>JACCEA012507812.1_pt1 | contig 23104 bp, 19 predicted proteins | sample 7449851 | NCBI WGS metagenome assembly JACCEA01 (sample SAMN15323453, study PRJNA562643) | freshwater metagenome | isolation source: river surface water | place: USA:Blue River Watershed | collected 2017-08-18 | reverse complement strand
CCAATTTTTGCAGCAATTTTGATCTTACTGGTGGGTTGGATTATTGCCTTAATCATTGCCGCAGGTGTAAAGCGGCTATTGCAAAAGGTTGGTACCAATCACAAGTTATCTTCGGTAACTGGTCGTACGCCCAATATTGAAAACTTGGTTTCTAAATTGGTGTTTTGGTTTGTTATGATTCTCGCTGTGGTTGGCTCACTCAATGTTTTAAATATTAGTGGTGTAAGTGACCCGTTTAGCAATATGGTAGGACGAGTACTTGCTTATATACCAAACTTATTTGCAGCCGTTGCAGTAGGATTTATTGGTTGGATTGTGGCGCGTTTGGTACGTGCTGGATTGACCAATGTATTATCTAGAACAGAATTAGATGAGAAGCTAAGCAGTGAAGTTGGTGTTAACGCTTTAAGTAGTAATATCGCAGAAATTTTTTACTGGTTGGTTTTATTACTATTTCTACCAATTGTGCTGTCTATTTTAGGTTTAACAGGACTGCTGATTCCTGTACAAAACATGGTAAACGAAGCGATTGCTTATCTGCCTAATTTGTTTGTTGCGGGTGTGATCCTTTTTGTAGGTTATATTCTCGCCAAGATTGTGCGCGGTATTGTCGAGGGATTAGGTAATAGCTTGGGATTACAAACGCAAGCTGAAAAAGTAGGATTATTTAAAAACTCAAATATATCGAAATTTTTAGGCTCATTTGTGTTTGCAATTATTGTCATCACAGCGTTGATTGTGGCATTTGAAGCTTTAGGAATCCAAGCGATTTCTCAACCCGCAACAGCGATGTTGAATGAAATTATGTATGCAATTCCACAAATTATTGCAGCTGGTTTAATTCTAATCGTTGCCTATATTGTTTCTCGTTTTGTTGGACGTTTAGTCGCTGAACTTATTTCAGGGGCAGGAATTGATGAAATTCCAATGAAGCTGGATGTGCAACGATTTCTTGGACAAACACGTATTTCTGATCTGATCGGTTATTTGATTGTATTTTTTACCATGTTGTTTGCAATCTCTGAAGCTGCGAACCGTCTTGGCTTAGAGCAAGTAAGTGTGCTGATTGCGATGTTTATTCAGTTTGGCGCAAGTATTTTATTGGGTGCAGTCATTTTGGTGATTGGATTCTGGCTCGCCAATGTCGTGGCTAATGTGGTGCAACGCGGTGAATATAATAGTTCACGTTGGTTAGCAAACCTAGTTCGTATTTTAATTATGGGCTTAGTGATTGCGATGGGTCTAAAAGCTATGGGTATTGCGGATTCCATTGTGAATTTGGCTTTTGGTTTGACGCTTGGTTCAGTTGCAGTTGCTTTTGCCTTGGCATTTGGTTTAGGTGGTCGTCAACCTGCAGAACGCTTATTGACAGGTTTATTAGATAAGGCAGAGAATGAAGCGAAACAGCCAAATCCGTTAGATAAAGAAATCACACCAAGTCATTCGGTACCACCAATAACACCACCGACCCCACCTTATTCAGATGAATAGTAAAAATAATCTTTGATTTTTTGAACCAATTCGACCACTCTAAGCAGGGTGGTCGTTTTGTTTGTATAAACATTATTGAGTTTTTATCTATATCGTGATTAGGGCATATTTTAGAAAAACGAGACCTAAAACTGAATTTTAGGGTACATATGACTGTAGTTTAATAGGATTAATCAAAAACTTGACCTGAAAAGCAATTCATTTATAGATAAAGTATCAATAGTCTCTAAATAAAAATTCTATAGAGGAGAGTGAAATGAAGAGGCCAAATCGCGTATTCGCACCCATTATTATTGCAGGTATTACTGTAGGTTTTTTGGCGAGTGCGTACAAATTTGTTGTTGCGAAATCAAATACGGCTAAAGAAAAACCAATTAAAAATACTCAAAAAGTATCTTCTACAGAAGCTGCTAACTCTTCAGATCATCATGCTTAGTGTTATTTAGCAATCGGCTTAATGAGTTAAGTGAACTAAACAAATTGAGCCGCTGCTTGAGCCGAAGACCATGCCCATTGGAAGTTATATCCTCCCAAATGACCTGTTACATCGAGCACTTCACCGATAAAATATAAGCCTTTCTGCTTTTTACTTTCCATGGTTTTTGAAGAAACTTCGCTAGTGTCTACGCCACCTAATGTGACTTCAGCAGTACGATATCCTTCAGTTCCAGATGGTTTAACAGAAAAGGCGTGCAATTGATCAGCAATTTGCTCTAGTTGTAAATCGCTAAAATTGCCAATCGCATTTTCACTTTGTTCCGCCCAAATTAGTTGTTGTAGCTCAAGCACGATACTTTTCGCCGTGAATTCACTGAGCAAAGTTCTGAGCAGAACTTTGGGTTGCGACTTTTTCTTTTCCTTGAAGAATTGAACTAAATCTTGGCTCGGGAAAAAATCAATTTTAAAGCTTTCACCCACATGCCAATAATTTGAGAGCTGTAATGAACTTGGTCCACTTAAGCCTCGATGAGTAAACAACAAAGCTTCAGTAAATTGATGGCGATCATTCACCAGTGTTGCATCTAAAGCATTACCACTTAAGCGTGTTGTGACTTCTTTAAAATGGTCTGAAAAGGTGAAGGGGACTAGACCTGCACGGGTAGGATAAACATGGTGTCCAAACTGTTGTGCAAGTTCATATCCAAAACCAGAGCCTCCTAGTGTTGGAATAGATAAGCCACCAGTCGCCACAACGAGAGATTCACAGTGATAAGTGCCTTGATTGGTTTCAATGATAAAACCTGAATCTGTTTGTGCTGTTATGCTTTGTGCTTCGCAATGGGTCTGAATCTGAACTCGTTTCGCTTTATTGCACTCTGCAAGTAAAAGTTCGAGGATTTCTTTTGCACCTTTGATTGTAAATAGCTGACCGTGTTTACGTTCTTCATATTCAATACCATATTCGCAGACCAAACCAATAAAATCCCAGTTGGTGTAACGAGTGAGTGCTGAAATAACAAAGTGTGGATTTTCAGAAATATAATTTGAAGGTTCAACATCTAGGTTAGTGAAGTTACACTTGCCACCACCAGACATTAGAATCTTTTTACCTACTTTATTGGCTTTTTCTAATACGACAACGGAACGTCCACGTTTACCAGCCTCTGCAGCCAACATCAAGCCTGATGCACCTGCACCTAAAACAACAACATCAACTTGATGAACCATGAGGATTACTCGGTAGACGAAAAGCGAGCGATTATAAAAGATTTAAGCGAAGTTTAGTACGCACAATTCATAATGCCCAAATTATTTGTAATCGATATGAAGATCTCTGTGGTTTAGATTATTGGATACAAAAAATGTACAGTTTTTTAAAAATAATCTTTAGCGTAATAAAAAATGAGCATGTGCTGATGTAAAATAAAATTAAGATTTCAGTCTCTATTTGATATTAAATTTTGATATTTTTCAGATAATTTTGTTGTTTCTTGCGGCGGTCTGATGTTGTGGGGATGAATATGTAGAGGCATTCTTTTTGTTTTTTTAATAGCACTCTATAGCCATTCAAAGCTACAAATTTAATTTGGGGTGCGTTATGGTGGGTATGAAGGTTTTACAAATATTTGATTTGTTGAAATTACAGTGTACTTATTCTACAAAAATCACGGTCGCAATTTTATTGTGCATATTCAATATTTCTGTTGCAAATGCTGCTTATCAGCGTGGATACCTGAATTTAGGTTTTGAAACGCCGACCATTGCGACAGGAAGTAATGTTTGCCGTGTCTATATTAGTAGCACACGTGTACCTGGTTGGTTAACCACACACCCATATGGAAATGAGGGCTTCAGTGGCACATGTTCAATCTCAACCAATGGTTCAGGGCAACTGATGGAAATGTGGGCTGGCTCAAGAAATATTGATGGTACCAATACAACCCCTACCAACACCATCAAAGCACGGGAAGGCAATCAATTTGTCGAGTTAAATGCAGATGCTGTTTCTACTATTTCTCAAAATATCTGTTTAGTGAATGGTGAGTCTGTATCTTGGAAATTTAGTCATAATGGGCGTAATACTGCTAACGATACGATGTTGTTGCGTGCTGGAGCTCAAACGATCACAACGGTATCGACAAATAAAACTGGGGATGGGCTAGTCACGAGTTGCATGTCAGGCACGTGTTCTGTATCCAGTGGTTCTGGATCAGGTGTAGGAGCGACAACGGGTTCTACAATTACACGTTGGGCAGACTATAGTGGAACATTTACCTATACAGGCGCAACAGGGTAAGTGCCAATGGGATTCCATTCGACTTCAGGAACAAGCACCAGCGGAAATTTTTTAGATGCGATACAAATTATTGTAAAACCTATTATTGAGTTTAGCTCAGCCAATTATGTTGTACCTGAAAATGGCGGTATAGTGCAGCCGCTTAAGGTTATTGTGGTCGGTGATGTACCGAGTGAGGGTATTTCATTAGTCTTTAATGTGAATGATGGCACAGCCCAATTAGGTGTCGATTATAAAATTAATGGTGGAGTTGCAAACACTTTTACCAAGACGATACCACAAGGTAATTACGGTGCGGGGACCCCTTATGTTCTTGAGGTTCCCGTCGAAATTATTAATGATTTGGTGAATGAAGTTGACGATACATTTAATGTAACCATCAATCAAAGTAACGATTTTCATATTATGTCATCAAATGATTGCGGAGCATCTGGTAACGGTGTCGCAAACTATGTAATTAAAGATGATGATCAGCCGACAGATATGGATTTGAAAGTAGAGAAGAAACAAAGAATAGGTACTTCTGGAAGCTTTGTAGCTGATTCATTGACGATGAATTTAGGAGATACCATTCAGTATCAATTGGTCATTAGTAATAAAGGTGAAAATGCAGTCAGTGATACGAGTCGGGCAAACTTCAGTGATGCAATACCAAGTAATTTCAATACACTTTCTATACTCAGCACAACGAAAGCAAATGGTGCGGTCACTTGTAGTGCAAGCTTTTCAGGCAATAATTTAAGTGGGCAGTTTAGTGGTCCCAAAGGTGCAACTTGTACGCTTATTATTCAAGCTAGAGCAAATAGCGCAGGGATCATCACCAATACTGCGACAGTGAGTGTACCATCTGCCAACACTGAAATTTTCCCATCTGATAATAGTAGTAGTGTGCAAGTTGCTATTGCAAAAGCTTTAATTACACTCACAAAATCAACAATAGGTGGCTTAGGTACTTTCGGTTTTACACTAACTGGTACAAGCCAAACTTCAGGTTCGATTACAACATTGACTCAGGGTGAAGAATATCAGGTTGATGGTGATACGACGCTGACTGGTGTGCAACCTTTTGTCGTCACAGGAACAGGTAGCATAACGATTAATGAAAGTAGTCTACCTACTGGCGGGGGATGGAGTTTAACAGGTGCCAGTTGTCGTAACACAGCGGGCAACTCTGTCGGTAGCCGATCAGGATCGGTTTATACTCTAACAGCAGCCGATATTAGCAATAATCCAAATTTAAACTGTAACTTTGTGAATACCAAACTTCCAACGGTAAAGATTCAGAAAATTTCTCAGGGAGGAACGGGAACATTCGATTTTGCGAATACTAATTTATCCAGTAATTCCAGTAATGTTGCGACAAGTTTACAAGGATCACCTAATATTGGAACGGGGGCATCGCCTGTTTTAACGGTATTGAATAATGCAACAGATGTTGTTATTAGAGAGTCATCAATTGCGACGGGTTATGCACTAAAATCTGCGAGTTGTGTTGATTCAAATAGTTTGATTACAGGGAATATTGGTACATTTGGTAATTTCAGTACCGATAGAATCACGATTCCTTACACCTATTTAATTACTGGTGGTGCTGACATTACGTGTACTTTTATTAATAGTAAGCCTAGTTTAATTATTAAAAAAATTAGCCGTGGTGGATTGGGTAAGTTTGATTTTACTGGCAATAATGGTATCGCAAATCATTCAATTACGACTACAGCTCAAGATACTGAAACTGTGGGGGAAACACAGTATTTTACCACCCCAAATCCATCAACAGATGCTGTGATTACTGAAACAAATATTCCAACAGGTTTCCGTCTAACCAATGCAGTTTGCACAGGATTGCCAGCCAGTTCAGTTACTGCGAATTATACCAATGCAACAGTTACATTAAATAAAAGTGGTATCCTTTCTGGTGCTGAAATCGTATGTACCTTAACCAATACGCTCACGACTTTAACATTGATAAAAAAATGGGATAACGCAGTCGCTGGTGATAGTGTAATCGTGAATAGTATTGGCTTGGATACCAATGCAACCACCGCAGTTTCGGTTGCTGATCAGACAGGGGCAAATAGCACTAATGGAACGCCTGTTGTGCTTATGCCGAATATGATTGGTAAAACTGCAACGATTCTTGAGTCATTTAGTAAAGGTGATGCTGCAGATTATAATAGTAGTTTACTTTGCACAGGCAACAACATCGCACTGAATGGCTTTAAGCTAACGATTCATAATGATGATGCTGCGATTATTTGTACTTTAACCAATAGTCGAAAAAAACTAGTCCTGATTACAGGGCGTATTTTTAACGATAATGGCGGAACGACCAATAATATCTTGAGTAATGCTTATAATGCCGTACAAGATGCAAATGAAATCGGCATTGCAGGGAGTCGTCTCAAACTTGCCAATTGTGCTGGTCTTGAGCTTAATTTTGTGACGATCAGTAATAGTAATGGAGAATATAGTTTTAAAGTTGAGGATAGCGTTCTAACCAATCCATTTTGTATCGTACAAACAAATTTGTCCGAATATAGTTCTGTCAGCGGAGCGAGTCCAACCGGAAGCTATAACCGAAGTACGGATACGATTTCACTCCCTAAGACAACAGCAACCAGTTATCCAAATAATAATTTTGGTGATGCAAATCTGAATATCGTACTGACTGAAGATGGGCAACACACCATAGCTTCTGGAGAGGTCACAGATTATCCACATCGTCTCAATTCACAAGCTCCAGTACAAATCACTCAGTTCAATCAGTTGTCTACTCAACAACCCAACAGTGCTAATAACCAAGTTTGGCAAGCTTTGGTTTATAAAGATACGAACTGTAATGGGAATGTGGATACTGGTGAAACCGTATTTAATCCAACCGTAGCGAATCCATATACATTACAACCCAATGTAGATCTTTGTTTGGTTCAACGTGTTCATTCACCTACAAATGTCATGGCAGGTGCACAGCATGTTTCGACCTTAGAGGCAAGTTATAGTGTGATCTTGGCAAATCCAACACAGACAATTACGGGTCAATCAACTCAACGACAAGATGTCACATTGATTGGTAAAGCGGGTCTTAGCTTAACTAAAAAGGTACGCACAGTTGCCAGTTGTCCTTCAACGTCGGCTGATCAAAACCAATTTGCTGTAACGAATCAAGCAAATAATGTCGACCATTTAGAATATGAAATCACTTATAAAAATAATAGTACCAAGCTGCTGAATAATGTGAAAATTAAGGATAGTTTACCTATAGCCACCAGTTTCGGAAGTATGAGTTGTAATTCAACACCGAATGGTAATAGTTGTAATATCAATCATGTCGGGGATTCATTGGAGTGGAACTTGACTGGGGTATTAAATCCCGCAGCTACAGGAATGGTGAGGTTTTGTGTAAATCAATAACATCCATCTAGGTTGAATGATAAAAATGATTTTGGTGATTTATGTTTTTAAACGGCCTTGTAGCCCACCTGTATGAATCGCCAAAATCCTTGTATTTGCTGGAAAGTGGTTATGTTGAGTTAAATCGAACACCCCCATCATCATCTTAGCGGTATAAACCTGTTCTAAAGGAATTGCATATTGCTGTTCAAATTGCTGCATAAATTGTAGTAGTTCATCAGTAGTTTTCGCATAACCCCCACAACAATAGGCATCGGTTAATCTCCAATTGGTTTTAGTGGTCCACTGTTGAATATCGTGTTGTAAAAAATTCCCTTTTAATGCAGAAAAACCCACTATTTGTTGTTGATTTGAACTACTTTCAATCAGTCCTGCAATTGTTCCACCAGTTCCAACGGCACAGCAAATGACATCATAATTCTTTCGGTCATCTTCGCTCAGAATTTCCTGTGTTCCTTGCAGAGCAAGTGCATTCGTTCCACCTTCTGGAATAATAAAGGCTTGAGGATATTGCCGTTGTAATTGTTGTAAATACTCAACATCATGGCGTAGCCGATATTCGGCTCGGCTGACAAAATGCAGTTGCATGCCAAAATCTTGTGCTGTCTGTAGGGTAGGGTTTAAGTCTTTGGTCGCAAGTTCTTCACCACGAATTACACCAATGCTTTGAAAGCCAAAGCGTTGAGCTGCATAAGCCGTTGTTGCAATATGATTGGAGAATGCACCACCAAAAGTGAGTACTTGCGACAAACCTTGTTGTTGTGCAGCGAGTAAGTTGTATTTCAGCTTAAAAAATTTATTGCCTGAAATTTGAGGATGAATCAGATCCAAACGCTTAATGGTTAATTGAACCGAACTGCTAAGCGCTAATGTTTGATAGGGGATGGGAAAAGCAATGTGATCAAACATTTTCGAACAAGGGAAATGAATTTGATCACATTGTAAATGGATTTGATTGAGAATGTCAGTCTTACATTAGGAGTCAGTATCTACAGAGCTAATCACAGACATATCTGGTCGTAATTTTTCAATGCCTTTTTGATTTGGATCAATCGCAATACGGACAGAAATCCGTTGTACCACTTTGGTGAAATTACCTGTCGCATTGTCAGGTTTGAGTACACTAAATTCTGAACCTGCGGCAGGGGAAATCTGCTCAACATGCCCATAAATTTCTGATGATTCATCGTCTCAACCGTGAAGTAGGCTTTTTGACCAATTTTGGATAATAGTTGAAAAATCAATAATTACTCACACCCATTCTTAAGTTGATAAAAATAACGAATCATGCGAAAAGGTTTTTTAGTTAACAGGTGTTCACACATGCCTCGAATTGTTTCTGTACCACTTAGTTTAGAACAGCGAGAACGACTCATTTTTCTGGCCAAGCATGCAAAACATTGGCGTGAAAGACAACGTGCCCAAACTATTCTCTGGCTTTCCGAAGGTAAAAGTGTTGCGGAAGTTGCCACTCTACAAGAACGTATCCCAGAAACCATAAGGCTACAACGCCGACGTTGGGAATTGTATGAGTTTGAATCGATTAAAGAAGGTCATCGCTTGGTTTTATGCCTATTTAACTGGAATAGCTCAACAAGTAAAACAGACGTATAACCTTCCATTGATTGTTATTGTTGATAATGCCTCGATTTATAGAAGTAAAAAGATGGCTGATTACAGAGAGCTGCTTAAAAATAACTTTTCGACGAATCTGTATTTTATTCCAGCTTATAGCTCTGAGTTAAATCGAATCGAAATGGTATGGAAGCAGATGAAATATGATTGGCGAGATTTTCAAGTCATGACAGCTGATAAAATAGAGCAATGGGTGCAGAAAGTATCAGACCAATTCGGAAAAGAATACATGTTTACTTTTTAATAATAGCTTATCTAAAATACTCATTCAACTTATTATAAAATCTAATAAATTTATTTTTTAAAATAATGTTATATTCGGGTAATTTTTTGTAACTGATTGAAATGATGTTTTCTTTTTTATCTATAGAATTTGCATTGTCGTTCATTCTATTTTTTGGTATTTATTGGCTATTTAGGAATAAGCCTCAAATTCAGAATCTGATTCTCGTTATTACAAGTTATTTGCTGGTATTTTTGATGGCTGGTGTGTTAGCTATCACCATTTTACTTATTTTTAGTTTGATAATTTATTTAATATCCATATTAATGGATCGCTATGTTTTACTTAAGAAAAAATTATTAATTTCTGGAATTGTAATAACATTAATTCAGCTAAGTATTTTTAAATATTATGATTTTTTTAAGCCGATAGTTTCTGAATCTTTAGATAAACTTAATTTAGATAATTCAGGATTGGCAGCAAATTTAATTTTACCTTTAGGTATTTCCTATTACTCATTCCAAGCGATTAGTTATTTGGTTAGTCGTTATAGGAATGAAATAGATTGTCCTAGATTTAATTTAATTCAACTTTTAATGCATTTTTCATTCTTTGTAACAATAACAGCCGGCCCTATCGCTCGTGCTCAGAATGCAAAGGGGTTGACCGATATTAGTGGCCAGTCTTGTGGAATGAGTACACAGATAACGACGAATCAGCCCCGTAAAATTTTATTACCGAGCTTGGCTTTAATACTTCTGGTTTTAGCGTTAATAAAAAAATGGTGGATCGCAGGTTGGCTTGCGGATCAATGGGTAAATCCTGTATTCGCTAATCCAATGCAATATCATAGTTTGGAAATATTAGCTGCGATTTATGGTTATACCTTGCAGCTATTTCTCGATTTCTCCGGCTACAGTGAAATGATGATCGCTTTTGGCCTGCTGTTGGGTTTTAGATTACCTGTAAACTTTAGAGCTCCATTACTTGCCCACAACATCCGTGATTTTTGGGATAAATGGCATATCAGTTTGTCTACCTGGATCCGAGACCATATTTATATCCCGCTAGGGGGAAGCCGGGGTGGTTTCACACTAACCCAATTAAATCTAGTGATTGCAATGGTGTTATCAGGTATATGGCATGGTTCAGGATGGAATTTTTTTATCTGGGGATTGTTACACGGCTTAGCATTAGTACTGCTTAATATCTCAGATAAAATCTATCAAAAGGTCTTTAAAGTAGACATAAAACATGCACGTGATGCTTTTGCAAAATCAAGCTGGATAGGGAAAACCACGAGCGTATTTTTCACAATCACCTTTGTTAGTTTTTGCTTTGTTTTCTTTAGAGCCAAAACCTTCGAAGAGGCATTGCAAGTATTTAGAGCCTTATTGAGTAATTATATTAATGTCCAGTGGACTAGTAACCCATTATATTTACTTACTTTATTAACGATAGCTTGGGTGATTTACCCATTTGTTTATCGGGCATTAAGTAATTTAAGTTCATATCAACGAAAGATCCCAAGATATGCATTGCTAGTACCGCTCATCACTATTTTCATCACTATTATCATTTGTGCACCTTCTGGAATTCCTGGATTTATATATGCAAATTTCTAATGAATCAAAAATGCTAGAGCTTGAATATGAAATTAATGCTCAGGAATTTGGTCCAGCTGATGATCATGTTCAGAGTTATATTTTTATTCTGGTTACCCTGATTTTTTTTGCATTTTTATCAATTTGGATTATGCAAAATTCAGTCAATGCCTATTTTCAGCAGACTTATCATAGAGAAAGCCCTTTATCTAAGTTAGAAAAATTTGAAGTATGGACATTCGGTGGGCAGATTGGTGGTCTTTTATATACGAAACATGACTTGAATAAAGCCATGATTGGTCAATTAAATATCGAGATCATAAGTCAATACAATGAGCATTATGCGTATACACCAGAATATCGCCAGTACTTAGTACAACTTGAAAAACAAGAAAAAATCAGATTGGCGAAAGAAGAACAAGCAAGGGCACATCAAGCCTTACTTGACCAATTTACCTTGACCAAAACTGACCAAGTTTTCTTTGCAGGTGATTCATTAATGCAGGGGGTTGCACCGCATGTGCAAAAGCATTTGCAAGAAAAATTTGATATTAAAACCATTAATTTAAGTAAACAAAGTACCGGCTTATCTTACCCAAGCTTCTTCGATTGGCCTAAAACAATTCAAGAGGCTATTTCTGAAAATAAGCAAATTAAAGTTTTAGTCGTGTTTTTAGGAGCGAATGATCCTTGGGATATGCCAAACCCTAAAGGTGGAAGTTACCTTAAATTTCAATCGCCTGAATGGGAGACTGTCTATCGTTCTCGCATTTCTCAAATTATTCAAACAGCGAAAGAAAATCGAATTAGTGTGATGTGGTTGAGTCCACCAAACATGAAAAAAGATTCGTTGAATCAGCAGATGGTATATTTAAATCGAGTCATTAGTGATGAAGTGAAAAAGCATCAGGCATTTTTTATTGATACCAGACCATTACTCGGTGGAAAAAACGATATTTACAATGAATATATTATTAAAAATGGAAATTCTATTAAAATGCGTAGTGCTGATGGAATCCATTTTTCAACAGATGGTCAGAAACTGATTGCACAAGTTATTTCAAGCCATCTAAAAATTATTCATTAAACTCAATAAAATACAGGTTAAGTCTATGTTGATTAAAAAGTCAGTTTATTTAGGTGTATTTTGCATTTTAACGATCGGATCACCAGTTTATGCTAGTAATTTGACCAATTTTAATGATCCAAATACCAACCAATTAATGACTGCTTTTAAAAATAAATCTGTTCATATTGTTCAATTCGGTGATTCCCATACAGCGGCTGATGTAATGACAGGTACGTTAAGGGCTCAATTACAAAACCGGTTAGGAAACGGTGGAATGGGGTGGGGAATGCCTATGTATTTTTCTGGGCAGCGTTTAGTCCGTTATGGGTACGATAACAATGGTTGGGAGCCAATCTCTAGTCGCCAGCAACGAGATCAAAATTATACTTTGGGGGGCTTAATCGCTACCCCTAAGTTTAATGGAGCAACTTTAACCATTAAATCAAAACAAAGTGAACTTTCGCAAAAAATCAAAGTAAATTTAAGGCAGGCTGCAACGGATGGTAAGTTTTTGGGCCGAGATGCACAAGGGCATCAATTTGAGATTGAAGCCCCAATCAAAAACAATACCTGGCAAACAGTCGAGTTTGTGGCACAGCTACCATTTACCATCACTGCTTCAAATGCAGAGCAATCAGCAATTGGGGGATGGTGGGCAAAAAATCAAAATGGTGAGGGTGCTGTTGTTTCAGCATTAGGAATTAATGGAGCAGAATTATCATATTGGAATCGCTGGAACGAGGGGTGGCAGCAAAATTTAAAGAGCATCTCGCCTGAATTGATTATTATTGCTTATGGAACAAACGAAGCATTTAACGACAATATCGATGTTGATAAGTATAAAAATTTATTAATTTCAAAAGTTGATCAGATCCGTGTAGCGAGTCCTGATACTGCCATTATGATTGTTTCAGCACCAGAAAGCTTAAAAAATATCGCGGGTCAATGTGGGATAAGACCAATTAAATTAACTGCGATTCAAAATGTGCAGTACCAAGTTGCACAGCAAAAGCATACTTTGTATTGGAATTGGCAACAAGCTATGGGGGGGGAATGTTCGATGAAATCTTGGATTAATCAAGGTTTAGGTCGAAAAGATGGGATTCATTTTTCAGAAGCAGGTTATCAAAAATTAGGACAAGCATTGGCAGAGGACCTACTGTCTTTTGTAGGATTACAACAAAGTTATAACACTGCTACGAATACAGAAGTTAATGTGGCGAAATCTTCACAGCAGTATAAACCTTCAACAAATACAGGATATGCGAGTATTTGTTTGGAAGGAACTAAAGAGTGTAAAAGTATAAGCTTTTAACAATTGAATTATGATAGTTAGAAAAGAAAGGTTCGGATGAAAATATCAAAATCTATTTTATTGGTAAGTGTACTTACAATGACAACTGGGGTATTTGCGGAGGATTTCATTTTTGCAAATGGAATAAAAGTTACAGTAGGAGATTCTTTCAGTACTGTAAAAAAGTGATCCTAGACAGTATTGTGGGCAAGCAGCCCTCTAAAGGCAGCATTGGTTGATGAAGTGTTGCCTATGATTTAACCCCGTCGATGGTTGAGCTTGTATCGATTCAAGCCAAACAACGTGATTTACAAAGCAAAGCATCAGAGTTGGCGCAACGATATTATCAAATCAAAGCCGATGGTTCATTTAGCAGTGACGTTGCTTATATCGTTTTATCAAAATAAGTTGAATAACCATAGGGCAGCAATTTACCCTATGGCTTTTTAAAATTTAATGAAAAACTGCTTCCAAAGCATTTAAGCCAACTTTAGGATCGAGTAAACCATTGTAAATCTCTGGAATTTCACGTTCGACACCTAAGAGCTGATAAATGGCAATCATGGCACAACGTACGGAATATTCCACCGTGAAAACCACATCATCTTCAAGCTCTACGAATTGACCTAAGAAAGCAAAGTTGATCGCATTTTCTGGAATGACCAATGGACGATCACCTGCTTTACGACATGCAAATAGGGCAGAAGCATAAGGCATCATCACTGTGGTAATGTCGGTATGTGCCAACACATGATCCAAGATGTCATCGAAACCAAGTTGATGAATCAACTCAATTAAAATCTCTTGACCTGTCGCTTCACTCATCGGTTTTTTAATGTAATCGCCGATATGGTCAATTTCAAAACCATAACCCCATAAGGTGAATTTACCTTCTGGTAAGTCAGCAAAATGCGGTTGAGCTGGAACGACTACAGATAGATGCCAACCAGATTCAAACCAAGTCATGAGTGCACCTGTACCCGGTTCATTTCCTGTGTAATCAATAATCCGTTTTAGCAGCACATCATCATGCATGGTGAGCGTAAAGGATTTCCATTTATGCTCATCAATGTTGCCATAGAAGGTCATTGGACGACCAAAATCAGGAGCTTTTTGAGCCAATGTTTCCCACAAACGCCAGCCATGATCTTGTCGATCACGAATCAGCTCAGGAACATCGAATTTATCGCCATAACGTGAATCAGCCGTAATCGAACCTAAAGTAAAGAGCGCAAGATCATGCTCACCCAGTTGAATTTGTTCAGTGCCTTCTGGAATGTTGACATAAAGTTGGGTTGCCTTACGTTCCTTCGTTTGGGCATCTTCGACAAAGTCTGCATCTGTGACATAACTACCGAAACGAACATCAACGCCTTGTTCCACCAACCAGCGTTGTAGAGGATGAATCATTGAATCATATTGATTGTATTTAGTTCGTTTCACACCTGCTAAGGTATGGATGCGTGGTAATTCTTGAATGAAACGTAGAAAATAACGGCGTAATTCCGCTGCGCTATGCCATTTTTGAAAGGCAAACGTGGTTCGCCACATCCGCCAAAAATTACTTTGGAAAAATGCATCATCAAAAAATTCATCAATACGGCGACTACCGATACGATCTTCTTTTAATGCCAGTAGACGTAACATTTGAGCACGGTTGAGCGTTGATAATCCCAATTTTTGAGCTTCTGCAATAATATGATTTGAGTCGATCAAACGTGCTTGAGCATTGGTTTTAACTTGTTCGTTAAATTCACGACATTCTTCACGAACAGAAATGTCTGGATTTTCTAAAGATGGGATGCTTGAAAATAAATCCCAAGTACACAAATAAGTTTCATCAGTTAGCATACGTCCACCACGTGTGACCCATGCTTGATTCGGATTAAGCGGATTATGTCCACCATCCATCGAACCACCAGAAACATTCAACTCTTCTAGAATATGGATATGTTCGGCTGGCACTTTAGCATCACGAATCGCAAAAGCAGCAGCAGCCATACCAGCTATGCCTCCACCTACAATCCAAAGATGTGATTTAGAGCGGTCTAATGTTTTCAGTCTTTTATTTTGCATCTGATGTGCCTCGGTTGTAGTTCTAAAGAAAATTAAAGCCATAATTTTATTATGGGATTATGTGTTTTAAAAATATATGAAAGTTCTGCTAAAAATCGATGATAAATTATTATCAGAAAAAAACTTTAATAGAAAAAATGGATGCACAATAAAATTTTACTGTTCATATGCTATGTTTTAACTGTTTGATATTAAAATTAAATTGAGTTTTTACTCTATTTTTGGTTTTTTACTAAATATCAAATTGCTTGAAAAATCCTTAAATTTATAAACAGAAATCAAAAAAATTATATCTTCTATTATGGTTTTTTAAGTAAAATAAATAGTTGAAAATTATTCTAATCTTGAGGTCTATCTTGGAATCATTATTGATTTTAGGCTCTATTGCTTTGGCATTAATGTTGGGTGCAATGAGTCCTGGTCCTACCTTTATTTATGTTGCCAAAAACTCAATTGCGATTTCACGTAAACATGGCTTATTTACGGCGCTTGGTACAGGCACGGGTGCAGCATTATTTGGTTTGCTTGCAGTGATGGGGTTACAAGCAATTTTGCTGGCTGTGCCTTCTGCCTATATAGCTTTGAAAGTTTTTGGTGGTCTCTATTTACTTTGGCTGGCGTTTAAAATTATTAAACATGCCAAAGAACCCATGGAAGCTGTAAATGGTGCAGTGAAGACCATGAGTTATACGCAAGCATTTCGTTTAGGGCTCATCACTCAGTTGAGTAATCCTAAAATTGCGATCGTGCTTGCCAGTATTTTTACTGCTTTATTACCTAAAGAAATTCCAACTTATTTCTATGTGGTGTTGCCAATTTTGTGTTTCTTTATTGATGCAGGTTGGTATTCTCTAGTGGCTGTTGCATTGTCAGCAGAAGGACCACGTAAAGTTTATTTAAAATCTAAAGCTGTTTTTGATCGTATCGCAGGTGGTGTCATGACCTTGCTTGGATTGAAGTTGATCTTTGGAATGAAGTGATAAAAGAAGCGACCAAGAAGGTCGCTTTTTTTATGGGCTAATTCTAAATAAAAAAATTTAATCATTTGAAATGAGTCGGAATCCATTGATAGCTTTTACCATCGGTTGAATAAATGTGTCCAATGCCAGGGAAAGGTAAATGTGGTGCAGCAATCGTTTGTCCGTTTTTAGCAAAGTCAGCGAATTGCTTTAAACGCGTTTCAACGGCTTTTTTCGGGTCTATATCGTATTCAATTGCCGTTTCAGGTTTATCAAATTGCACAGTATGTGAATGGACAATATCTCCAATAAACACCACGTTTTCATCTTTGGTTTTTAATTCATAACTAAAATGCCCAGGAGTATGTCCCGCCGTGTTAATGACTTTAAAACCTTGAATGTCATCTCCGAGTTTATAGGTTTTAAAGCGTTGCTTGGTTTGGTAAGGCGCAATCGCTTGTTTAATTTTCTCAACCGTACCTGAGTAATTGGCTTGTTTTTCTTTTGGTAATTTTGCTGCTTGTTTCGGATCTAACCAATATTTTGCTTCATCATCAGATACATAGACTGTCGCATTAGGGAAATTGGCAATACCATCTTTACTGATTCCACAGACATGATCGGGATGTAGATGTGTGAGTAGAATGGTATCGACTTGTTCAGGTTGATAGCCTGATGCTTTTAGGTTGGTTAAAACTGAACCTAAATGAGCACCAAAACAACTAGCTGCACCGCTATCCACTAATACTAGAGATTTTCCTGTATTAACGAGGAAGGCATTGACTGAGGTTTGTACGCCTTTCTCTTGATCTGCATAGTATTTTTTTAAGATTTCTTGGACTTGTTGTTGCGGTATGTCTTTAAACAAGCTTGGTGACATAAAGTTTGTACCATCGAGCAGGGCTGTGATTTGTACGTCACCTGCTTGATATTGGTAGTAACCAGCAACTTGTTTTTGTAGGGAGATGGTGGATTCAGCAGCTTGGATGGTATGGGCTGTGGTGCTTAGAGCGAATACGAGGAATAGAGGGGTAAATGTTTTCATGGGGTTCTTGTAAGTTTTAAAGGGATGGGTATTTTTTATCATACTTAAATATAAATTTTAAAATTTTTTGAAAGCTCTTTTTCTTGCGCCACATATGGCTCAGGGAAAAGGTTGGGATGAAGGTTATATACTATAGCTGAATACTTAATTTATTATCACACCTAAAACCATAGGAAATTAGGTTTTACAGATGTTTCCATGTGCTAGTGTTTTTAGAATTTAGCTATATTTACCTTACTTTTGACATATAAGAAATTCAACTTCGTAAGGTAACATTCCAATATTGATTTAATAATGGATTCTCCCCATGGGGAAGGGTCGGGGTGAGGGAAATCCCAAAAACAAAAAAGCCCCTACAACGTAGAAGCTTTTTTACAACTAAAAATTATTTTTTACATTCTGGCTGTGAACGGTCAATTACTTGAGTACCTTCAACACGGTAACCAATCTGCCCCACAATAAATGCTTGATTCAATTGAGTAATAACAACATCAGATAAAGCCACAGCACAACGATCTTTTTCAATTGCACGATCTACCGCTGTTTTGAAGTTAGGAATACCTAATGGGAATAAAACTACCGGAACCTTATCTTCACCTGTGACACGCTCACCCTTCACAAATTGGTTTGAGTTCAAGTTATAGTTCTTCGTAGAAGCTACAGTCATGTCTGCCATACGAACTGAACAGCCTGTAAATGCAATTGTTGACATCGCTAGAACTGAAACTAGTAATTTTTTCATGCATACCCCGGATAGTTATAAAAAATAAAAAGCGCTTTTATTTTATCGATATATTTTTTTAAAACAAGAAAATAAATTATATAAATGGTATAAAAAAGCCCCTACATCAGTAGAGGCTTTTTCTTATCTAACATTTAAATTCTTAAGATACTTTATCACCAGCTTTAGCGCCAGATTCAGGTGAAATCACCCAAACACCTTCACCATTACCTGCTGCAAGTACCATACCGTTAGAAATACCAAAACGCATTTTACGAGGTGCAAGGTTCGCAACCATCACCACTAATTTGCCTTTTAAATCTTCTGGCTGATAAAACTCACGGATACCACTAAACACATTACGCGGTTCAGCTTCACCCACATTTAAAGTGAGTTGAAGTAATTTATCAGAACCCTCAACGGTTGCTGCTTCAAGCACTTGCGCAACACGTAGATCAACTTTCATAAAGTCTTCAATACCAATAATTTCAGCTTCACCTACTTTTAGTTCAGGCTTTTTCTCGGCTTTCTTCTCTTTTTTCTTTTCCACTTTTGGTGCTTCTGCCGCAGCAGCTAAAGAATCTTTAGATGCGTCCACCATTGCTGCAACGGCTTTAGGATCAACACGCTGCATAAGTGGTTGGAATTGAGCAATTTCATGAGCAACTAAGATTTGCTGACGTGAAGCAAAGTCAAAGCTTTCAAGCTGTAAGAAAGACTGAACTTGAGCCGCAAGTGTTGGAAGCACTGGAGCCAAGTAAATTGCAAGCTGACGGAATAAGTTGATACCAACTGAGCAAACATCATGAACTTGTTGTTCTTGACCTTCTTGCTTCGCAAGCGCCCACGGTTTTTTCTCATCAATATATTGATTCGCTTTGTCAGCAAGAGCCATGATTTCACGAATAGCAGCAGAGAATTCACGTGCTTCATAGGCTTGAGCAATTGAATCGCCCGCATCAATAAAGCTTTGAACCAATTCAGGTTCAGCGCATGTGTTTGAAAGCGTATTATTGAAATTGCTGTTAATGAATTTTGCACAACGGCTGGCAATATTTACCACTTTACCTACAAGGTCAGAATTCACTTTCTGAACAAAGTCATCCAAATTCAAATCCGAATCTTCAACTTTGTCAGAAAGCTTAGAAGCAAAGTAATAACGTAAATATTCTGGGTTCAAGTGCTGTAAATAAGTTTCAGCTTTGATGAATGTGCCGCGAGATTTTGACATCTTCTGACCATTCACTGTCAAGAAACCATTTACGAATAAACCAGATGGCGTGCGGTAGTTCGCACCTTCAAGCATTGCAGGCCAGAACAGTGCATGGAAGTAAACAATGTCTTTACCAATAAAGTGATAAACTTCTTTGTCGCTGTCTTTTTTCCAGAAATCATCAAAGCTTAGATCAGGACGTTTAGTTTTGATGTAGTTTTCAAAACTCGACATATAACCAATCGGAGCGTCTACCCAAACATAGAAATATTTGTTTGGTGCATCTGGAATTTCGAAACCGAAATAAGGCGCATCACGCGAAATATCCCAATCTGATAAACCTGATTCAAACCATTCATCTAGCTTGTTGGCAATAGACAAGGGTAAACGACCTTGGTCACGCGTCCATTTCTGTAAGTATTCTGAGAAATTCGGTAGTTTAAAGAAATAGTGATCTGATGATTTCTCAACTGGCGTTGCACCACTCAATGTTGAGCGTGGGTTTAATAACTCGGTCGCGTTATAAGTTGTACCGCAGACTTCACATGAGTCGCCGTATTGATCTTCCGCTTTACATTTCGGGCACGTGCCTTTAATGAAACGATCAGACAAAAACATGCCTTTTTCAGGATCAAATAATTGTGTGACAGGCCGAACAGCGATATTGCCTGCTTCACGGTTTTTGATGTAAATCTCAGATGCACGTGCTTTGTTTGCATCGCTATGAGTTGAATCATAATGATCGAAATGCACACCAAAACCATCAAAATCACGAATGTGTTCTTTCTGAACATTGGCAATTTGCGCTTCAGGGCTGATGCCATTCGCTTCAGCACGTAACATGATCGCTGTGCCATGAGCATCATCCGCACATACGTAAGTCACGTCATGACCCATTGCACGCATCGCACGAACCCAAATATCTGCTTGGATATAACCGAGTAAGTGACCCATATGGATAGGACCATTGGCATAAGGAAGGGCATTGGTGACTAAAATTTTACGCACGGATATTGTTCTCTCATTCGTATTTACAAGGCAAATGATTTTACATGACTTAAGAGCGACTTGCACAAGGGAATCGGTGAAATCTTTTTAATCCTATAGGATCACATACTCTGCATTTGTTTAACCGTTACGCTTTGCTTAGAGTTCTTTCTTAAAGAGATGATTTTTCCTTTTGATAAGAAATGAATGTGATAGCTCTTTAAGCGATTGGTTTTTGGATCAACTGTAATTTCAGCAAATAAAGGTGTTTGCCAAAGTTCATCACTTCCTAAAGTTCCCAACCAAGCTTGAGCTTTAATTACAGCGGTAAATTCATCTTTAACTTGTAAGTCGCTAATGCTCATTTCGTTGCACCAATGAACGGTCTTTGGAAATTCAACTTTTGAAAATTTCCAACAAATTGAAAGTGCTAAGCTTGTTGCAATTCCAGCATAATCGTTGCTTTCATTATGAATCACAGGAAGTAATTGTTCTGCTAAATCACCTTCAAAAGAATCAATCATGTTTTGAATTCTTTTTTTACTCGACAGGATATAGTTCAGTCGCTTTTCTTGGGCTTGAAGTTCATTTTGGATGTCTAAGAGTTCATTTTCATTCATATATAAAGCTTTATAATTCAGGTTAATTTCACGATAGCGCAAAAGTATATCTGATCTAATTCCCTATATTGTGAATAGTTTTTAATACAAATTAAATGGTTGTAAAAATGATCGAAACACCAAGACTGATTTTACGTCAATGGTTAGAAACAGATTATTCAAGTTTTGCAGAGATGAGCGCTAATCCAGAGCTTATGCGGTATTTTGCAAAAGTTCTAACTCGCGCTGAAAGCAATGCTTATATTGATAAATTAAAAGCAATCATTCAAAAACAAGGTTGGGGTTTTTGGGCAGTGGAATTCAGAGAAACCCAACAATTTATTGGTTTTGTGGGTTTACATGATCAACCCACACAATTTTCATTTTCTCCTTGCGTTGAAATTGGTTGGCGCTTAGATCAAGCTTTTTGGGGGAAGGGTTATGCGCCAGAAGCGGCAAATGCTGCCTTAGCTTTTGCTTTTGATCAGTTGAAACTAGAAAAAATTGTATCTTTTACCACCCTAGATAATAAAAAATCTCAAAAGGTGATGGAGAAGATAAAAATGAGAAAGATCACTGAATTTCAACATCCTGTTTTAGATATCGATCATCCATTAAGCTGGCACGTACTGTATGAAATATCTAAACAGGAATTTAAAGGGTAAAACTGCTGTTATTCTTTTATATGATTTTTATATCTAAAAATTCAAAAGGTTACCGAACAGAAATGATTTGAATCTTCCTGTATCCCATTTGTTTCAATTTGCAGCAATTCCTCTAAATATCCGCAGAATCTTGTATAACTATAACTGAAAGCAACAGTAATTTATTACGATATAACAAGAGGAACAAGACATGAGTAATGACAAAATTGATCAGTTAAAAGAGTTCGCATCAAAAGACTTGGAGCAAACTAAAACAGATTTACAGCAAGTCAAAGATAAAGTCAGCGAACTTGGAAATGACATCAAGCAGAAAGGTCAGGAAACTGTCGAAGACGTTAAAAACTTTGCAGCTAAAGATCTTGATCAAACGAAAGCTGATCTGCAACAAGCAAAAGATAAAGCGAATGAGTTGAAGCAAAAGGGTGAGCAAACTTTAGATGATTTAAAAACAAATGCAACGGATCAGTATGGTGAGGGTAAAGCTGCTTTATCTGCTAAAGCAGATGAGCTGAAAGAAAAATTGGCAGATACTCAGCATGCAGCCAAAGAGAAATTAGATCATTTAAAACAAGAAGCAAGCCATAAGTTAGAAGATGCCAAAGCAAAAGCTGCTGAACTAAAAGATGAAGCTACTGCTAAGCTTGAAGATCTAAAAGCTCAAGCGAGCCATAAACTGGATGATTTAAAGAAAGCTGCAACAGATACATTAAATAAATTCAAAGGTTAATCTTTTGATGACTATTTAAGATTCACGCTTATACTCAGAGAAGAAAACACGTTCATAAAAAATGAGCAATTATCTTCTCTGATATGAGCGTCCAATCTTCAATACTGCTAAACTAGCCAAACTCAGTGATATATTGATCATCTGTTTTTGGAGTAAACAAAATGTCGTGGCTTTCTTCCTTAAAATCTGTTTTTTCACCAGCACAAGAAGTGAAGGAAGATGAAATTCAAACTGTTTTACAAAATTATGTGCTGCCACATTCTGAAAATGCATTAAAAGATCGTATCAGCCAAGTGAATGTACAAGGTCGAATTTTACAACTCACGATTAATACTTTTCCTCAAGAAAAAGATCACTTACAACAGATTCATGATGAACTCGCTGAAGCTCTGGATAAATGCGGTATCCAAGAGTTAAATTTACATATTATTCAACAAAAACATGCAGCGCATGGTGAAGCAGGTCATAGCTGCTCATCGAAGCCAAAAGCAGAAAATAGCAATTTACCACCTGTAATGGATGCTTCTCCTAAAGCGGAAGTCGATCCCAATAATCCACCGATTCAAAAAGCTGCACCGCAACAACGCGATGTGGCTGCACATCCACGTATTCAAAACGTAATCTTGGTTTCGTCGGGTAAAGGTG
>JACCEA012384676.1_pt1 | contig 23104 bp, 44 predicted proteins | sample 7449851 | NCBI WGS metagenome assembly JACCEA01 (sample SAMN15323453, study PRJNA562643) | freshwater metagenome | isolation source: river surface water | place: USA:Blue River Watershed | collected 2017-08-18 | reverse complement strand
ATTCGCTTGGGGTAAAGGGGATGGTGGTGGTGAGGAGGTGTTGGTTGACCACGTTTTAGGGGTGGGGTGGGTGGGCGAATTGGGGGAGGGGGGGGGGGGTGGGGGTGGAGATGCGCCAGATGCCGTGGCCGAGGCAGAGGCCGTGGTGGGTGTTGCCGTGGATGGTGAGCCAGGCGTTGAGGCCGAAGGACGCCTGGGAGGGGTCGGTTGTGTTGAGGTTGTTGTTGAGGTGGTCGCTGGTTTTGTAGTGGTCGATGGTGGTTGTCATCGGGGTTCCTCGTGGCGGGTGGGGGCGGTGAGGCCGAGGGTGTGGAGGATTTCGGCGAAGTCTTCAGCGGTCCAGTTGTTGCGTTCTGCGGCGCGGGCGACGCAACGGGTTGCGGCGGCGAGGGTTTCGGGTCGGACATCAGGTGTTGTGGTGGTGGAGTAGCTGGGGAATGTCCACCCGTTGATGGAGTCGCTGCTCACGGTTCGGTCTCCCCGATGGTGATGTCTGGGCCTTCGATGTGGGGGCAGTCGCAGAGCCAGTGAGGGAGGGCGCAGTTGGGGCAGACCCGATGCGGGAGTGAAGGTTTCACGACTCCCCCTCAGTGATTGCTCGGACAACAGCACCCGTGTCAGTGATGACGACTTCGGTGCAGATGTCGCAGGAGTGGGTGTCGAGGTCGCAGATGTCGCAGCCGCGCCCGGTCATGATTCGCTGACCTCGGCCTTGTGTGCCCGATGCCAGCGCTGACGTGCGCCTTGAGATTCAAGGTGCGGCGAAAGCACCCCGCATGTGCAGCGGGCGTGCCCATCATTGCGGCCCGATTGCCGCGCAAGGGTCGGGGCGAGATCGTTTCCCCACGTGAGCCCTTCTGGCCGTCCTGCGCACTCTGGGCATGTGGTGTCTCGGAGTCTTGGGGTGCCTTCACTGGTCAGTGCGTGACCTCGCACGCGCTTCATGACTGGTCACCTGCTGGGGGAAGCTCAACCAGGCGGAGGGAACCAAATGGCGCTTCCTTCAGATCCGCCCACGAGTTGTGGCTATACGTGCCTCCGCGCGCCTTGCGTGCGTAGTTGAGGTCCCTCGAGCAGAACACCCACCCGCCTTGGTTCCGCGTCCAGTAGTAGGCGGAGTCTTGAATGATCGACCCAATCGGGGGTTCGTCGTCCTCACCCAACTCTTGCCCGATGACCCATTCCCGCTCCGGGACAGCAGATTCCGTCCCGTCGAGCAGGGACAGGATGCCTTCAGCGAGGGTGCGGGCGCGGCGCGCATCCAAGGCCACCCAATCGCCAGGCGCCGACACCACGAAAGTGCCTGCCTCAGCATCGCGGACTACGCGGATCGCACGACCGGTCAGGGATGTGACCTCGACAGCGGCAGCCTCAGGCTCAACCTCGATGAGCTCGCCTCGCTCAAGAACCGCAAGCCACGACAAGTACCCGGGCAATGTGGGGAGACGCTGCTGGTTGATCTCCCACCATGTCCAACCTGTTGCGCCCTCGCGGTTGCGGCGGGTGAAGTTCCCGGAGTCTCCGTCTTGGAGGACGGTGCCGACAGGAGGCTCAGGAGGAAGCGCGTACGTTCTCGCGGCGGTCACTTCGCACCAGCCGAAGGAATGACCGCAGACGACGCACCACACGGCGACGTATACAACGGCTGACCCGCCGCGATCGCCTTAGCTGCCGTCCGCTCCCACACCTGCAGACACAGTGCGTCCACCTGCGCTTGAGTGAGCCCCGAAGGCAGCTGTGCAGCGGCAGACCGAGCACCCGTTGCATCGATCAGACGAGCCTTGTTCTGTTCCGTTGCCGTCTGCTGCGACTCCTTCGCGATCTCCGTTTCCCGCTGCTGGGCAGCGACACGAGCGAGGGCGTCAGCGGTCTTTGCGTCCGGTTCCACAGAGCGCACGAACACGTTGTCGATGCTCACTCCGAATGGCTGCGCGAGCCGGGTCAGTTCGGTCTTGATCCCGGATTCGATCGCGGTGCGATCCGTTGTGGCGGCACCGTTGTCGAGTTTCACGAACACATTGCCCACGGCCTGACCGAGGGCCTTGTCAACGACCTCTTTCGTGATCCGGTCCTCATCCCCTGTGCGGACCTGCAAGTACGCCTCGCGGGCGCCTTCCGGGGCGATGTGCCAGCGAGCCCCGACAACGGCTTTCACCTGCCCCGCCTGAGATGTCCGGGCGGTGATCTCGACGTCGGGGGCAGACAGTGGGCGAACAGGGAACTTCTCGACCTTCGTCCAGATCGCTTTCAAGTGAACCCCGGAGCGCATGGGGTCACCGAGGCGACCGAAGGAGATCGGCACACCCACTTCGGTTGCACCGATGACGACAACCGACCCGCCGATGATCAAGCCGAGCTGCAGGCCTGAGAAAGCGGCGGCGACGTTCCTGGCAATGACCCGGGTCTTGCCGGACTTCGACATCACCATGACGACAGCCCCGGCGATGATCAGGACGAACAGAATCACGCTGATGAGAATGGTGACCAATGGATCTCCTTGTGTCTGTGTGGGTTTGAAGGCCCTGCCCGTCCAGGTATCTCCGTCACTGGATCGGGCAGGGCTGACTGTGGGGGTGTTCAGAAGTCGATGGAGCAGGCCGCGACGATGGCGACCGAGGCGAGACCAGCAGCAGCGATCCGGATGCGGTCACGGACCCGGTAGAAGGTGGGGGTGCCGTCAGTGGTGGCGTCCCGGAACCATGCGGTCACTGCGATTCTCCTTCTTCCCATGCCTCACTGTTGGGCATATCCCCACACTGGCACATGGACACCGCTACCGCAAGTAGAGGACGACGACATGCCGACAGGCGCAGGCTCAACGTCCACCCTCACCCGTCCACCCACCTCATCCAACAGCCACCACCCATCCCGATACCGGACAGGCACCAACCCCGGATCAGTGCGGCCCCGCACCTTCCAGCCCGCTGAAACCGCATAGGACGCAACCCCTGCATCAGCCTCGAAGGCGACGTTGATCGACGCATGCACCAGCAACAGATTCGACGCCAGGTTCACCCATCCCGCTGTCGATCCGCCCATGCCCCGGTTCACGCGGTGATGCACCACCAGGCCATCCCCGGCCCGTTCACCCCGCCCGCACACGACACATGCCCCGTCACGTGCCACCACCAACGCCCGGACATCCCCCGAAACACCCTCAGGTGCCCGTCTCCGGGGCTGCGGAACCCCGACCCGACCTAGGCTCTGCCTCCGCAGTGGTTGACGCGGCAGAGGACCACCTGGCGCAAGAGGAGTCCGCCGGCGAGGAGGACCTCCCCGCTTCACTGCTCGCCATCCTGTGGCAGGCACTCATCGAACAGGGACAGCTGAAGGTCGTCCTTGGCCTCGGGCAAGATCATGGTTCGCACGAGCGGACGATCCCAGTCGATCACCCATTTGTGCTTGTCCCCAATGGGTTGGTCGGTTCTTCGACTTCGACCATCGGTGTGCTTCCACTGCTTTCCGCGCGTACGGCCTGCCGATACGAACCCGCTCGCCCGCAGGGATGCACCTTCTTCCTCTACTAGCGTGTACGTCTGCACGCGCGCGTACCCCATCGCCTTCGCGGCTCGCGCAGCAGCCCCGTAGAGAAGACTGCAAGCATTCGGCGTGCCGTCAGTCGCGAGCCTGACAACCTCCGCAACCGCCAAGGCGTCAATCAAACGCGCTCGTGGACGACTAACAACAGCCACCCCGTGAAGCAGGCCCTCATGGTCGACTGCTCCGATGGAGAATCGGTGACCGACCACTGGCTTATGGTGTCTATGCCATGCAGTTATCGCACGATTTGCCTCGTCGAGCGTCAGTGGCACAGCCAGCAATGTGCCGCCCCGCTTCACAGCCGCTTCCGTTCAGGCGCGCGCATCCTCGCCTGCTTCACCGCATGCAGTGCCCGAGGTGGCGGGTCCGGGTTGCGGGCAGGATTACAGGCAGCGCAGAGGTCCCAATCCGCATCGCCGCCACCCGACCAGCCACCCAACGCCACCAACGATTCACGAGCCTCACCAAGCGTGGCACCGATGCCACAGACCTGATCGCATCCATCGCACAGGATTGACGGCAACTCTTGACGGCCCATGTCGAGCGCCGAGAACGAGAAACACTGCGGACACACGAAGGCGCGCAGCCGACGCCGATAAGCGACCTTTACGTCGTAGGTCACCCAAGCGCGCTTCTCACCCCTCTTGCGTGGCGGGGCGACAGTTCGTTTCTCCTCACCTTCAATCGGGTCCGTGATGCCGCGACAGATCGCGGCAGCGACTTCCGCTGAACACACTTCGCAGGAGTTGTCGATGCACGACAGGCGCGGCGCCCTCTCCCATGCTCCCCACACGACCCGAGCGCCCATGTAGGTCAGACAGGGCACGGATGGGAGCGGGCGAGGCTCGCTCAATACCGTTGCCTCAGCCGGCGAAACCCCATCCCCGGTCACAGGTCACCAGCCATGTCCACGAACGTCTGATAGTGCATTTGAGACGCCAACGTCACCACGCCCGTCCTGCCCGCCCGCTGCTTCGCCACAATGAAATCCGCTTCACCCACACGAGGAGAATCCCGATCCGCGAGTTCTTCCCGGTGAATCAGAACGATCGTGTCCGCATCAGACTCGATCTCCCCCGAATCCCGCAGATCAGCCATCGTCGGTGCCGTGTTCGCCAACTCGCTGCGACGGTTCAGCTTCGAGCACGCGAACACTGCCGCCTGCTCCCGCTGTGCCATCGTCTTCAATGCCCGCGACACGGCGCCCACCTCCTCCTGGCGTGAGTTCACACGCCGCGATGGTGGAGGATGAAGATGCTGCAACTGGTCAACGATCACCAGATCAGGACGCCAACGACGCACCGACGCCTCAAGGTCTGTCGTCGTCATCGACGCCGAATCATCAATCACCAACACCGCCCCATCGACTAGAGCGCGTACCCGGTCCAGTCGGAGGTGGTCGTCGGCGGTGCAGGTGTGGGAACTGATCCGGTCGAACGGGACACGCGCCAACGTCGACAAGATCGCCTCCTCGCATTCGGTGCGGGACATCTCGAACGAATGGATCAGGACCCGTTTCCCCTGCCTCACCGCCGCATCGACCGCGACGGTCCGCGCCCAACTCGACTTCCCCACCCGTGGACGAGCACCCGCCACGATCAACTGACCGGGCCGCATCGGATTCAACAACCCGTCCATGTCGCGGGAACCCCACGAGATCCCTGCCCCATCAGCGCGGGGCTCATCGAGCTCAGAAAGCAGGTCCTCGAATCGTTCCGCGAATGACACCCCCGCAGGCGCCCGCACCCCCGCCGATGCAGCCTCCTCGACTTCCTTCACGGCTTCCGCGACCAGTTCGGAGACATCCCCACCATCCACGGCGTGACCGAGCGCCTGAATCCTCGCCCCCGCCTGCACAAGCCGCCGCAGAACAGCCTTCTCACGCACGATCAGGGCGTAATAGCTCGCAGACGCGGCGTTGACCACCGACGACAGCAACACATGCAAGTAGGCGGCCCCGCCGACCCTCTCGAGCTCTCCCCGTTTCCGCAGTTCGTCTGCGACGAGTTGCGCTTCCGCAGGTTTCCCGTCGCCGTCGAGGGCGACGACGGCGGCCCAGATCAGTTCATGCGCAGGTCGGTAGAAGTCCGGGCCATGCACCACCGCTGCAACGTCTGCGACAGCGCGACGCGACAGCATCGCCGCACCCAGTACAGCCCGCTCAGCTGCCTCATCATGCGGCAACTGCCAGCGGCCAGGGCTCCCCGAGTCGTCGTCTTCGAGGTTCGCCGCCGTCACCATGCCCTCCGCCGCATCGACTCACCCGCGAACTTGAGGACGGTGGCCCGATCTTGGAGGCGGTCCATCGTCGCTGCACCCCACACGTCAGCCAGCGTCCGTGAATCCGCGTTCGTGGTGACGACGGTGCGGGCGTCGTTGACGGTGCGGTGATCGACGAGCATCCACAACCGTTCGACAGCCCATTCGGTGGGGCGGGTGTGGCCGATGTCGTCGAGGACCAGGACTCCGGCGTCCTTGACCTGATCCCAGACCCGCTCTGACTGGTCACTGGACGGGCGTAGAGCGTCCAGAAGGCTCGGAAGGGTCCATGCCCTCACATGCGGTCCCCGAGTGCAGGCAGCGGCGGCAGCAGCGGCGGAGGCAGCCGCGTAGGCGGTCCACGTCTTCCCGGTGCCGATACCGCCGACGAGGAGCAGATTCCGGGCCGCGTCACCACCGTTGACCCACGCCGAGACCTCGGCACGGTGCTGCCCCTCCCGCAACCCGGACACGTCAGCGTTCCGGTACAGGGCCGGTAGCCCCACATGCCAGCGCGCCCATCTCATCGCTGCCGCAACAACCGCCGACTCGATCGACGGATCAGAGCCGACTCCTTCGCCGGCGAGGCTGTTGAGGGTTTCGCGGGTGAAGACCCGTTCGGCGTGCTGGGTGAGGGCGGGTGGGCCTTGGAGGAGGGCTTGGGCGGCTTCTTGGGCGGTTGGGGGTGTGGGGTCGGTGGGTTCCCAGGTGGTCACCATTGTTCTCCTCTTCCAAGCCAGTCAGTGTTGTTGGTTTCGCGGATACCGGGTTTGGATTGCGAGCGGCTGTTGTTGTCGCGGTTCATGTGTTCAGGGGTGGGCTCGTCCTCCCAGCATTCTTGGTTGAGCCAAGTGGCGGGGTACTTGCATTTGGTCCCGGTCCGCGCCAGTTCGGATTTGTAGCTTTCGATCCCCGCAAGGATCACGCCGAGAGGCGTGCTTCGCCTGGCCTTGCGGAATGCCGTGAGGGCGAAGGGCTTGGACTTCCGCAGCGGGTAGTTGCGCCAGAAGTGCTCGTCGAACTCACGGTCGAGGTCCGCATCCGACACAGCCGCGTCAGCGGCGTGGGGTTTGGTTTGTTGGTTTCTACTCCCGTAGGGAGTAGAAGGTTTACTGGTTTGGGTGACAGCGCTGTCACCCCTGCTGTCACCCCTGCTGTCACCCCTGAACCCCCCATCAAGGGGTGACTCTGTGTCACCCGTGAGCCCTGACAGCAAGTCACCCCTCCCCCCTTCAAGGGGTGTCACATTGTCAGGGCTGGGCTCCTGGGGTGTCTCTGTGTCACCCGTCAGGGGTGTCTCACAGTCACCCCTTGAAGCGTCCTCGACATCCTTCTTCCAACGCTTAGAAGCGCCCTTCCTTCCACCCTCGGAACCAGCCGACATCGACGAAGAACGACGCCCCTCACCCACGGACTCACGCCATTCCTTAGCGACCTCATCCGACATCGCCACGTCATAAACGATCGGCCGATACCGCGCCGGAATCCGCTCAGCCAATGATTGATCACCTTCACGCAACCAGCCGTCCTCAACCAGCCGCGTAATGTGCCTCTGCACCGTCCGCAACGAGCACTCTGCCTTCTCTGCGTAATGCTCCGCCGACTCGTAGGCACCCGAGCCGTCCGCGCCCCGTGCAGCGTCAGCGACGGCCAAGAGGACAAGCTTCCGGGTTGGGTCACCTACGCGACTGACCCAGACCGCAGCAATGGCCTCAATACTCACGACACCGCCTCTGCGTCGAGCAGGTCGAAGATGTCGAGCTGCCCCGGCACTGCAGGCCGGTTGATCCACAGAACCTCAGTCCGCTCGGACCACTGCCCGCCCTGGCCGGTGTTGGTCGGTATCTCGATACGCCGCCATCCGGCGAGAGCGTCGTCGTAGAGCTCGCTGGGGTACCCGGACAGGACGACCGATGAACGGCAGGCCAACAGAGCGGTGATGAGGGTTCGGTGCTCGTCGACGCCTTCCATCTCGATCTTGTACTTGCCCGATGTGCGGGTCGATCCGAGGTAGGGCGGGTCGACGTACAGCAGCACGTCCTCGTGCTCGCCGTACCGGGTGATCACGTCGAGGGCAGGCCTGCATTCAAGAGAGACGCGGGCCAGCCGCTCGGCGGCGGGGGCGATCCTGGCGACGTAGCCAGCGAGGTATCCGGGCATCCCCAGGCTTGAGCTTGAGCCGGTTTCGAAGAATCGCCATCCGGTGCGCTGACGTACTGCGGCGCGGCCCTGCGCGAGCTGAACCCAGATGCGGCGGGCGCCCTCAAGCGGGCCCTCTGTCGGCTCGCGGGTGGCCTCGAACTCGCCGCGGGAGTGGGGAGTGAGTGCGCAGACTCGGGCGAGAGCCTCTGGCTGGTCGCGCAGGACGCGCCAGAAGTTCACGAGGTCGCCGTCCAGGTCGTTGACCGTCTCGTGAGCGACGGGCTCCTTGGCGAGCAGGACGGCGAGGCTGCCGCAGTACGGCTCCACGTAGTGCCGGTGCTCGGGCATCTCGGCGATGATCCGTTGGGCGATGGCCTGCTTCCCGCCGAAGTATGGGATGGGTGGGCGGAGGGCCACGGGGCTCACTCCCCAGTTGTTGCGTCGAGGGCTCCCGAAGCCCGAGCATCAGCGAGGATGCGGCTCACAGGTTTGCGGGAGCAGCCGAGGAGGCCGGCGATGCGGGTCTCTGAGAGTCCGGCTTGCCATGCGGCGACGACAAGGTGTCTGCCTGCGATGGCGAGGCGTTCGGCTGCGGCGCGGTGTTCTTCGAGGAGGTCTGCTGCGACTGCTTTGCGGCGTGCGGCGATCTCTTCGGTGTGTTCGTGGGTGGGGTCTTGGTGTAGGTGGGGTTTGCGCTGCGGGGAGATTCCGCGTCCGAGTTGTGTCAAGATGGGCATTGAGGGTCAGGGCTCCTATCAGGTGTTTGGCTCTCGCCGCCGTGGTCGGTGCTTGGGGCACCGGCCACGGGTCTTTGGCGTCACTCTACACCGTGACACATGGACTGCCATACAGTCACACATGGATCAGCCCCGACGAGTCACCTCGTCAGCACGCGGGAAACCCGGTGCCACACAAGCAGGATCACGGATATCCCCCCACACATACGGTGGAGCCCAACCCAACCGTGACGCCTCAACCACAGACCGCGTAGACGACCCCACACGCCCACCCAGCTCCGTGAACGCCCAATCGATCCCTGCAGCAACAGGCGCCAACACACACTCCATGCCGTGTGCTCGAACCCTCGAAACCGTCGACTGAGCAACCCCCGCCACGTCAGCGACAGACGCCAGCGACCAGCCCACCCTTGCCAGAGCACGCACCTGACGGCACGGCACCAGCACAGGCACAAACCCCCGCTCAGGCGTCCCCAACGATGCGAGCCGTTCACACGTCACCGCACCGAACGCCATCCGGCCACCCGCACGCCACACTGCAGCAGCACCATGCATCCGAGACGCATTCAGGTTCGCTGCTGATGCAACAGCTGCAGGTGACCAACCCGCCTCGAGGAGAGCCGTGAAAGTGTCCCAGCCTTGTTCTGCGGGGATGCGTTTGTAGGCGCCGTTGCGGGCGCGTTTGCTCATTCGCCGGAGACTGGCGCGGCAGTCGGGGCATTGGCAGTGACGGGACCAGGTGGTGGTGGAGCGTCGGACGCAGCGGATGGTTTCGCCGACGGTCATTACCAGTCCACGGGGGGTAGGGGTTCGATGGTGACGACGATCCGGGGCCGCGTGAGGGCGGGGTCAACTTCTCCGCGCATGTCAGGGCCGATGACGTACTTGTTCGAGTCATCCCGCAAAAGTCCGGCGTCCACGATGCCATCGATTGCAGCTTTGGCGGTAGGTGCCCAATTGGCCGCGTCGCGGCGGTGTCTCGTCCGCCACTGCATCGTCACCGTGATCCGTGCCCGATCGAGTCGGGGCCATCCTTCGCGGCGGATCTTCGACTGCACCGTGAAGGATGCGAGTTCCCGCCAATACCGCGTATGCCGTGACCGGACAGCCCAATGGCGGCGGTCGTTCGCGTTGAGGAGTATGTCGGTGTCGGGGACGTCGAGGACGAACTCGTAGGCGACCTTCTCTGGGGCCTCAGTCATCACTTCCCGCCCAGCTTCCAACCCGCCCAAGCCACTGAGCCGACAACACCGAGGAACAGCCACACGACCGCAACGATCGCGAACGGGAGAAGCAGCGGCGAGAACACCCACCACCATGACCAGTCGATGACTCCCGCCAGCTTCAAGGTCAGGAACACGACGAAGACGACGCCCCCGATTCCAATGCCGCCCCCGCCACTGCTGTTGTTACTCACTGCTGCTCTCCTTCGCTGCTGTCTCTCACGGGGGCTTTAGCTACTGCCACAACAGCGTCGGGGATGTCCCCCAACGGCCAGTACTCCCGATGCGTCTGCCGGGGAAGTTGGGTGACGACACGGTCAAGGTGGGAGCGGCGACGCGGCCAGGTGACGCCAAGGATGCTTGCGTGGCAGTGGATTCCGGGTGCTGCACCACACGTCGGGCACGGAACAGTCAACTCATCCACGAGGTGTCTCCACGAACTCGACGGTCACCTTGGCCGTGAACGGCTTAGGAGTGACGCCTCCGTATTCGGCGCCACACGTGAAGGTGAGTTGGCCCGGCGTCTCTTGATCCCACCAGGCAGTCCAGTAGTTGCCGTTGAAGTAGATGCGGTCGGCCGACTCGGCCACCTCGAAAAGCATCTGGTTCCGGAGGCGTTCGGCACTGTTCGGGGTGGGGAACCGGTCACTCACTTCGGCGTCTCCGTCTCGATCTTCACCGTCACCCGTGACGGCTCCACCACCACACCAGGCACCCACTCACCCGATGCCTCATCCACGACCTGGCCGTCCACAGCGACCCGCAACACCTTGTTCGCTGCCGCCTTCAACACCCTCGGTGCACGCTCCACCAACTCCGGGCGCACCCGATCCAGCCACGACACCAACACGTCCTCGTCAGTGACCCGCCAACCACCACCCGACGCCGTTGTTTTCACGACGCCGGCGATGAGGTCGAGGGTTTTCCGTCCCTCAGTGCGTTGCTGTCTTGCATAGTTGATGAGGAGGTCGGTGAAGTAGTCGATGTGGGGGTCGATGCGGGCTTGGTGGCGTTTGGTCCATGCGTCGATGCGGGCGATTTCTTCGTCTGCGCGGGCTTGGACGGTGGCGAGTTCGGCGCGGTGGGCAGCGAGTTTCCGGAGCGCCCATTCCGCTGCCCCGTCATCAGTGATGGTGAAGGGTGCACCGTCGGGGGTTTCGGTGGCGGGGTCTCGGGGGTGTGGGATGGCGGCAAGGTCAGCCGCGAGTTCGTCGGGGGTCATCACTGCACCGCCGAAGGCAACTCAACGATCGTCAAGGGTCGGCCAGCAAGGACTTCGGGCCAATCCGCGAACCCGGCTGGGAGGTCGCGCACGGCTACCGCCTCAGTCAGTCCCTCATCGGAATCCGTCGCGCCCCAATACCCGTCAAGGCAGCGGGTCCAGTAGCAGCCTTCTGCGTCAAGAAGAATCGAGCCGATCGGGGGCTCGGCAGGCCACTTGGGAATCACTCGCCCGACAGTCCATTCTGTTTCGGTGCTCATGCTGCTTCTCCGATCTGTAGTGCGGGAAGAAGGAACGCATCCCACTCTGGGGACTCTTGCCCGATCGCTTCCGCCCACGACGGATGCACGACGAGGCCAACGAAGGTGCCCTGCCAGAACACGCGGGTCATCCAGTAGCCGCCTGGTTGGCGACGGATCTGGTAGGTGATGTCACGGACGGGCCTCACGCGGGCACCTCGTGGAATCCCTCAGACTTGAGCCGAGCTATCCGTGCCTCATCGCCCTTGTCGACGAACAACCTGGTGCTCGTTGGCGGATAGGTGGCGTATTCCTGCAAAAGCTCCATAGCCTCCCCGCGACGTACGTGGGCGCGGCCGTGGGCAACGCTCCCTCCGTTGCCGAAAGCGACCCGACCGCACAGATTGCATTCATGTCCGCGACCGGCATGGCGTGCCGCCGAGTCCCCTCGCTTGCCGCTCATGCGGGCACCTGCTCAAGCAGGGTCTTCGCGCGGGCATTGAGGCTGTCCCTGATCACCGTCAACCCGGCAACATCCGTCGTGGTCTCGAAATCCTCTGCACTGGACCGTGCCCACACCTGATGCACCTGCTCCACAGAGACATCAGCAGCAACCCGCGTCTTCGCGATCTCCGCCCGCAGAGCGTCCGCAACCCGCCCGAGGTCACCGCCCTCAACAGGTGGCCTCCCCTGCGCAGGCACCGGAGCCGGCGAAACAGGCCGGACCTCACGGGCAGGTGACTGCTCGAGCTCGGGCTGTGCCTGCTCGACGTGGGCGCTGGAATGGTGGCGTTCGCCGACCTGGCCGTCAGCCAATCCCATCTCCCGCCACAGACGGTCGATCGTCAATCCGGGGACGGGGTGTTCGTCGGGGAACTTCAACCGCAACGACCGAACCCCCGACAGGAGAGCCTGTCCACGTTGCGGCATCTTCACGATCACGCCGACAGCGCCCGGTAGCGACTTGTGGCCTTGGATCTTCCACTCTTTGTCGGTGGTCGGTTTCCCATCCTTCATCAACGTGACCAGCTCGAGCATGGCGGTCGCGATGACGGGGCCTTGGTGGGCGCGGAGGACATCAATGACAGCCCACCAACGGTCAGCGGCGATGTTCCACAAGTCCATGCTGACCGGTGCCTCATCAGCGGGTGGCTGGCTGGGTTTCCGGCCGTACTTCGCTTCCTTGCGGAGTTGCCGGGCCGTCGCTTCCTGCTGCGCCATCGACGACAGCAGCGACCAGATGTGGCTGATCGAATCCACGACGACCAGGTTCGGACGGTCCCCCACTGTGGGCTGTTGGGTGGCCCACGTGATCGCGGCGAGGATGTCGCGGAACGTGCCGTCGTGTTCGACGATCTCGAATCGGGCACCAGGGATCAGGCTGTATTCGTCGGGGTCGTCTTCTCCGACGCCGATCCAGTAGGTGCCGCCGATGAGGTCGGACCCGGTTGCTTCAGCGGTCGTGTACGTCTTGCCCGCCTTGGGGACACCCGCGATGAGGGTGATAGGCCAGCTCGGCAGTCCGGTGGGTTTCCGGGTGCGCCGCTGAGGTGGGCGTGTCGGGCTGGTTGATGGGGTTTGGTGCGTCATGTAGGGACTCCAGGGCAAGGGTTGATCGACACGATCAATGCATGTCTCACGGTAGCGGTGTCCATGTGTCACAGACAAGTCCGCAACACCGTCGACAGGTAAACGACCTGTGTCAGACCGGCTCCGGGACGAACGCCTCCGACAACACCAAACCCAATGCGTCACAGACGCGGGAAGCAACATCCACAGACACGACCGGTGCCGACCCGAGCTCGAGTTGGGAGATCCGCCCACGCGAGACGCCCGCAGCAGCAGCCACGTCCGCTTGGGTGCGGTGGGCGCTGGTTCGGGCCTGCCGCAACATGTCGGGGTCACGTACCCGCATCCATGCGCCACCCACGTCATCGCCCCCTGCGACCGTGCAGTTCCCTGTGAACCTCCTACGGTACTCCGTGCATGTGTCACAGCGGGGAAGTCCATGCCTGGATCACATGCATGATGCATGCGTGTTGGTGCAGGTCGCCCCTCCCCGGGTGGGGGTGGACGGGTTGGATACTGGAAACTTTCTCGGTGATAACGTGCTCAACGCACTGCGACAACCGCACCCGAAGCGGCAGCTATGTGGACGGATGACGCAACGGCACAGGAAAATGCACAAGCCAGGACGCAGCGCCACGCTGACAGGAGCACCCCCACAATGACCGACGAGCGTCCCCTAACCCTCGCCGACCTCATCGAAACCGCACGCGGAACACGCAGCTACGCAGCCGTCGCCCGCGAACTCGACATCCGCGAAACCACCCTCGCCAACTGGCGAGGCGTCGGCCGCGCCATCACCGAAGTCCCCCCACCTGAACGAGCCGCCAAATACGCTGAAGGGCTCGGGGTTTCGCTGCGCCAGTTCGTGGAAGCGGCCTACGCCACAGTCGGATACCCCATCACCCGTCAGGAGTCCCGGTTCACTGCTGCACTCCCGGCGGGGACGTGGAAGTTCACCGACGAAGAACTGACCCTCGCAGTCCAGTTCGTCCGGAGCCTCGTCAAGGTCGCAGACACCCGCATCGCCGCTGAAGAATCCCTCGCTGAAGCGACCGCTGCGAAGGCTGCAGCGAAGGTTCCCCGGAGCCGGCGAAAGACCACCACCTGACCAACCAGCCCCTTCCCGGTCCTGATAGATCATCCAAACGTTCTAGTAACAACCCATCCGGTCAGGCGAAACCAGACCATCGCATCCCGAACCATCCCCGAAAACCAGACCAGTCCGGACTATGGTCCGAGACTCAACCGGATCACACGGAATCCGGGCACAACCACACGGTTTTCCCGGGGAGGGACCCGCCCACATGAGCATGCCCGTCACAGTCGACTTGCTGCCCGAAACACTCACCATCCACATCACCCGCACCCGCACTGGCCACTGCACGGCGGCAGCAGTCATCGACGGAGCCGAATACGTGCGGTGGGATCCCCGGCCCGCAGCGTCACTTCTCGAGGCTGTGACGGCGACGGTGGCCGTGTTCGTGGATGGTGGTTCACCTGCCGTGGACGCCCTCCACCCCGCCGCCACTCACGCCGCAGTAGCCTCCTCCTGACCGGAACCCCTTGACAGGCCACTCGGGGGGGCCACGAGGGGGTGACCGATGGCAACCGTCAAACGCCGCAGCGACCGCCCCGGATGGTGGTCCGTCCGCTGGACCGAACCAGACGGCACCCAACGCCGGCGAAGCTTCGAGAAGAAGACTGCCGCCGAGAAGTTCCGGGTCGATGTCGAATCCCGGCTCGCCACAGGTGCAGCAGCTGCACCGACTGCTTCCCGCGACACCATCAGCACCTACGGCACTGCCTGGCTGACCCGCCGCACTGACCTGAAGCCGACTTCTCTCGAATCTTTGAAGTCGATGTGGCGGTCCCAGATCGAACCCGTGTGGGGGTCTCGTCGACTGGACCGGATCCGCTACCAGGATGTGGCCGCATGGGTCAGTGACCTGTCGGCGGGTGGGTTGTCGGCGTCCCGGACACGGCAGGCGTACCACCTGTTGACAGCCCTGCTCGATGCCGCCGTCCGTGACGGACTGCTGCCCCGCAACCCAGCCAGCGGGGTGACGTTGCCTCGGTTGAAGACGACACGGCACAGGTATCTGTCGCATGCCGAGTTGGCGGCGTTCGCTGCCGCTGCCCGGTCGAGGCGACTGATGGTGTTGGTGCTCGGCTATACGGGGCTGCGGTGGGGTGAGATGGCGGCGTTGCGGGTCGAGGACTTGGACCAGGGCCGGGGCCGGATCCTGGTGCAACGCAACGTCGTCATCGTGAAGGGTCAGACGATCGAGGGGTCACCGAAGACGCATGCCCGTCGCGCGGTGCCTGTGCCACCGTCTGTGTTGACGGATCTGGTCGCTGCGGTTGAGGGCCGGAGCCCGGCTGATCTGCTGTTCCCTGCCCCTCAGGGCGGCTTCCTGCGGCAGGAGAACGAACGCCGCCGCTGGTGGAACGCGGCAGCCCGCGAAGCAGGCGTGGCGGGGTTGGTGCCGCATGAGTTGCGGCATACGGCGGCGTCGTTGGCGATCGCTGCGGGCGCTGACGTGATCGCGGTGGCCCGGATGCTTGGTCACGCTTCACCGGCGATGACTCTGAACCGGTACGGGCATCTGTGGGATGGCGGTTTGGATGAGGTGGCGTCGCGGCTGGATGAGGCTGCGTTGTCCCATTCTCGTCCCGGATCGTCTGGACTTTCGTCGGCGTGACCGGGCTTTAGGCCGCTGACCTGCGGTTTTGGTGGTGCCCCCGGCAGGAATCGAACCTGCGACACACGGTTTAGGAAACCCTTTTGGGCGGGTACTCTGACCTGCAGTGTTGGTTCGAGTGTTGCCGTGACCTGGGAACATGACCCACGGTAGTCCCGTATAAACCCATGATCCGCCGCATGTCACTTGTCCCATTGGCTGTCCCACCACGCGCGTATCCGACAAAGCGAAACCCGCCACGAGAGAGCACCCTCGGGCGGGTCAAGCTGCGGCAGCGAAGTCGAGGGGGTCAGCCTGCCTCCTCACACTCACTCATCCACTGATCCAGCTTCGACTGCCGATACCGGATCGTCCGATGCCCCAGCCGGGAGAACGCTGGCCCCACCTCCCGTTCGCGGAGCGCGGCAAGGTACCGGGCCGTGACACCCAAGTATTCGGCGGCCTGCTCAGGGGTCATGACGACATCGAGGACGGGCGCCACGGTGGCGGTGGTGGTCTTGCGTCTCATCGCTGGATCTCCTGGGCGTGCTTGTTGAGCCAGTGGGCGTGGTAGGCGGCTTCCGCCTGGTCCTCGAGGTCGTATCGCTCAGTGAGGTGGAAGCAGTCGCGGCAGAAGACCCGGTAGGTGATGAAGCCGGCGAAGCCGAGGACGGCAACGGTCTGGTAGCGGTACTGCGGCGGCGTGGCTGTGGGGGTGTCGGTGGGGGTGGTCATGGTTGCCGCCTGCGGATGGCTGTCTCGGTGAGTTCGGGCCAGCGGGCGGGGTCTTCGCCGAGGAGGACTGCTCGGGAGGCGACGCCTTGGGCGAGGCCGATAGCGACGCCTTCGAGTTCGCCTCGGCTGAGCCCGTCGATGTAGGCGAGGATGCCGTGGTTGTTGTCGGCGGCGGTGAGGGCGATGAGTCCTGCGATTGCGCGTGCGGTTTCGTTGGTGCGGGCGAAGTCGCGGCAGTCTGGGCAGCCATTGATGACCCATCCGTGGGGGCAGGGCGGGGTGACGTGTCCGGCGTGGATGATGTGGCGGTTCACAGGTCATCCCCTGAGCTTGTAGTGGCGTCAGTGAGGGGTTCTGGGGCTCGGTCGGGGTCGCGGAGGGTCGGGTTCTTGAATGCGCTCCATGCGTTCACTCCTGCAAGGCCATTGAGTTCGTACACCCAAGGGAATCTGTTCCTACTTCTGGCACTGCCCACCCTGACGACGGGGACGTAGCGCCACCCTTCGACGGTCACCCATGCCCGGGCGCCGAACTCGGTGGGCTCCTCGACGGACAGTGCAGCGACAGAGAGCACCTGCTCGACGTTGACTTCGAACGTCATGCCGTTGCAGTTGACGGCCGCCCAACACCCCACAGTGTCGTTCCATGTCGCGCGGATGCTGACGGCGCACTCTTCGCCGTCTGCGGGCTGGTAACGGTTGTCGGTCACGGGGGTCTCCTTCACTGTCGGAGACGAGCGTCGTGGCATGTCTCACGGTGGCGGTGTCACCCACAGCATGACATGGATTCCATGTCTGATAGTGGTGTATCGGGGACGTGGCGTGACAACGGTGCAGGTTTGGGGGGTGCCCACAGTGAGTGATGGAGTCCACTACTGGCAGTGAGGGTAGACTTGCCAGGGAACTGGTGAGGCCCCCCGCGTCGGCTAAACGCGGAGGGCCTAAGTCACCAGCGACAACTACAGACCGCCTCAAGGAAAGGTGCCGCTGATGGCATCCATCGTAAGCGTATCCCCCGCCCCGTTCGCAACCACCGTCGCGGTGGTGATCTGAGTGAGCGTGGAAGCAATGGCCGTCGTACTCAACCACTCTCGCGCGCGAGGCACAGCCAAGGTCGTCCTCCTGGGCATCGCCAACCATGACGGTGACGGTGGAGCTTGGCCGTCCATCGAGACGCTGGCCCGCTACGCGAATGTGAGTCCTCGCAACGTCCAGCGCGCTCTCCGGGAGCTAGAGGATCTGGGCGAGTTGCGGACCATCACGCGAAGCGGTGGGACGTCGCAGACGAGGGGCAACTACCGCCCCAACCTGTACAAGATCATCGTGACCTGCGGCGACGACTGTGACCGCAGCATGAATCATCGACCGCGATCCAGAGGTGGCGAGAACGTCACCCCTAGAGGTGACGAACTTGCCCTCGCAGAGGTGGCGGAATCGTCACCCGAACCGTCCTTACAACCTTCCACTGAACCGAGAGAAGGATCATCTGTCGACGATCGAGGCGGGACTTCCCAGTCGGGGCCGAAACGCAAGCGTTCCGGCGTGACCAAACTCCAACGACAGAAACAAGCACTAGCCAACGGCGGCGAACCACTCACCGAAGACGAGATCGCCACCGACTACGCCCTCCTCCGAGAACTCTGCAAGGACTACGACCACGACGACACCATGAGCGTCCGGTGGACCCTCCGACACGAACACGCCGCGATCTACCCTGCCCAGTTCATGCAACGCCTCACCGACGAAGGCAACTGGGATGGCTTCGTCGGTAACCACGGCATCGGCGAATACACAAGAGACGGGAACCCCGCATGACATCTCAAGGCCCGATGATGAACCGGAACCGGAAGAAGGCCCAGAGAGGCAACTTCCACCCCTTCGCCGAATCACTCGACACTGACGGCCCGGCCCCGTACGGGCGAGCAGCGGAGAAGCATGAATGGATGATGGAGGTCGAGGACGAACTCAGCGCCGACAGCAGCGAGCAGGTAGACTGATGGTGGCGGGTGATCGTCTGCTGTCGGCAACGTCAGCACCCATGAACCGTGGCTTAAGCCGATCAACGCCGCAAGAGGCTCCATCAAGGTGCCTGCTGGGATAAGCCCGTGGCGCTGCCGCCACACTCCTTAAGTGGATCGGCGCCCCCAGAGGCCAGCCTTGGTGGAGCCTCTTGTTGTTGAGTTGCCGCTGATCTAAGCGATCCGAACAACCAGAGGGCTTCCACCAACTCCAAGCCCAACTTGGCGGAAACTTGGGAAACGAAGGACGCCCCCCTACCCGCTGCGGCGGGGCCGCTCCGCAGGACGGCGTCTCGGGGGGCGTCCAACCCTTAGCATCCCACAACTACTCCCCGCCGCTATCATCCGGTGCCGAAGGGGTTGCGTCGGGGCACAGAGAGAACCCCCAACCACATTGGAGGACTCTTGAACCGCACCACACTCGCCCTCGCCACCGCAGCCACCCTCACCCTCAGCCTCACCGCCTGCGGCACCGCAACCCCCGTCTCCGTCGCCGACACCCAAACCGGGGCCGCAGCAGCAGCGGGTGAGTCCTCGAAAGCCAACGACTCCGCGAAACTCGGCCAAGAAGTCACCTACGACTCCGGCCTCAAAGTCGCTGTCACCGTCCCCAAGTCCGCCAAGGTCTCCGAATACGCGGCAGGCGGCGAAGGCATCAAAACGATGGTCGTCTTCAACGTCACCATCACCAACGGCACCCAAGAAACCTACGACGCCGCCATGTCCTCCGTGTCCCTCGCCTACGGCACCGAAGGCAGCCAAGGCGACCAAATCTTCGACTCCGCGAACGGGTTCGGTGGCGGCTTCTCCACCAAGATCCTCCCCGGGAAGAAAGCCACCGCCAAATACGGGTTCGCTGTCCCCGCCAAGGACCAGGCCGAGCTCGTCGTTGAAGTGACCCCCGGGTTCCTCGACTCCTCCGCCGCTCTCTTCACCGGAGGCGTCGCAGCCAAGTAGCCCCTCCCCCAGGCAGTCGTGAGGCCCGTCCCCCATCCCCGGGGGCGGGCCTCACGCGTTTCGCCGGCTCAACGTTTCCGGCGCCGCAACTCCGCCTCGACAGCGCCTAGACGGTCCTCGATCTGTCGACGCCAATCCGAATCCGACAACGCCCGCTCCCCCTGCTCAGGCAACACGCCCACCACAGTCGGTGTGCGGCCCCGAGACCGCTCAATCAGCCCCCGCTGATCCAGTTCATCGACGGCGGCCGCGATCGTCGCCTGACCGACGCTGTAGAACGCCATGAGGTCCCGGACAGACGGCAACGGACCCTTCGGCGGGTAGGTGCCTGCACGGATGGCGTCCTCGAGGTCGTCGGCGACTCTCTCCCACGCCCAGGGTGTGCTCATGCGTTGCCGTCTGTAGCCATGCGCACATGATGCCCGACTGGCCCGTCTGGGTGTTGGTGTTGCCTCCGTATTCAAGACGTGCCATTGTGTATCCGTACGTAAGACTACGTACTCATACGCAGACCAACGGGAGGGACGAATGTCCGATACAGAGGTGCGGATCCGGCCCTTGCTGAAGATCGCTGAGGTCGCCGTGATCCTCAAGGTCGGCCCCGACAAGGTGCGGCAGCTGATCAACGAACAGAAGATCGGCCACGTCCGCATCGGCCGAGCAATCCGCATCCCGGAACAGGAAGCCGAACGGGTCGCCGCGTCCGGCGCCTGACAAACAAGCAGTCCCCGGCCAGCGATGACAGCGCCAACCGGGGACCTCGACCAAAGCCTTACAAGGAGGCTCGATCGTGACCGCAATCATCCCCGAAACATCCACCACCTGCGACAACGACACGTTCACCACCCCCGACGGACGCCAATGGACCCACCTGTCCTGGTGCAACCCGGCCGCCCACCGCGAACAGTTCGAATGCGGTGCGACCGCTGCTGGATGCATCGGCCCCGCCACCGGCTTCAGCGCCGCCCAAGGGTCCGCCACCATCACCGCCACCGAAGCGACCCCCGGCGCCCCCATCACGTTCACGGTCTCCGCTGACATGTTCGATGCCCGACCCGGTGACCTCGACTGCATCGCCGCTGTCTGGGCGCACGAGCAGGGTCGCTGCACTGCCCGCACTGTCATCCCGGCTCCGAGGCGGACCCGATGACCACCGAACACACCCACACCGTGTGGGCCCGGAGCCGCTACACCACCCTCACCGAGGTCGTCGCTGGCAACCGTCGCCCATGGGTGAGAATCGGCGAAGCCACCACCTGCGCCGACGTTCACGCCGTCCTCGGTGACCTCACTGACCGGACCCACGAGTTCACGGTCACCACCATCGGCACCGAACCCGTCGACACCACAGTCGACGCCACCGCCCGTGCCGCTGCGATCACCACCACCAGTGGTGTTGATGCTGGCGAAATCCCTGACGTGTGGGATCGCCTGATGGGGGCGCGGTCATGACCGAGTCGACCACGGCGCGGTGGGCTGTCTGGACCCTCGCAGTCGGCGAAACGACCGTCTGGAACGAACACTCCCGCTGGCTTTCCGCTGACACCGCCTACACGTGCGCTCTCGCATGGCAGGCCACCAACGGCATCGGGTCCGCGACCGCGATCCCTGTCGATGAAACCCCCAGCTGGGATGACGTACCACCCCGGCTCCGGGACGTCATCACCCTCCCCCGAGAGGACGACCAGCCGTGACCGACGAACCCACAGTGGACCCGCTGATTCTTGAACCCGCCAAGACAGACGCAGCAGCTCAGCCGGCGAAACCGGAGCTGACGCGGGAGTGGTCGACGCGGTGCGACGCTGGGCCGGAGTGGACGACGCGCCACTACCGGTGGACCTTCACCCCCGTCCGGGCAGTGTCGCTGCTGTACGCCGTGCTGATCGTGCTGGTGGTGTACGCGATCATCGTTGCCCCGGAGACGGCCGCCAACTACGTGCAGTCCGTGTTCGATGTCGTGGCCGCAATGCTCCGGTCGTTCTTCCGGTTCTTCGATGCCCTGCTGGGGTCGTCATGACCGGCGAATGGCAGGAGAGCGCCCTCTGCGCCCAAGTGGACAACGACATATGGTTCCCAGAAAAGGGCGGCTCAACTAAGGAAGCGAAAAGCGTCTGCAGGGAATGCCCCGTCCAATGGCCCTGCCTGAAATATGCCCTGGAGAACGAGGAGCGGTTCGGCATTTGGGGCGGCATGAGTGAGCGGGAACGGCGAGCTGTTCGCCGGAAGAAGCAGCCTGGGACCCAGAAGAGCAAGAAGGAGATTGCGGCATGAGCACCCTGGACGGCCTCGCAGCCATAACCGCATTCGTCATTGCCATCACTGGCCTACTTAGGCTTCCAGACGCGCGAGATCAAGTGGAGCGGTCAGCTATTGCGGGCTTGTCCACTGGCATGGCGGCATCATTCTTCGCCCTTCATGCCGCGTGGGCGTCAGAGCAGCCGTTGCCGAACTTTGCGCTAGTGAGTCGAACCGTCGCATTGGTGCTGCTCGTTGCCGCAATTACCTTCGCTACCCGCGCATGGGTACTGTTCTGGAAGTTGAGGAAATCATGAGCATGGAAGCGTTCGGTGGGCTCGCCACTATATGCGCGATTGTTGTCGGCATCAAAGTAGCGGCTACCAGCAAGAATGGCTGGAATCTGGGCTGGCTCCTCGTCATCTTCTTCGGTGGCCTAGCTGTATGGCTTTCCCAAAGGGGCGAAGCCGTGTCCACTCACATGTGGGGATTGACGGCCGGGTTCATTCTCATCGGCCTATGCCTCGTCAATGTCGGCCGGTCGACTCAAGCGCCACGCCAGCCCTCTCGGCCTTCCCGTCGACCTGCAACCCGTCGTCGCTGACGCATCAGGAAAGGAAAGGAGGGTCGTCATGGCCTGGTTCTACATCATCGGATTCTCCGTCATCGCCTGGGGACTCCTCTCCCTCCTCGCCTCCGGACGAGCCCCCCACTTCCTCGAAGTCATCCTCGGTGGCCTCGCAGTCCTCTCCTGCCTCATCGCAGGACGGTTCGCACTCACCACCTGGCTCTACCCCCTCACCGGATGGATCACCCACCTCCACCAGATCACCACCCTCCTCGCGATGGCGGTAGCACTCCTCACCGTCGCCGCAACCATCCCTGTCCTCTGGTGGAACCTCTCCCGATGGGTCACCCCCCTCGCTGTCGCTTGGGTTCTCCTCCCTTCGCTTCTCCTCCAAGGCGTCATACCCGGAGAAGGGGGAGCGGTACTCACGAAAGGTGTCCTCACTGTCGCTGACACTCTCGCCCTCCACGTCCGAGGACTACTCGGATGAGGCGTCGACCAACACGCGCACAGTCGCCGGCTCTGGTTGCTGCCGCCGCTGAATGGGATGTGGCGCGGGCGGTGATCCGTGACGTGGAGAAACGTGACCCGCGTGCAGCGGATGTGATCGCGGCGCAGGTGACTGCTGCCGTGTCTGCGGTGTTGGCGGGGTTGGGGCCTTCGCAAAGTGCAGAAGTGCAAAGTGCAAGGTTCTGGGTTGGTCGGCGGGGTCTACGCGCGCCCCTGCGCGCGCCCGCGCAAAGGCAGCCTGCTCAGAAGGGGTCGAAAGTGCAAGGAGACACGCCCATTGCACTTTCCCCGGATGCGGTGGGGGAGGGGTGGACGTGGACCCGTTAACGATGTTCCTGATCACGTCCGTATTCGGATATGTGGCGTCGGCGCGGGTCCGTGGATGGGTCAACGGTGCCGCGAAAACGGTCGTGTCGATCGTGTGGGACGGGTTGCGGCAGGTGCCGGGTCTGGTGCGGCAAGTGTTCGCT
>JACCEA011888706.1_pt1 | contig 23107 bp, 23 predicted proteins | sample 7449851 | NCBI WGS metagenome assembly JACCEA01 (sample SAMN15323453, study PRJNA562643) | freshwater metagenome | isolation source: river surface water | place: USA:Blue River Watershed | collected 2017-08-18 | reverse complement strand
ATGCGATTGAAGCCAGCAGTAATTTCAAAGATTTGACCAGTTTGAGCATAAAAGCTCTAGATCGTGCGTTTGAATACTTTGAGGTGGAATCTGCCTACGAAGTTTCAACCAAGGTGGAGGAAATTTACTCTGTCGAATCCTTTGAACATCATCACGTTTGAAAGGAATTGACCATGTCTAAATACCTAGTTATTCCACGTCGTGCTGATTCACCTATGACTCATGCAGGTGGCAGTACTGAAGAGACGGTTTGTGAGATCGCTAAAAATTTGCTGCATTACCCGGGCCCTTCTGAATATTTGATGGCAATCCCGGCAGATACAAAGATCGCCACATTTGCTGTTCTTAAAGATGACGCCTTGTGTTCAATCGAAGTCACAAAGTCAACACTTGATACTTGGCGCAATGATGTGACAAATATTCAAGATGCCATCAATCAGTTTCAGTCAGCTAGAGATCATGCGGAAAACGTCCTGGACCAAGCCTTAGGTGATTTGGACGAGGCCTATGAAAACAGCACCGGATTTAAAGGCTACACACCAAGTGATGACATCAGTGTTTACGGTGCGCTAGAACAGATGGGCTCTAACGATCTTGAGTACACATTTCAACGCGCCTTGCATGAGATGTATAAATTTCAAGTGATTAGGCGACATTCAGTTTGAAGGTAGGCACCATGGAACAAGCACATCTTTTTAAATATTTGTACGACATGAGCTTGGATGAGATCGCGTCGTTCATTGATTACGATGAAACGATTGAAGCGTCCCTGTACAAGTTGGATATGGCAGCGCGCACAAGACACATCATTGAGGCTGTGCAACTAGAGGACATGTGGCAATCACTTGATGAAGAAAGTCAAACTTTTGATATCTACATATCCATGAGACTTTCGCCTATGACGCTGGCATCTTGCTTTCACTTAAACCACGACATGAATGGACTCGAGTGGCGATTTGTTTTTCCGCGCTATGACGATTTACCTAAGAACTCTCGACCCAAGTGTTTTGGGGAGTACTTGGCATTGAACAAAAGTGTGCAAATTATGGATATCGAAAACTACGATATAGACATAGCGTGTGAATTTTTGGACAAGGCATATGACTTCTCACATCACAAGAACAAGCCCATCGTTCCTAGGCAGCAGGGTGGGTTTAGCTAGTAAGTGCAATAAATGTCAGTTGCTTCTCGAGTTCAATGCAGGCCATTTGCGCGGCCATGGGATTCTTGCCTGCATTGATCTCCAATCTAAAAGTCTCGCCTGCAGTGGTGATATGAACTTTCACGGTGCCGGCCTTGCTTTTAAATTGGTAGGAGACATCTGCCCTGGGTAGATGTTCACGTTCATTAACAATCAAACTAACCTTGTGTTTGCCGATGTCTTGCAAGCGCTGGTTTAAAGCCCAAGCGCCAGCAACTCGTCCCTTGTAATCGGCTATGGCTTCCTTGACTACGGTCATGGTGCCAGCAGGTCCAACTTTGGCAATGATGGCTAACTCGCCGCTCAAGTCTTCTTTTCTAACAAGCCTGACCCTGATCCGCTCGTAGTAATCGACCGCAATCAAAGCTGCCTTCATCTTGGTGATGGCTTCTTCTGCGTAGCGTTCGAAGTACTGGTTGAGTAGGGCAGACATGATGGGCTTTGATTATTCAGTCGTGAGGTTAGGTTGTGGCTGGTAATTCATTTCAGGGGATCAGGTGGACTGCTTGCGTTGAGCTTTGAGGCGATTCTCAAAGTCATCGGTCAGTTCAGAGTTCTGTGCAATCAAGGGCATGACAAGACCTGTGCCCATTTGCACCAAATTCATGATGTTGTTGTTAGCCATCTGCGCACTCATGATTGCTTTGATCTGAGCGGCTTCTGTGCTTGCTGTCTCATCCACAACCCCAGCAAACTGTTTAGCCTTCATCAAAGGCGTTAAGTGGCTGTAGTGCTTGGTGATCATCAACACTGACGTTCCCATCTGCTCAGCCAAATCGTGAATTGGGATGCCTTCAAGCAAGCGCTGGGTAGCGTAGTAGTGGCGCAGGCTGTACAAGCTGCGTTCCTTGCCCGTAACAGGGCAATTGAGCAGTTCGGAGTCTTCGAGCCACTGACGGAAAGGTTTGTTCCAGTTGTCGGGCACAGAGCCGTCGGACAAACGGAACAGCAGCTTGGGGATCTTTTTCTTTAAAACTTCTTCCAGCGTCATGCCCGCTAAGTCCGGGCTAAGCTGACGTAGGCGCTCTAGCAGCAGCCAACAGCTGTTGTGGGCTACAAAGTTACGCGCACCCCGTTTGCCGCGCTGTAGACGGAAATGCAGGATGGGCTGCCCATCGCGTACCTCCACATCAATGTGCCGCCACTCCAAGTACTCGGCCTCAGTGCCTGGGCGCATTCCAGTAGCGGCCATGAAGGGTACATAGATGGCCAGTAGCTCTCTGATTATTTTTGTGCGTGCAGTGCGGCCATCCAAGATGAACTTGGCCGCATACTTCATCATGGCTTCCAGCTCTTCATGACTGAACTCCGCGCGGCGGTCGCTCTCAACACCAGTGTTCTTGGTCAGAGGGCGCTCATAGGCCGTCATGTAGCCGCGCTCAATGGCTTCGTCAAAAATCAGGTTTAGCGCAGCATTGTGATTGTTCTGGGCGCTGCCTGAGAGCTCACGTCCCACCTTGTCACGCCGCCATACATGGAATTCCGAAATCACAGCTGGCTTGATGCCATCCACGTTGTAAAGGCCGTAGAAGGGGATTAGGTACAACTTAATAGCTGACACGTAGTCACGGGCGCTGGGTTTGGCGGTTCCAGCGGCAATTTCAGCCTCCAAGCGATGCAGGACGATTTCAGCCACTGGCTTGAACTTTCTGCTGGTGACTGGACGACCTTCTTCAAAGTCAAAAGTTGCCTTCATCCACATGCGTTCAGCTATACGTGCGGCTTCCTTCACATTAGCTGTATCAGTGCTGCGACGGAACCAAGTTTTGTGATTCTCTAGCTTGTAGTGAGCTTGCCATTTTTTGCTGTCGTCACGACGCACAAGCCTAATCAATTCAGGCTTGACGATGACGGTTTCAGTGCCAATTACACGCATGTCAGCACTTTACAACGACTTTTTGAAAAAAGCAACCAGCGGCAGTCTAATTATTCGTGTAATAACCGTGTAATTAATAAATCAAATAAAAACAACGATTTAAGTCGTTGTTTTTAAAGGGGTTTTGGCTCCTCGACCTGGGCTCGAACCAGGGACCTACGGATTAACAGAAAACAGTTTCATCAAAAAATGCTTGTTTTAAGCGGGTTGCAAGCCATAAAACATTGGTGTGCAATAAACTGTGTAATTGGGTATTTTGTCTATTTTATCTGAAGTGTCCAGCTCTGGACGCTTGACTTGGTCTGGACGGTCAGGGTGCTCTGGACGGTCGGGGGGCGTCCAGACTCTGGACGCTTGGAGTTCACTTGACGGTTAAGGGTGTCCAGACTCTGGACGGTCACGGTACTCTGAACGATTGAGGAGCGTCAAGAATCTTGACGCTTTTAGTTTTTACGTTTGACGTTACCAGCACAAAGTCCAAATATTTCAAGGATTCATGCTGCTGCAGCAGCACACCTGGCGCAAATGCAGGCCTTGCCTTTAGCTGAGTCAGGTACTTGCTCCATTAGGGCAGGCGAAAACACTGCGTCCATGCACCAGCAGCGTTCGGGAGTACTGCCAGTTACTTTGGCCATTTCCATAGCACAAACATTAGGCTCATGGCAGATTGGGCAGCGAGTTGGATCAACGTTTTCCATACGTAACACCAAAGTAGATATTGTTGAAATAGTTTTTCATTTTTATCATAAAGCCAGCCCGTGAGGCGCAAAGTGCTTGGCCCATCGATCTGAGTCATACAACTCTCCATCAATGCTAGCCTCAAACATCTCACGTATCACTCTGACAGCATCTGCGGTGGGCTTGGGTGGCAGACGTGTGCCAAGGTCCCTAAGTCCGTAAACATCTACAGCTTCTCGTTCAGTAGTGCTGAGGGCTGACTCCTTGAACGCCCAATACGATTGGTCGTAGTAGGCGTAACCACTTTTCTCAGTCTTTTTAATAGTGAAGTCCATGCCTCGCTCATAGTCACATGGTGACTCCAATAGGCCTCTGTGCATCAGCATGTTCAGCACCAGGCAGTGAATTTCTGGGCCGATGATGAACTGACGAATCGGATTCTGAGGCGCATCTGATTCGTGAAATGGTGATTCGCGAACAAAGCCTTGATAGAAGTAGCTACGCTTTTTCCAATACCGCCGTGCCATATCTTCTAGAGTTGGATTTTTCAACCATGTTCGAACCTCTTCAAGAACTGGACATTCTTCGCCATACATCTGCATGCATGGCAATAAAACTTGTAGAGGCTTAATTTCAGGTTTTCCTTTGATGCCAGAAAACGGAAGTTTGATCATGTCTCGCTCAACCCAAAAAAATGGGTTGTCAGTGTTTCCATCAGGAAGAAACCGGAGTATTGCTGTCCCGTTTAGTACCATTTCCCAATGCGGATAGATGGATGTATCTGCGCGAGGTTTTGAAGCTAGATTTGCAAATTCAGGATTATTGGCTGTCAGTAGCCTACGCATTGTTGCAAGAGACATATCTGCCTTTAAGTTCTTAAAATGACTGAATGCCTCTTGATATTAGTGTGAATTTTTGGTTCGACTCCAGATGCTACATACTGGACACAACGTTGAGAGTATGTACCTGTCATATTCAGCGCTTATCTGTTTCGTTTAAGAAGCTTCCACCGCGAAGGACTGCACCCAAACTTGTCTTGAAACCAATGGTTCATGCTGCTGGGCTGCGCAAAGCCCAACAACGCAGAAATTTCTTGGAGACTCAGGTCACTCTCTTTGAGGTGTCGTTTCACTGCATCTATTCTGACTTTGTCCAACAATTCAGCAAAGCCAAGTCCGTCTGCAGAGAGTTGTCTGTGCAAGGTACGGCGGTCTCTGTTCATCATTCGTGCCACGGCAGTTGCGGTGCAGTCCCCGCTGGGCAATAACGCGAGGATCATCTGGTAACAAGATTCTTGCGGGCTGTGCGCTCGTTTTTTCAATTCTGTTTCAAGGTATTTGCGTGCAAATCCTGCAGCCAGCTTGTCGCTTGATTCTCTGGGCTTGGCCAAATCACTAGCCAGACAAACCAAGCCATTGAAGGCTTGATTGAACTTGACGGCTTGTCCAAAAAACTTGCGATGCGCTACGAGCTCGGCCGGTGGGCGGTGTGTGAAATAAACGCCGTGAGCTTGCCATTGCGGACCCGCCAACTCACTGAGCATTTTGAACATGCTGCTCACGGCCAATTCAACTGACTGACGCATGGCCAGTCCGGGTGTGGGAAGCAGTTCTTCGCGAATGATAACCAGGTCATCTGCATCTTCGACGTGCAGCATCAGCGATGGATTGACCAGTTTGAGGTACTTGTACAAGGTGTTGAGTGCGTGCCGCAAGGTGGGCTCTTCACGCAGAACCAGGCTGATAGGCCCCAACGCTGACAACTTTCGCTGTGCGGCAAGTCGCAAAGCGAAGTCTTCGGTTCGCGTGGCGCGTGCGGTGATCTCAAGCAATTCACGTGCGGCATCTCGTGGAATCAAGGCTTCAGGATCTAGCAGGTCATCCGCTTTGAGTCCCACCGTGCGCATGAAGGTGTGAGGATTGCGTTCCAAGGATTGGACCAGCTCTATGTAGCCATTGAGGCTGGCGCTGCGAATCAGATGCCCAGTGGTGTGGGTGTTCAGGCGTTTCACGCAATGTCCCAATTAAGCAATTAAATGTCTCATTAAAGCAATTTAAGAAAAATGATACGCCAGATACTGAAGGCCATCAAGGACCCGTTGAAGTTGGTTTGAAAACTTCGCTTTCGATTTTTCAATGATTAGGAGACTCACGCATGAACTTTTTAGACGGCCATCTTTATCCTGAAAACCAGCAGCCTCTGATCATCACGGCGGCCCCTTATGCGCCAGGTTGGATTCCCTCTGATTTTCCGGAAGACATTCCCATCACCATGGCCGAGCAAATTCAAAAGGCGGTTGACTGCTATGAAGCAGGGGCCACGGTGTTGCACTTGCATGTGCGTGAAGACGATGGCAAGGGCAGCAAACGCTTGTCCAAATTCAATGAGTTGATTGCGGGTGTTCGCAAAGCCGTACCGGAGATGATCATTCAAGTGGGGGGCTCCATCAGCTTTGCACCCGAAGGCCCTGAGGGTGAGGCCAAATGGTTGTCCGACGATACGCGCCACATGCTGGCTGAGTTGCAGCCTCGTCCAGACCAAGTGACGGTGACTGTCAACACCACGCAGATGAACGTCACAGAGCATGCGGGTGACGATGATTTTCGGGGGGTGTCGCGCGGCTTTCCGCACTTGCACAAAACCTACAAAGACATGATCGTGCCCTCCAACCCCAGCTTTGTGGAGGAGCACATTCGCCGTCTGACTGAAGCGGGCATTCAAAGTGAATTTCAGGTGTACAACATCAACAGCTTTGAGACCATCGAGCGCATGATTCGCCGCGGTGTGTACAAAGGTCCGTTGGTGATGAATTGGGTGGCCATCAGCGGCGGCATGGACCAAGCCAATATTTTCAATTTGGCCAACATGTTGCGTGCCGTGCCCGATGGCGCTGTGCTGACGGTTGAGAGTTCGGTGCTCAATGTCTTGCCGATCAACATGATTGGCATTGCCCTAGGCTTGCACGTTCGCTGTGGCATTGAGGATGTGCTGTGGAACCAAACTCGCACGGGCAAGATGAGTTCGGTGGAACAGATCAAGCAACTGGTGCGAATTTCAGGCGAGTTTGGCAGGCCGATTGCCACGGCCCAGCAAGCTCGCGAGATTATGAAAATTGGCGTGTTTTATGAAACGGCCGACGAGACACTGCGCGAAAACGGCTTCGCACCCAACCGCAACGGTGCCAATCAGGGCTTCTTGCGCAAAGTCAATTGACGCTAGGCATTTGCCACTGTGGTCAGTGGCAAATCAGTTGCTTTTCCAGCGCGATGGCGGTGAGTTGAACTGCTGGCTGAACCAGCGTGAAAAGGCGCTGGTTTCTGCAAAGCCCAGCAGTTGTGTGATTTGCGTGATGGAGTGGGTTTTGCCTTCAAGGTAGCTGATGGCTTGTTCTCGGCGCACGTCATTCACCAGCGACTGAAAGTTTTCACCGCGCTGCTCAAGTTGGCGTTGCAAGGTGCGGGTGCTGATGCCCAGGCTTTGGCTGACTTGGTCAATGTTGCTGCGGCCACGTGGCAGCAGCACATGCACAGAGCGCCGAACGTCATGGGCAATGTTGCGCTCTTGCACGCGGGGTTGAAGGTCAATGAAGTTTTGAGCGTATTTGGCCATGTTGGCATCGCTGGCCGGATTGACTCTGTCCAAGTCTTCTTTGGCAAGCACGATGCCGTCAAATTCAGCACCAAATTCAATGGCGTTGCCAAAAACCTTTTGGTGTTCTATCAGACTAGCAGGGGCCGTGTGGCTGAAGTGCACCCGGCGTGGCAACCAATGGGCACCCAATTGCGATCGACACAGTGAGAGCAGGGCCCCAATGGCCAACTCCATGCGCTGCCTGCCGGGATGCGCACGACCAGTGACCAGCGCCATTTGCAAAACAGCCACATTGGGGTATTCGGCCAGGTCAATCACGACCGAGTCGCTGATGAGGTGTCGGTTGCGTTGGAGCTCTTGGAGGGTGTGCCGGAGTGTGGGTTGGTGCTGCAGCAACAGGCTGATAACCCCAAAGTCTGACAAGCGCCAAGACGCGCCCACCATCAGTCCCAGGGTGGCGCACTGGGCCGCCTGTGCAGATTCTTCAAACACTTCGCTGACCAGGGCCTCGGGCACTCGCAAATCGGGTGTGAGCAGGCACTGCCGGTCGAGGCCCGCGTGGCAAACCATTTGGACAGGGTCAATGCCCAGTCCTCGCGCGACATCGGAGTACTTGGCAAGGGTTGCACTGCGAACAAGGATATTCATGCCGAAAGCAGTCTGAGAGGTTTCTAAAGAATGCCCAAAAAAGTCAGCTCATTGAACCCATTTTCTTGACCGAAATCAATGAGGGTGCACCCTAGGGTGACAGCGTGCAGTTTGCCCACGTGTCGCCAATTGCAAATTGGATGGCATGAGAAGTCAAGTGGCAAGTGGCACTCATCAGAACAATCAGTGAAGCATTTTCAGGCAAGCGGTCTGCACAAGCGGGATCTCTTGCGACATCTTCAGAAAGGTTTTTCAAATGCGAATTGAACCTCTAACCCCGGCCATTGGCGCTGAAATTTCTGGCGTCAACCTGGGTGACGCTTCTCGTGACACCGACCTCTTCAATGAAGTCAAGGCAGCTTTGCTGAAGCATCGCGTGATTTTCTTGCGAGACCAAGACATCACCCGTGCTGAGCACGTGGCCTTTGCAAGGCGCTTTGGTGACCTTGAAGACCATCCTGTGGCGGGCAGTGACCCTGAGCATCCCGGCTTGGTGCAGATTTATCGCAACGAAAAGCGCGAGAACTACGAAAACAATTACCACAGCGACGGTTTGTGGCGCCAAAACCCAGCCATGGGTTGTGTGCTGCGTTGCATTGAGTGCCCCCCTATTGGCGGTGACACCATTTGGGTCAACATGGTTGAGGCCTATAACAACTTGCACGACGATGTGAAAAAGAAAATCGAAGGTTTGCGTGCACGCAACAGCATTGAGCATTCCTTTGGCGCTGTCATGAGCCTTGAAGCACGTACCAAGCTGGCAGAGCAACACCCTCCTGCTGAACACCCCGTGGTGCGCATTCACCCAGAGACTGGTGAAAAGGTGTTGAACGTGTGCAGCTTCACCACGCACTTTGTGAACTATCACACGCCAGAGAACGTGCGCTATGGCTTAGACAAATCGCCGGGTGCCAGTTTGCTGCTACAACTTTTGATGAGCCAGGCCACGATTCCAGAGTACCAAGTTCGCTTTAAGTGGAAGCCCAACAGCGTGGCCATTTGGGACAACCGCGCTACGCAGCATTACGCCGTGATGGATTACTGGCCTGCGCCTCGCAAGATGGAGCGTGCGGCCATTGTGGGCGATCGTCCGTTTTAAGCGCACCTCATTTTTCAACAGAAAGAAAGCAATGAATTTTCTTGACGGACACCTTTTTCCAGAAAACCAACAACCCCTCATCATCACGGCCGCACCTTACGCACCAGGCTGGCAGCCTTCGGATTTTCCAGAAGACATTCCTGTCACGATGGAAGACCAAATTCAAAAAGCGGTGGACTGCTACAACGCAGGTGCCACGGTCTTGCATTTGCATGTCCGCGAACTCGATGGCAAAGGCAGCAAGCGTTTGTCCAAATTCAATGAATTGATTGCGGGTGTTCGCAAAGCAGTGCCCGCGATGATCATTCAAGTGGGGGGCTCGATTTCCTTTGCGCCTGAATCCGAAGGTGCAGCAGCCAAGTGGCTGTCAGACGATACGCGGCACATGCTGGCAGAACTGGACCCAACGCCCGACCAAGTGACGGTGACGGTCAACACCTCGCAAATGAACGTGACGGACCATGCAGAAGATGCCGATTTTGTGGGCACGTCAAGGGCCAATCAAACCTTGTTCAATACCTACAAAGACATGACCGTGCCTGCGGCGCCTTTGTGGGTCGAGGAGCATGTGAGGCGCCTGACGGCAGCTGGCATTCAAAGCGCATTTCAGTGCTACAACACCAACAGCTTTGAGTCCGTAGAGCGTTTGATTCGCCGCGGTTTCTACAAAGGTCCGTTGGTGATGAATTGGGTGGCCATTGGTGGTGGCATGGACACCCCCAACGTTTACAGCTTGGGCAACTTCATGCGCGGTATTCCAGATGGTGCGGTAGTGACTGTCGAGAGCAATGTGCGCAATGTCTTGCCCGTCAACATGATGGGCATTGCGATGGGCTTGCATGTGCGCTGTGGCACCGAGGACGTCATTTGGAACCAGCAACGCAGCGCCAAAATGAGCACCGTTGCCCAGATTGAACAACTGGTTCGAATTTCACAAGAGTTTGGTCGTCCGATTGCCACGGCCAAAGATGCACGTGAGATTTGCCGCATCGGCGTGTTTTACGACACGGCCGATGAAGCGCTTGCTGCGAACGGATTTGCGCCCAATCGCAATGGGGGCACGCAAGGCTTTTTACGTAAAACACAGTGAACCTCACATCATGACAACGGGAGACAAAATGAAATATGCGGATTTGAAAAAACGACACTACCTGGGCCTGTGCGGTGCACTGATGGCATGGCCCATGGTTTCATGGTGCCAAGGCGTTGAGGCTTGGCCGAATCGACCCATCACCTGGGTGGTGGCCTCAGCCCCAGGTTCTGGTTTGGATGTGATTGCCCGTGAAACAGCGCAAAAACTCAGCATCGCTTTGAAGCAGCCAGTGATTGTGGACAACAAACCTGGTGGCACGGGTGCACTGGCCGGCACCACGGTGTCACGCAGCAAACCTGATGGCTATACCTGGTTGTACAGTAACGCTTCGTTCATGGCAGTGGCACCTGCCGTGTTGGCCAAAATGCCTTATGAACCCAACAAAGAATTAACGCCTGTGGCTGTGACAGCCGCTGGGGGTGTGATTTTGTCGGTCAGCAAAGATCTGCCGGCCAACAACTTGAAAGAGTTGGTGGCTTTGGTCAAAGCCAAACCCGATGCCTACAGTTATGGCACTTGGGGTGCAGGCTCTTCAGGTCACTTGATGATGGAGTGGTTGCAAAAACAAGCGGGCCTGAAAATGACCCACATCCCCTACAAATCCACACCTCAAATTGTGAACGAATTGACGGCTGGTATTTTGAACATGGGCTGGACTGATCCCGGTACACCAGTGGCCTTGATTGAAAGCAAACAAATCAAAGGCATCGCCATCAGCGGCAACCTGCGCGCGCCAAGAACATCGGGCATTGGCACGATGGGCGAACAAGGATTTCCGTTTGACGCTGTGGGCTGGTTTGGTGTGTTTGCACCAGCACAAACACCCAAACCCATTGTTGAGCGCATGAACGCAGAGATCAACAAAGTTTTGAAAACACCGGAGATGGCCAAGCGCATGGAGACCATGAACTTTGAACCCCCACCCATCAAAACGGTTGACGAATTCAAAGCCATTTTGGCGAAAGATTTGAAAACCTGGCAAAGCATCGCGCAAGACGCTAACATTTCAATGGAATAAAAAAGAGGCTCCGAAAGGAGCCTCTTGCACATGGTGAGTTCAGTCGCTTAGAAGCGCATGCCTGCTACCACGCTCAAGTAGCTGCGGTCCACCAGCAAGTTGTAGTTGCCTCCGCTGAAGCGGTTGTACTGCACATCGGTGTAGTATTTTTTGTCCCATTCGGCGCGAAGGGCAGGGCGAACCACGGTGCGGCCTTCAGAGAAGGTGCCGTCATACGAGTAACCTTTGACATCCTTGGCCACATAGAGTGAGGGGGTGAGTGTGGCGCCAGCCCATGCATTAGGATATGAGGCTGAGGCCAACAAACGCACGCCCCAGGCATTGCTGCTGGTATAGCCGTCGGTTGTACATTGCTTGCCGCCCACTGCGTCCACACAAGCCGTCAGGGTGCCGCTGGCATTGATGTACGCGGCTGCGCCGTAGGCTGTACCGCGGCCAAAACGAAGCATGTCTTGGCTTGGTAAACCATTGATGTGACTAAAGCCCACCTCGGCCAGCACCATCACACGTTCAGCGTTGAGTGCCTTTGGAAATACCTTGCTCATGCCCAAGCTGCCAGTGGCCACGCTGAAGCGGTCGTAGGCGTCAAAGGTGCCCCCCACTGGAATGCTGGTGATGCCTTTGCGCAGTGCCATCAAAGAAGCTGGGCTGCGTCCATAGAAGGCCGCCAACAAGTCTGACGCATTGAAAGAGATGGCTTGGTTGGCTCGATAGGCCAACTCACCATAGGTGGTCGTGGCCGGATCCAGTTTCTTGTTGAATGACAAGCCATACACGCGCACATTGTCGGGGTAGATCAAACCATAGTTGGTGTCGGCGGTGGAGACTGTGGTGGAATTGACTGTCATACGGTAGCTGGGTGCCACGCTGCTTGTATTGAGTGCGTAGAGTTTGACGTCAGCGTCCAATGCATCTGCTTTAAAGGCATAAGACAAACCGAAATGCTTGGGGTTGCTGGGCTCAATGTCGGGGTTGCGATGCACGTAGTTGTTGTTGGCCAAATGGCCTTTTTCTGAGTTGCCACCAAAGGAGATCATGTTGCAACCCCCTGCGATGAAGGAGGCGACATCGAAGTAAGTGCCGCAAGCAGGGTAGACATTGCCGCGGTGTTCATAAGCCATGAATCCTTCGAGGCTCCATGCGTTGCCTGCAGCCAACTTGGCGCTAAGCATGCCCAAAGGCAATTTGCCTTCAAAGGGTTGGGCACCGGGACGGAACAAAGAGGGCAAGTCCACAGGGTTGATGACGGAGCCAATGCCGCCGCCAATCAGTTGAGAGCCACCCCAGTTCAATACTTGACGGCCAAAACGGTAGTCCAAAGACTTGCCACCGTCGACGGTGCTGTTGCCGTAGATATAGATGTCGCGCAATTCAGCGTTGTTGAACTTGGAGCTGCTGTCAAAACCTTTGTCACTCAATGGGATGTTGGGTGTGAAGGCATTGGGGAAATTGCCATACGCCACATTGTTCTCACCCAGCGCAAAATCTTTCCAGGCACTGGCACGCACAAACAAACCTATCTTTTCTTTTTTGAGGTCCAGGTCCACCGTTCCTTTGAGGGCTGTGGAGATGGCATCACCTTTGTAAAAATTCAGGTTAGGACCACCATTTTGACCCGCCAGTTTGCCGGCTGGCACACCTGGCACACTGGGGCTGACCACCACCGAGTAAGCATTAGGGCTGGGGTCTTCCATTCGGATTTGTGTGCCAAAGGTTAGTACGCCGTTCAGCTTGCCTTGCAGGCCATCTGCAGTCTGAAAATCATAAGCTTGCGCGTGCAGGCAAGCTGCGGCCAAGGCGCTCAGTGTCCAAATATTGCGTGTGCGAACCATGTGTTGTCTCCGTTAGAAATTGAAGCCTTGATTTTTCTCAACATGTTGTTTGTTGATTTATCGAATTGCGACAGCGACTTATCAATTCATGACGAATTGCCTTCCAGTAGTTTTAGCTAACAGTGTCTAAATTGAAGTCGCCGACAGCTGTTGGATCAATTCCAATGCCAAAGGCCAGGCGCCATAACCTGAAGCCGGATTCAGGTGCCCAACTTCGCCCAAATCTAAAACTTCACTCTGCCAAGCTACGGCCAATTTTTGGGCACTTTCTAACGTGGACAAAGGGTCATTTCGGCTGGTGCAGACCAAGCTGCGAAATGGCAGCGGTTTGCGAGGTACGGGCAACCATGCACCAGCCACCAATGCATTCATGGTGGGATATCCCTCTGGCATAGGCGTTTCAAAGTCTGGAGGTGCGGCCAAAAGGGCGCCGCACACCCGGCCCACGTGTTGACTGCGCAAAGCCCAATGCGCCACCATGATGCAACCGCCACTGTGAGCCACGATAAGGACGGGGCCATCGACACTGGCGATTGCTTCTTCAATGGCCGTCACCCTTGTCGCGCAATCTAGGTCTTCACGGCCCATGGGGGGGACTACTTTGACTTGAGAAAGTTGTGCGGATAGTAGGGTTTGCCAGTGTGTTTCCACATGGTCTCGCAAGCCCGGAACAATCAAGACTGTTGGCTCATGTTGCATTGAATAACTCCAATATTAAGTCGTAGAACAGCTGAAAATAAGGGAAAACTATAGGTGGACGGGGTTCAGTCGGACTTGTCAATTCATGACTTTGGGTTAGCATTTCATGCCATCTCAAAAAGTGAATTCATAGCGCAATGCTGGCGCTCATGCGCCTAAGGATTTCTATGAACAAGTCAAAAACTCAACATCAAGTGATGCAGGTTCGTGCGGCGGCTTTGAGTCATTACGAAACCGTAGCCCGAAAACTGGGTGTCAATATTCAACCCTTGCTTCGTAAAGTAGGTTTGACGCGTCAAATGTTGGTGTCCCCCACGCAATTGATACCGGTCAACAGCGCAGTTGCACTGCTTGAGCTGACGGCCCATGAAAGTGGCTGTGACACGGTTGGCTTGATGATGGCCGAGGCGCGTGTGCTGTCTGATTTTGGGCCGGTCAGTTTGCTTTTGATGCAGCAGCAAAGCATGCGCAGTGCCCTGAACACCATCATGCAATATAGGCATTTGCTAAATGAATCTCTGGGTATGCATATAGAGGAGGCTGGCAAGTACACCCTGATCCGCGAAGAAATCATGACCGACCATGCGGGTGGCGCTAGGCAGTCAACGGACATGGCCGTGGGTGTGTTGATCCTTATTTTCAGGGCGATCTTGGGGCCCAATTGGCGTCCCCATGCAGTGCACTTCACGCACTCAGCGCCGCAAGACGTTCAGATTTTGAAGCGGATTTTCAGATGCGGATTGCATTTTGACAGCGACTTCAACGGCTTGATGTGCCTTAGCTCAGACCTCGACGCCGTCAATGTGATGGCAGATCCCGCCATGGCCAGTTATGCGCAATCGTTCCTTGAAGCCATTCCTAAGCCGGGGCAAAGTTCCTTCGTTTTGGATGTGCGGCGCTCGGTTTATTTGCTGCTGCCCATGGGCCGTGCCAATGTCGATCAAGTGGCTTCGGGTTTAGGCATGAATGTGCGCACCTTGCAGCGTCGTCTTGAAGAAAGTCAGGTAAGTTTTTCAGATGTATTGAACGATGTGCGCTGTGAGTTGGCACAGCGCTACATCAAACACACCTCGCATGCGTTTGCGCGGGTGGCTGAGCTGCTGGGGTATTCCAACACCAGCTCCTTCAACCGTTGGTTCACCGCGCAATTTGAGTGTACGCCTTCGCAAATGCGACCCTGAACACGTTATGCTGCTTTTCGCAAGAAGCCTTGGTTGCCGCCATTTCGATTGGGTGAGTAGCCATTGGCTGCCAAGGTTTCTTCTACTGTTTCGTAGAACACACCAATTTTCAAAATTTCACGTGCCTCTTTGCCGTTGGCCACATCACGACCCATTTCATTGGACACGCGTACCAATTGTTTGATTTGTTCAACGGTGCTCATGCGACCCGTGTGCTTTTGATTCCAAAGGTTATCTTCAATACCGCAGCGAACATGCAAGCCCATGGACATGCCCATCATGTTGATGGGCAATACATTTCGCATGCTGCTTTCAACGGTCAATTTCGCGCCGTCTGGAATGGCGCGCAAGAAGTTGGCCATGTTGTAAATGTTCGGCGCATCCATGCCGCCGCTGATAGCCACCCAGTTCATCACCAGCGGTCCTTTGTAGACGCCTCGGCGAATTAAGCGCTCCACTGTTTCATAGCTGTTGATGTTGTAAAACTGAAAGGCACTCTGAATGCCTGCCGCACTGAGCCGGCGAATGTGCTCTTCAAACCAAGCAGGGTTGGAAGGCACCACCATTTCGCTGAATGCGCGGCGGCCATTGGGGGTGCCCAGTGAAGTGCTCGCAAAGTCACGCTCGTCCATGTGCTCCAGCACATTCATTTGCGTGGTGTTAACGGTGACAGTCACTTGGTCAGGCTTGGGCGATAGTTCGGCCAACATGTGGCGTGTGTCATCCGACAGCCACTTGGCGATGGCACCATCAGACTCGGGCGCAAACGAGATGGAGCCACCCACTTGAATCACCATGTCGGGCACTGCTTTGCGAACACCCGCAATCAGTTCATTGAATTTGGACAAACGCTTAGAACCTGAGCCGTCTTCTTCGCGAACATGCAAATGCAAGACCGTGGCACCAGCGTTATAGCAATCTACTGCCTTTTGAATTTGATCTGCCATGGTGACAGGAATGTCTTCTGGGTAGTCAGAAGGAATCCACTCAGGACCGTAGGGTGCTGCTGTGATGATGAGTTTGTCTTGGTTTTCAGGAAAAAGATGTCCGTCGAGGAAATTCATAAATGCTCCAAACTAGAAAAAAGAACAAGGGTTTCAAACAGAGGGTCTTCAGGGCATAAGCACAATGGCGCCAGTGGACTTACGTGACTCCAAAAGGCGGTGCGCTTGTTCGGCTTCAGTCAATGCAAACACATGGCTTGGTTCACTCACAATTTGGCCCGCCAGTACCTTGTCAAACAACTCCTGCGCCATGGCCAACATGTGGGCGCGAGGCTTGGCGTAATGAACCATGGCAGGGCGAGTGAGCCAAAGTGATTTGACAGCAAGCATGCGCGAGTCAATATTGACAGGGCCCGAGCTAGTGCCATTGCTGACCAAGGTGCCGCGCGCTTGCAAACTGGCTAGCGAAGCTTGCAGGGTGTCTTTGCCGATAGAGTCAAAGACCACGGGAACACCTAGACCGTCCGTGATTTCCATTACGCGTTGGGCAATATCTTCACGTGTGCTCACAATGGTGTGCGCGCACCCATGGGCTTTGGCAATGGCCGCCTTTTCATCGCTGCTGACCACGCCAATCATGTTGACGCCCAAGGCGCGTGCCCATTGGCATGCAATCAAGCCAACACCGCCAGCCGCTGCGTGGTACAAAATGGTTTCGCCGCCTTTGAGTGGGTAGACCTGACGAAACAAATATTGGGCTGTCATGCCCTTCATAATGAGCGTAGAGGCGGTGCTGTCAGAGATGCCATCGGGCAATGGAATCAGAACATCAGCGGGCATGACGCGGACGTCGGCATACGCTCCCAGGGGGCCGAGAAGGTAGCCTACTCGATCACCTACTTTGATATCTGTGACGCCTTCACCCACCGATTCCACAACGCCCACTGCATCAGAGCCCAGTCCACTGGGGAAGCCGGGCACAGGATATTGGCCAGTGCGGAAATACACATCAATGAAGTTGACGGCAATGTGACTGTGTCTGACCCTAGCTTGCCCGGGGCCTGGCGCACCCACTTCAACCGTTTCTAATTTCAAGACTTCAGGTCCACCAATTTGGTGAAAGCGAATCACTCGGCTCATAAATTTCCTCAAAGAATTTCTAAAAATTTTCAGTAGGGCACGCTGCCCACAATGCCTGCGCGTTCCATTTTTCGGTGGCAAGGTGGGTAGTCCATCACGGCGTAATGTTGAGTGGCTCGGTTGTCCCAAATGGCCACGCTGTAGGGTTGCCAGCGCCAACGCACTTGGTACTCAGGTACATAAGCTTGGCTGATCAGGTATTGCAGCAAGTCACCCCCGACTTGGTTGTAGTCTTGGCCGTAGCGAACATTTTGTTTGTTGTGGTAGTTCACAAAATGCGTGGCAAAGCTGTTCACAAAAAGTACTTTTTCTTGTGTCTCAGGATGCGTGCGAATGACGGGATGTTCTGAGTCAGGGTATTGCGAGCGCATGGCCTGCCGCTTTTCTTCGGACATGGCTGCTGCAAATGAAGAATGGAAACTGTGGTTAGCGCGCAGACCTTGAATCTGGTCTTTGATGTGCTGTGGCAACTTTTCGTAGGCCAATGCCATGTTGGCCCAAATGGTGTCGCCGCCCACAGGAGGGCACTCAATGCAGCGCAGCACACATCCCAGCGCCGGGGCAGGGCGCCAGGTGCCGTCGGTGTGCCATGAGTTCTCATAGCGGTCGATGGGGCTGTCGGGGTTTTTGTAAATTTGAACCAATCCGGGTGCTTCTGGGTGACTTGGCACCATCGGATGCGTCTCCAATTCTCCCAAGCGTTGAGCGAAGGCCATGTGATCAAGGCGAGACAATTTGTCCAAAGTTTGATCACGCAAAAAAAGCACCTTGTGTTTCAGCAAGGCGGCATAAATCTCGTTGAACAAAGCGTCGTTTCGCACAGCGTCGCCCAAGCAGACATCGTGCAATTGCGCGCCAATGGCGCAGGTTAGAGGTTCAATGCGCATGGGGGGTCTCCGGTTGCATGGCTGATGCTCAAAATGTAGCCACCGCTTGTCTTTAAGCTATTGTCAATTCACGACTTTGATTTAGCATTTAACGACAGTGCATTGACTGTTTGGTGGACAGATGAAGAGTCAGGGAGAACCCGATGTGACATGGAAAGATAATCGACTGTCGTCAACGGATAAATGCCGCACACAGACATTCTGAACAATCGCCACATCCCATTTCAGAACAACTCATCAGGAGACCACCGATGTTCAAGTTTTCACAAATTCGCAAATTTCAGCGTCATGCACTGACTGTATTGGCTAGTGCGTTGCTGTCGCAGGCTGCAATGGCATGGACTGACAAACCCGTTAAATTGTTGGTGCCTGCTCCAGCAGGTGGCAACATCGATGTGATTGCCCGTTTGTTGGCCGATCAACTTTCTGCAGACATCGGACAACCCATGGTGGTTGAAAACAAGCCTGGAGCTGGCGGTGCCATCGCCATTCAAGCCATGCGCGCTGCACCCGCCGATGGTCAAACCTTGATGGTGACGGCAAGTAACGTGCTCACAGAAATTCCACACGTAATGAAGACGGGCTTCGACCCCTTGAAAGATGTGCGCCCTGTTGGATTTGTAGCACGCGGTAATTTGGTCATGATTGCCGCGCCCAATGTGCCCGCCAAAGATTTCAACAGTTTCATGGCGTATGCCAAGAAAAATCCAGGTAACCTCAGTTTTGCGTCTTACAGCACTGGCACAATTTCGCATTACGTGGGCATGATCCTGAATCAAAAAGCTGGATTGGATCTGCAGCACGTGCCATTTTTGGGCTCACCGCCTGCATTGGCACAAGTGATGGGTGGACAAATTCCCGTGATGTTTGACGGCTTTGCAACTTCCCGCAATTTGATTTCAACTGGCAAAGTGCAGGCCTATGCCGTGGCTTCTAAAAACAGACTGAGCCAATTGCCTGACGTGCCAACCATGACCGAATTGGGCTACCCCGATTTGAATTTTTCAAATTGGATGGGCATCATCACTTCGTCCAGCGTGTCGCCTGATTTGGCTGAAAAAATTCACAAAGCCATTCGCGCCGCGGCATTGAATCCAAAATTCAAAGAAAGAGTAGTGGCCAATGGTTTTGAGCCTTCGGAAGATGCCAGCCTTGCTCAAATGGCGCAAACGGTCAAGCTCGACTTTGATCGCAATGCCGCCATCGTGAAACAGTTCAACATTCAAATCAACCAGTGAGTCGCCTGCTTGTTGCACAGACTTGGCTGCACACAAAGAAAAATAGAGCGCAGGTTCTGTGGCCAGGCGTCAGCTTATCTGCTGTCGTGGCCACAGCTGCGCTCTTTTTGTCTGAACACTACCAAGCACCTGTGATGCTGTTTGCCTTGCTGTTGGGCATGGCGCTGAATTTTTTATCGAAAGAGGCAAGGTCTCAGCCGGGCATTGAGTTTGTTGCCAAAGAAATTCTGCGTTGGGGTGTCGCTTTGCTGGGCCTCAAAATCACGGCGGACCAAGTGCAAACCTTGGGCTGGCAGCCCGTGTTGATGGTGGTCTTGGCGGTCAGCAGCACCATCGTGCTGGGCATTGTGATGGCCAAATGGATGGGTTTCAAAACCTTCTTTGGCTTCTTGTCCGGCGGCTCTGTGGCCATCTGTGGTGCTTCTGCTGCGTTGGCCATTGCCACCGCATTTCCAAACCATCCACAAAAAGACAGGGCCACTTTGTTTGTGGTCATCAGTGTCAGCACGCTGTCGACCATTGCTATGGTGAGCTATCCCATTTTGGTGGGTTGGTTGGGCTTGGATCCCGTTCAGGCTGGCGTGTTCTTGGGCGGCACCATCCACGATGTGGCTCAAGTGGTGGGCGCAGGCTACAGCATGGGCCAGCAAACTGGCGATACCGCCACTGTGGTCAAACTCATGCGCGTGGCCATGTTGGTGCCGGTGATTTTGGTGGCCGCTTGGTTAACTAGAAGAACCTCCGAAGTGCAGACTGGCATTTTGAATACCTCGAATACGCTTCAACGGCCTCCCTTGTTGCCTTGGTTCGCGGTGTTATTTGTGTTGTTGGTGGTGGTGAACAGTGTGCGGCCTTTGCCCGCACTTGTTGTGTCCACAGGTCATTCTGTGTCGCGGGTATTTTTGGTTGGCGCGATGGCCGCCATTGGCATGAAAACACATTTGAAAGACATCGTCAGTGTGGGCTGGAAGCCTGTGGCGTTGATGCTCATTGAAACTTTTTTTTTGGCGTGTTTATTCATTGCATTTATAAATTCAAATGTCTACTTCTAAAGCTGCTTTTTCATGGTCCGACCCCTTTAACCTTGATGGCCAACTGACCGAGGAAGAGCGCCAGGTACGCGATGCTGCCCATGCCTACTGCCAAGAACGTCTGGCTCCTCGCGTGTTGGATGCCTTTTTAGAGGAAACAACCGACCGTTCCATCTTTACGGAAATGGGCGAACTGGGACTTTTAGGCCCCACCATTTCTGAAGCATACGGTGGTGCGGGCTTGAATTACGTCTGTTATGGCTTGGTTGCGCGTGAAGTCGAACGGGTCGATTCGGGCTACCGCTCCATGATGAGCGTTCAGTCTTCCTTGGTCATGGTGCCCATTGAAGAGTTTGGAACAGAAGCGCAAAAGCAAAAATACCTTCCTAAGTTGGTCACAGGGCAATGGGTCGGCTGCTTTGGCTTGACTGAGCCCAATCACGGATCAGACCCCGGCAGCATGATCACCCGCGCACGCAAGGTGCCTGGTGGCTACAGCATCACAGGCAACAAAATGTGGATTACCAACAGCCCTATTGCTGATGTGTTTGTGGTCTGGGCCAAAGACGATGAAGGTCAAATTAGAGGCTTCATTTTGGAAAAGGGTTGGAAGGGCTTGTCCGCCCCTGCGGTCCATGCCAAGGTAGGACTGCGCGCGTCCATTACCGGCGAAATTGTGATGGAAGAAGTGTTCTGCCCAGAAGAAAACGCCTTCCCTGAAGTGCGCGGCTTGAAGGGCCCCTTCACGAGCCTCAACAGTGCACGCTATGGCATTGCTTGGGGTGCGTTGGGCGCTGCAGAAGATTGCTACACCCGTGCACGTCAATATGTAATGGACCGCAACCAATTTGGCCGTCCTTTGGCTGCCAATCAATTGATTCAAAAGAAACTGGCAGACATGTTGACCGAGATCAGCCTGGGCTTGCAGGGCTGCTTGGCATTGGGCCGCATGAAAGATGCTGGTAATGCACCTGTCGAAGTGACTTCAATTTTAAAGCGCAACAGCTGCGGCAAAGCACTGGATGTGGCGCGCATGGCACGCGACATGTTAGGTGGCAATGGTATCAGCGCCGAGTTTGGCGTGGCAAGGCATTTGGTCAACTTGGAAGTGGTGAACACCTACGAAGGTACGCACGATGTGCACGCCCTGATTTTGGGCCGCGCCATTACTGGCATTGCTTCATTCAATTAATGTGCGCAATGATAAGTCGCTTCGACATTTACTTCCACACCTGAGGGTGTACTGAATATTGTGCAAATGGTCTAATGGCGGGTAACCGCCGAACTTCCTGGAGAGAAGATGACCGCAAATCCAAAGAAAGCAGTACCCAAAGACCTCATAGACAGTCTAATGGCTGATTACAAAAAGCCAGAAGATTTGATTGGGAAAATCTGACTGACTTTTCCCCATCAAAAATCTCTTTACTTATCTCAATTTGATCAATAATGTGATGTGCAAGAGTAGTTCTCTTGACTTGTTAAGGTCAACATCCATAACATCAATAAATTTGTCTACCTGTCATCCCAACATATGAACATTTGCGCCAACACTGATATTTGCTATGAGTGGTTGAAGTCTTCACTTCAAAATCTCAAACGCTATCCAACTGACAGCAAGCAAAACACAGTCTTTTTGGAAAAAGTACGCATTGATTTGTTACAGGCGCTCTACCAACGTAATTTGGAAATTGCAAAGACAATTTGTAGGAATTTTGATGCCAGCCATAATTCAAAGGTTGGATACATCAAAGAGTTACTCATTCCCTCTGTCTACGCAGTTGAGCAGAATTGGATTTCTGGGAAAAAAGACTTCAGTGAAACTGTTCTTGCTTTCTGGCATTTACAAATACTTTTGGATGCTGAGACTCCTGAATTTAAAAATCCTAACGACGACTTAAGTCAATCTTGGCAAGGACGTATTGTCATAGCTACTGCACCTAACTGCGAGCATAACTTGGGTGTTTTGATCTTAAGCGATCACTTTCGATCATTTGGTTGGAAAGTGAGCGAGGTCATTGTGGAGAGCAAATATTCAACACTCAAGGAAATTTGCAATCATGAAATTGATGTACTTGGAATCTCCGTTGGACATGATGCAGCACTAGAAGGTTTAACCAATCTTTTGGATGAATACAGAACTGCGAGTAAAAACCCCAATCTCAAAATCATGTTGGGTGGCAACATTTTTGAATTGCCGCTGAGTCAATACGATTGGATTGGGGCTGACTTCATCGCTTCTACACCACATGATGCTATCGAATATTGCTCATCTTTGATTAATCAACAGAGCCATCCAAAATGAACGCTTTTCGTCGTCCTACAGAAGTTCAACTCCCTGAACTATCTTCGCGCAGTTTCAAATCATTGATAGAGAAAACACAAGATTTAGTTTTGTTACTTGACGGAGCCAATCACGTGGTCGGTTTTTTTCAAGAAGATTTGTTCAATGAGATTGATCTGCACAGCTGGATTGGACGAAAATTCTCAGACATACTTTGCAACGACTCAATCAACAAATTGAAGCCACTGCTTGAGAATGACGCTGCTAAAGAGTACACAGACGCAAGATGGAGACACGTCAACCTGCAAGGTCACGATTCAAGAGTTATTCCTGTTTTATCAAAAGCAATGAGTTTTCAAGGTGATAATTTTGTCAAAGCAATTTTTTGTCGCGATTTGAGGCCAATTGAGAGAAAAAACAATAATTTTATTGCGGCGCAACAACAGCTTGAAGTTGTAAACCAATCACTTCGTAATAAGTTGAGTGAAAAAGAATTACAGCTTCTGCAAAAAGAACAAGTTAATGAAAAAAAATTGCTGCTGTCTATTCATAAGACCAGCTACACAGAAGTTATCAAGGAAAGTGTTGCAAATCTGGAGAGGCAATGCCTGAAAGCTTTGCTCAAAGAAGCTAACGGAAACGAGCAGCTTGCTGCAAAAATGTCTGGATT
>JACCEA010022845.1_pt1 | contig 23114 bp, 18 predicted proteins | sample 7449851 | NCBI WGS metagenome assembly JACCEA01 (sample SAMN15323453, study PRJNA562643) | freshwater metagenome | isolation source: river surface water | place: USA:Blue River Watershed | collected 2017-08-18 | reverse complement strand
GTTGATTCATGGTACCGACAGTAGTTCTTAATACAAGTTTGCAACAATTAAATGCAAATTTAACAATCATATTAAATATCATGTATAATAACATTACGAGAGTGACTATTTCATGAATACCTTTATTCTTTTCGCAACTTAATTCCAAAGACCTAAAAAACCACCTTTCTTCTTTTTTTCTTCAGTATTGCCCAAAAAAGATGCAGGGACAGGTTCTTTCTTCCCATCTTCTTCCGCTGCAGGTGTAGTCTTTTTTTCTTCATCAATCTTCCTTTGCAATTCTTGTGCTTCTCTTCTCTCAATTTCTTCTTGCAAACCGCGTTTGTATTCTTCAAGTACAGCAAGTACCTCATTGAATTGATGATCCTTTGCTTGAGAGAACGCTGTGCGGTTATTTGCCGACACATGGTCGATATTTGCACCAAGCGACAAAAACAATTTCACAAGGTTATGGAATCCATTATTCGCAGCAAAGATTAGAGGAGTCCATCCATCATTTTCAGCAAGATCGACAATTGCGCCGAGAGCAATCAACTGGCGAGCTTCAACTTCAAAGCCTTTCGCGGATGCATAAATAAGCGGCGTCCAACCCTGACTATTAGCAATATTTGGATTAATTCCCAATTGAATATGATGGATTATGTCATCCATTCCTTCATCACGAGCAAGTGCCTGCAAAATGGTGCGTTCACCCAAATATTTCGCAACGCTGTCATGACCCTGTGCTCGAGCTAATTCATGAGCAGTAAGACCTTCTTTATTTGTGAGGAGAAGGTTGGATCCACCTTCGATCAGAATAGGAATCACATCTTCTTTTCCCTTAAACAATGTTGATTGAAGCACATACTACTATCTAGAAATTTAGCCTACCTGAAATGCAGCGAACATGATTGGAGTCCAGTTATCATTCTCCGCTTGGTTCAGATCCGCTCCACGATGGATTAACTGAGTAAAACGATACCAGATATTGAGGATGAGAATATATCAAATATATAATCCAAGCGTACCTCCTGGACGATCTCTGGGAAATTGTTAGCAGTAGCATACATCAAGGCATTCCAACCCTGTAAATTGTTGGCATTTACAGCTTCGGGATCCCTGTCCAATATTTCCCGCATCCAATCCACATGACGTTGAGATACTGCGCGTAAAATAATATGATCGTGATCAGCAGCGAGTTCAAGTGGATGGAGATTGCTTAAGTGGTGCTGATCAAAGTGATTATTAAAGTTCACTTGTTCTTGATCAGGATCAATTTCAAGTTCTTGCCCGAAAGTCACAACAAATGAAACCAACACAATTGCTAAAATGAAAAGCAACTTTTTCGACAGCAACATTTGAAAATAATTTGATGGAAATGATGAATATATCGTTGAACGAAAATGGTGTAAGGAGCCTTATTGTATCACGATGTTTTGAACAGATAAAAACAGCCTCTACGTACAATGCCAATGGTAAATATCTTTGTTTAATTATGTTTAATAATCTAATATTTTACAATAATTATTACAATTATTGTTAAATAGAAGTAATAAATATCCTTATCGGGGTAAAAATCCCAGGATTCATTTCCCAGACATCACACCTTCTTCAATCATCAAATTGGATGAAACGACAAAACAAATTGTGGTACCTACTAGATTTTTAAAGGACGGTTTGAACTTGAATCGAGACCATGCTGTGTGCATTTGCCAACAACAACGATTTGAGAAACTGTCTTGCAGCAATTAACACCGCTTTGAACTCAGATTTGAGCGATGTTCTTGTTTTTCGAGCCAAACTACGGCCTCATGCAGTGACTGATGGATGGGTCGACGAAATTGAAAATAATTCTCAACCCACGGAATCACAAGAAGAAGAGTCACTCTATGGATTTTCTGTGAAATCAAGTGACAAAGTTAGAGTCATTCGCGATTGGCGTGGAATGCCTGAGCTTCGTAAACATTTCCCCTCGATTAATAGTGAGATAATAAATGATGTTTGGAAGCAACAGCAATGCTGGCAAGCATGTTTTGACGTGTTGGGTTCTTTGGTAAGGTCGCATGGCTCAATTATCATCGAACAATGTGACCTTGTTCTGGACGATATTCATTTCCCTGCTTTAAGCCTCTCATCAGGTCCTTTGTCAAACTCTCATGAAATCAATAGTCACCACTCATCCAGAAGTGGCAGTCAGGATTGGACAATTGTCAGTTTAGAACAGTCCTTTTCTAATATGTCAGTTAATTCCGCCTCTACAAACGATAACCAAGAAATCGAAACATGGGAAATAGTTCCATCACCATTTTCATCAAAGAACGCCTCGGTATTCAGCTACAAAGATGCTCTCATGAAGCCTGTATCGAAGGCAATGCTTCATGCAGATGAGGTTCCCAAGAAAAGAACATGGGAAGATTTGGCACTTGAACAATCTCAGAGAGGTTGGAAACCTATTTACGTGATTGCAAAAGTGCCCAATATTCGTCCCGATCGAGAATATGTTAACACCGGCATATGTGATCTTGATGAAGAGGAAGCTGGTGAGATCATCTTTTTGTCATTCATACACTTTGTCATAATCATCTTTGTATACATAGATATGTACTGGGACCTATGTACCAATGCTAAATTTGCGTCTGCAACTTCAGTTGGCACAAAACGAGTTGGCGGAGTTGTTCACATGCGGCCAGCCATGATGGAACAGAAATTGAAAAGAATTGCTATGAAAGCAAAATAGTGCAAGCTTGAGGCAATATTGACTGCTTTGTTTTCATCGATTTCCCGTAATTTTGTAGATATTTTGATAACATGTACATATGATTTTTGATCACGTAATAATGGACAATTCAACGTCGTGACCGACTCTTAATTTAGAGATATTATTTTTTTCTCCCTTTTGTTGCCTTTGATGCATCAGATTTTTGAGTGCCTGCTTTAGCTGATTTTGACGACTTTGCCTTGTTGGATAGTTGAGCGCGCAAAGCGGCAACATCCTCTTCTTCCTCATCTTCTTGAGGCTCCTCTATTATTGCCTCATCTTCATCTTCCAGCAATTCTTCTTCCAAATCATCGTTCGATTTTGCCTTTTTGGTCTTCCGTAAACCTCCTATTTCGGGTACAACCGTTCCTGATTTAATACCGGCACTGCAACATCGCGTACGAGTTTTAGAATAATTCCAAAATTAGAGGTCCGACTTACTTGTTATAATATTTGGTCAATGCAGTCTTTGTTTGGGTGTCGATCTGTTCATATCGATCTGCTCAAAGATTAGATTGCAATTCAATTATTGTTTCAAACGACTTGCCTGCAAAGATTTTGTTGTTCTCAACAACAAACTGCATATCCTTCATGCTTTCCATAAAATCATCTTTAGTGAAACCGTAAAGTTCTAGCATTCCGACAGTCTATGAAAACAGGAGACCGTGAGCTAGAAAAACCTAAAAGAGAATTAATAATTTTCACTTGCATCTCGCACTCCTTCCTTCCCTTTTGTTAATAGTGGGTGAAGTAAACGGGATCTCAAATAAGGGACATAATCCATACGCATGGGCAGGAAACCTTGACCAATCGACAACGAGGAATGATGAACCAATTCTCTGGTGAGTCGGTTCTTCTTATTAGTTGAACTGTACTTGCCTAACCACTGAAAGCACATTAGAAAATTGAAAAGACCGCGAAAACAACTTACCGCAGGAAAAGAAGGAAACTCTTGAAATCCATTGATAGGGTTACCCACTGCCATGCAAAATACTGCCTGAGTTGGAAGTAATTCCCAATGTTGATCTTGACCGCGAATTTTACTCCCAACCATATCAATATCACTTACAGCATCAGATGCTTTGGATAAAGCTTCTAACTTTTCAAGTTCACTCAATTGTGGATTTCTCAAAATGCCATTCTTGGCAGCATCAATATAATTTTGTTGAATTAACAATGGAACCAAAGAATAATCAATGAAAAATGAATTGTAGCGATCATCCCACGGATGCCTTTTCTCTCCTCCCAGAATTATTCCACAAGCATCGAAAGGATTTTGACGAAGCACTTTATCTTTCTCGATACGACCAATTCCTTGCTTCATATCTTGATAGCTCATATAATTGGTTTGATTGGTTGTGACACTAACTTTCGAACTGTAGCTCCACATTTGCAAAGCATTCAGCGCTTGTCGAATATCATTTCCAGATTGTTCAACCAGCATTTGAGCAGCATTCTGCTCAACTTGCAACCCTTCCGTTGCAGCGATTTGAATTAAGCGATTCGCAATCTGTGCCTTCATCGGTCTCTTGACTCTTAGATCAAAACAATGATTGGCTAAGGATTTTACCTTAGGAGATTGGCGATCGTTACAAATACATATAATGGGAATTTTTGATTGTTTGATGATTTTTATAAGTTCAGCAATACCACCACGGTCTGATCCACCCATACCATCAACTTCATCCATAATCACCAAGCGATGACCAAGCGACTTTCCATTCGCAGCCATCGAGGAAGTGAATCCCAAACCTTGGCTTGAAATAGCTTTGGTTGAAACAGCTTCAATTAATTTTTCCTCAATTTCTCTCTTGTTACGAGTGTCTGAAGCATTTAGTTCCAAAATATCGAATCCCATGGCCTTGGCCATAATACCCGCTACAGAAGATTTTCCGATTCCAGGAGGTCCAGAGAGTAATACGGCTTTAGCACCCGGATTTTCTTTCGAGAAAGCAACTTTCATGCTTTTCTTGATGTGAACAGCATCCCAATTTCGTAACCAGTCCTGTAATTTACGAACAATTTCTGCATGACCAATCAAGTCATTAGGCGTTTGAGGCTTATAACGATCGACCCACAAACTAACATCGTGATTTACATTTTCAGATTTCCCCTTTGAAGCTGAAATGAAAGGTTGTTTCATTTCATTGACAGCTGGAGCTCTCAAGGGAGTACCATCCGCAGTTGGTGTTGCTGGAATAGGTAAAGGCTGCGAAAAGACCGCAGACGGTTTTTTAGTAGGATCATATTTGCTAAAAAACTCTTCTTCATTCATTACCGTCACTTTCTTTTCTATGGCTGTTTTATATTTATTACCACTTGTTACTTCCCGTCCATCATCAAGTTGATATCCAATCACAAGCAGGCTCGTTTTCCCAGAAATGCTAGCAGCGATTTTACCACCGTTCTCAAGAATGTACTCTTCCACACTTTCTCGGCTCATTCGTTGGAAGATGCCCGTAACACCAATTCTCATATTATCAAAGTATAATCCTGTGCCTCCAGTAACAACCGACGTTGGAGCAGAAGAAGACTCTGCTAAAACTGTCTTCTTCATTGCGGTGTGTGGGTCAGCAACAGTAGTCGGTAGTGATCGCTTCCTGGGACTCTTCTTATCATCCAAAACTATTGCAGTGTCCTTTTTGTTCTCAACAGCTATAATTTGAGGGGAACTAGAAGCGCCAGTTGGATTACCAAAAAATTCCTCCGCAGTTACGATCTTTTGCTTCTTAGCAGAACCCAGTTGTGTAGACGAGTTGCTGGGAGCTCTCTTACCAATTATGTCATCAACCTTAGGAGATTCTATCTTCCCAAACGAGGTGGAAGGTTGAGTTTTCAAGGGTGACTTTGGCGCAACAACGCTCAACGCATCATTGAAGTACTTTGATGCGGTTGGACCAGTGTTACTATGCACTATTCCACTTGACGGCTTTGAGTCTTTCTTGACAGGTGTTTTGTTACGAGATGATGCTTTTAACTTCTTTCGCTTAGATTCTTCCTCGCTGTTGTAATCTTCATCTTCACCATCATCCGAATCAACCAAGATGTCGAAGTCTTCATCATCATCCTTTACGTGTTTCGCTACCTTCCCTGCGCCACTCGGTTTTGGTTTGACAGGACTTTTCCCTTTTGGATGAGCTGATGAAAATTTCGGTAGTTCAAGAGAAGATGATGGTTTTGACTCAGCCACTGTTGGGGTGGATTCAATTCCTTTTTTGTCGGATGGTTTCTAGAAAGATAATGGTAGGACATGTGGAAACAAAAATTTGAATGCTAACCTTGGTACTTCCGAAAAAGCTCCTTATGTCCATGCTTCCTTTGAATGTTCTTCAATAAATTATCGGACAGAATATCACCAATCCCAATAAACGATGTATGTTTTTAGTTCTTATTGTACAAGCAACAATTTTCAATTTGCTTTTATATAATGCCGAATGTGAAGATTGAAAAGGGTAGCGAAATTTGAATTCGCTCCAGTAAGCAGTAGAAAAGCCATATAATTAATTATATTTATGTGCTAAGCAATTATCGCCCTTGGGCGATAGTATGCATCAAATATGGATACCTACTCTGACAAATACACAAAGCGTAATAATAATGATGCATTGAGATTAAAGGTTTCCTTGTTATTGTTATTATTTGCTGCATATGTTGGACGAGGATGGGTATATGCTATTGTTGTGAAAAGAAGCATAACCATGAAGAAGGTGGTGTTTTGGAAGTGATGATAAACCCCAATCCACTTTTACTTCCCAGACTCTCTCAACCTCTCCATATCGCCGAAAGCCCGGAGGAAATTCAGCTGTTGAAAGCATGCAAAAGTGGAGATTTGGAAAAGGTCATAGACTTACTAGATAGAGGCACCAGTGTGCATATTGTTGACCACATCGATGGGTATACCCCACTTCATTGTGCTTGCGATAATGGTCGTGTAGCTCAAGTGAATTCTATCACGCTAGAAGAGGATCAATTTGGACACCTTACCACAACGATTTATGATGAATCTATTGCGCATGAGATAGTTAACAAATTGCTTAGGCAGCAAGTTAATTGTAATATCCAAGCTAGGAACGGACAAACTGCATTACATATATGTGTAAGACATTGTTACGAAGAAATCATCAAAAATTTGGTTGAGTTTGGGGATGCGAAAGAATCCATATTTATTGAAGATAATGATGGTAACTTTCCGGTAGATCTCGTTCATGAGGATGTGGGTGATATGAAGGGAAAACGTGTTCAGGACTATCTGCTTGCTGTTCAGTTTGGTCAAATCAATAGTGCCGACGAATGACAGCGAAGACCATATTTTGTACATTTGTAATTTATTGAATAAAATCGTATGTTTCAAAACTCTCACACATAATAGTCTCTCTCTATTACCACATCGAAGATTCTCTTCTTTATTATTTACAGCTTAAAAGAATTCATCGAATCATATTTTCGTCATAACAAATAATTACGATATTATTTAAACATTTTCAGCAACTTTTTGATACCACTCTTCTTTTTCTTTGGAGGATCCGTCAAAGTGACTGGAACCTCGTCAGTTGGATCAGCAACAGCGATGGGATCCGTAGCTGTTGGAACATGTTCCAAATGATTTTCCACTAGAACAGCATCTACGGTGTCCATCATTATTGGCTCAGAAGATGGGTCGCAATCATAGATATTAGATGGATCTTCAGGATTTGTACTGCCATAATCAGTAGCAGTCTGAGATTCAGCCAACATCGCATACGCCTCGTCGAAGTTCCAGTCACTCATCTGCAATGCGAATCGCACTGCACGTTCATTGAATCCCAGATCAACCAAACTCTGAATATCTTTTACTTCCTTTTCTTCCTTTCTTTGCTTTTCAGTGCGGATAGCGTCGGCAGGAGAAAACGGTTGACCATGCAATGCATCAATGTGGTTTGGAAGATTTCCCGGTATTGGTGGTTTCTTTCCCACTCCAACCGCCTCCGATATCATATCTTTAAAACCCCGCTGCTTGTTTGATTGTTCCATATCTTCAATCCTACTATCAGCCTTGGGTCTGACGGGATATCGGTGAATTACATTTTGTCTAGATTCACCGGAATGATTCTTAGATGGTGGAGGTGGTGAAGTCGGTGCTTTAGGTAAGAGTCCATTCGAATATCCCATAGCTAGCTCTCGTAAGAGCATATCATTCATGCCATCAACCACGTCGTCGGTATTTGGAGCATCATAAACTTCTCCATGATCCAATATGGGTGTTGGAAAAGCTGCGAATGCTGGAGAACTCTTTGGTGTTAATTTCTCATCTACACTTCTCAAGTTATCCTGACCCATATAAGCATCACGCCGATTCATAGCTGAATTCTTCTTGGCCAAAACAGGAGTTTGACTATTAATATCATTACCGCTCATCAGTTTAGTATTCTGGCGATATTGTTGCAACGTTTGCTCATAGTCAGTTGGAGCAGAAGGCATCGATTGATCTCTGGTTGATCGTACAGGCACAGCCATATCGTCGTAATTGTGATCATCATCAAGATGAAGGTGCTCCTTGAATTTATTTGTAAACCCGACATCTCTTTTACCATTCATATTATTTTGATTTGCCGATCCTCCAGAATTTTTCTCTTTGGGAAGCGTGTAGCTTTCAACTTTTACTTTGCCGGGTCTTTTGGAGGAGGTTTCTTCGGATATTATGTAATACTTTGAGTCATTACTTTCATCCGACCGTGAATCCGACCGTGACGACGATGACGAATAATATGAGTCTTCATCGTAATAGTCACTATCACTTTGATCACTTTCGTAACTGTCATCTGAACGACGCTTGCTTGAGGCTTTTGATTTTGATGTTGATTTCTTGATGATCTTCTTATTATATTCATCTTTTCGGTATCTTCCATCTTTGTCCTCTTCATCATTGCTTCTTTGACCTTTGACAAATGTTTGTGAATTTCCTTTTTGTACTTTAGGTTTCGAGAATACCCTACTTGGTGACTGTTCACCCTGATAGTCTCCTTGATTATCATAGTTGTTGTCATATTCCTCACTAGCTGCCCATTGGCTTTCACCAGTAATACTATTGTAATAGTAATAAGCTTGGTGCTCATCAGAGTAGTAAAGTGTCCATGCTTTGCTGATTTCTTCTTCAGAATGGGTTTTAGAATCAGCACCACTTCCAGGTAAGGTCGCGTCATAACTCTCTGTGTCAAGGCTTTCTTCTAAGATATTTTTAATTTCTATTTTTAATCGCACTGGAAGCTTCAACTCAGACCAAACTTGTTCATCTTTGCTCGCAATTGATAAATCTTCTTTGGAGCTCAACCATTCTCCACTTAAATATGCCCAATACTTGTCATATTTTTCAGGTTGATTTAGCCGTTGTAACGCTTTGAACAAAATATGATCACTCATTATAAAAATGGATGAAAATCAGATACTATAATCGTTGAAATAGCCACTGCCACGATGTTGAGTTAGACCATATATTGTACAGTGTGCCGTGTTTTCATTATTCAGACACCTATTGTAAGGTGGTATCAGAGGCATCAGTTTGCAATATTATTGTAGACATGGCGGCAGCGCCAGCGCAGCAGCAGCAGCAACAGCAGCACGCAGCACAGCAGCAATAACGGTCAGGCGGCACTTAATAAGACACCTTTTAACAATAATATTACTTCACATTTCAACTCAGTTGGTCCGTGTGTGCGTTGGTGACAGTACAGGCAGACTTCCACACCATTAAAAAAGCAAAGGCAAATCCCAAATCAGTCAGTCTCTGCATCTATAAGCTTGTATAATAGTGGCATTTTTGCAACAGGATTGACAAATTACAAAGAGGAAATGGAATTTAGAGGGGATCTGGAAGAGGTAGATGAAGAGAATAATTTGTATAGCTTATTCGTTTCGGAAGAGTACGTAACTAAAACTTTCACCTTTAAGGACGATGATCAAGTATTGTTATGCTCTGGTATGAGTAGCACCGATCACGACCTTACTGGACAGATTGTATGGCCTGCAAGTGTTCTATTGACCTGGTTCTTGCATCATCATATTCACCAAGAATCCAATCCGTTTGAGTCAAAAGACATTCTTGAATTGGGAGCAGGTTGTGGGCTGGCTGGATTCTATTTGGCTTGCCACGGCAAAACTAGCAATGTCACACTTACGGATGGAAATGACATTGTTTGTCGTTTGCTGAAGAAAAACCGGGAGTTCTTACGATTTTCTGAAGAGATATCATCAGAATTCATGGCCATTGAGAGAGGCCCGCGGTCAGCAACTGTGAATGTTCGGAAGTTATTATGGGGCGTCCACAGTGAGATGAGATCATTTTGGGAAAACAGGAATCATTGTTATCCAGATTTCCTTATTGGTGCAGATATTATTCTTTGGCCTAATCAAATTAAACCATTGTTGTACACCATTCGATGGTCGCTATTTGCTAGATTATCGACATCCTCGGGGTCTATTGTCCCCCATGCATACGTTAGTTACGTGATACGCGCCAACAGTACAACAGAACTCTTTATGAAAACTGCATCGGAGATGGGTCTTGATATTGACATCATTCCGAGAGAGAGCTTTTTGCCGAAGGATTGTCGGACTTTTGACAATATGGAGACTAGATTGTTCGATATAACTTTGGGACAAGATGCAATAAAAAAGGGATGTGATTTTTTGGGCGATGAAGAGGCGAATGATATTCTAGAGCAAATGGTTCATAATGCAATGCCATGTTGATCATTGGCGTCTGGGTATGTACTCCCGTAATTGCTAAATCGAAACAATAACATTATACTCAATGGAACAATTATTTACAGAAGAATATAAAGTGGATATTCTATACATTACTTCATTTGGAGGAAGCTGCTCAGAACTGATGTGTCGATAAACTAAAACTACAAGAATTTGAAATCTACAAAATATAATAGCTATCTATTGAGACGAAAACACTTGTCAAACATAAATTGTGCAAAGACCCTATTGGAATCGGAATGGACATTTTGGCACATTACAATACATTCTATTTCAGCAAACCCGGTACTATTGGGTGTCATATAAAAATGACAAAACATGTTGCATAACTTTCCACCCCCAACTCATCGATTCTGATATTGGGATGTATGCCAAGATTTATCACCTCTTGGCAGTACAGTAGGAGATACGGGCGAGGATTGCACAATACGCTTTTCGTAGAATGATCTTCTGGATTGCTGCTGCAGCGCAGCTTCTTCAAATATCGCAGCAGCTGCTTGAATGTTAGCACCTCTAATCTTCGATTTGCCTTGAAATTCGTTTTTGGACACCTCTATGGCATGTTTCAATGCCTTTTCATTTGCTTCCTCGATCGCCCTACGATGAGATTCTTGCGCATTTGAAAGCTATCACAACCAATAAAAATTTCTATTATAGGAAGGGTGACGAAATTGAGGCTACTATCATACCTTTGGCTGTTTTGATGCTTCTTCCAATGATAGTTTGATGGCTAACTCTAAAGCCACCGCTTCAGCGTTTCCATCTTGCAAGTCGCTGGGAAGACTAGTTTTGTTTTCTCCAAGCAAATTAAGCGAAGGTGGTTGTAGTACGGATAGTTGTGATGGGTTGGAGTTTTGATAACCAAATGCTGGAAACCTTGACGATTGCGCAGTTGAAGGAACTGAGCCTGTTGTGATTATGGACGTATTATCATGATCCCAATTAGTGGTGGTTAGTTGCTGCAATGGAAAAGAGTTGTTAGTATGAGAAAAATCGCTTTTCATAGAGGAACTGGATGGACAAGAATGGGCAGATTTCATCGATCCGGAACTGTGAACACGAAAGTCACCTGCAATTTTGCCAGGAGGACCTTGATTAGCACATAACAGTTGAGCAGAAGACTGAAATTGTCGCTGTGGTTGGTTTTCTTGCTGATAAAAATGAAGTTGCGTCGAATCATCCGACGACAGGAGCAGGTGACTCACACTTGGGTTACGATTTTCATAAAAGGAACTACTTCTAGAAAGATTGGGAGAGAAATCGAGCAAAGAGTGAGAGCTGCTGTAATGAGTACCTAACCCACTGCTGCTATTTGTTGTTCTCCCAATCGTTGATCCAGACGAACCCCGACCACTTTTGCTGCTTCTTACATACTCCATAGCTTCATCATAATTCATCCCTTGGCTCAATAAAATCTGTATTGGATCCAGAGTTACTTCTTCGTTAATCTAATCAATTAAACATGTCATTAAGATGCATCAAATACACCAACGAATAGAATGATAAATACCTGCATTTCATTTCCTTGGTGCCCCTCATATTTTGGGGAGAGCGAAGAATGGAACTGGAAAAAAGTTCAGATTATAACTTTGACAATTAAGCTAAAATTTAGCAAGTAACAACTTACTCCTATGCTGCTCAAGCTATTATGACGTTCCAATGAACTTACACTGGAGGCTCTGCTTCCTTTGTGACTAGTTGATGTCATTGAATTGTCACTTTCACCTCTCAATAAAGAACGAGGCTTGGAGGTGGATATACTACTCCCAGGGGACTTTACACGACCGGTAGTAGCAGCAACTATTATCTTCGATGGACTGTCCGACTGATCGTCCCTGGGAGTGATAATACTACTCAAACTATTGCCTCGCACCATTGATCTGCCATTGACTGGGGAATTTCTATCAAGTGGTGGCTTTCCACCTACCAATGTTGGGCTAACATTAAGTTTGTCAATTTGTCTGCTCTTCTTTTCACGGGGAGGTTTGGAGCCAGATTCAACTGTGCTGCCACTGTTCGACGTTAACTGTTGGAATTCAGTGCCAAATATCTTTGAAGCAGCATTATTAAAAGAATCATTTGATGATGCGTCTCTTTGAGGATATGCTGCACTTTTAAGGTCCTTTGAGGGCTGCAGACAGGTAATTGTTAATACAAGATCATACTAAGCAAAACTATTTACCTGTTTATGCGCCTCTGGGTAAGGTTGAACTTCATTCGGTGTTGTGGTTGTGTAGGAAGGAAAAATTGCTGGAGTCAGTTCAGATTCGAGACATGGTTGAGAGCACGGTATCTCATCGCATTCACCCGCACCAACACATTTTGGCAGAGAGTCACCTGCTGACTGTACTTTTACTGAGCGCTTATCTTTGTTACTAGAACTTTGAGGGCCATATTTTGCACTGTTTCGACGACGAAATCGAAACATTTTTCTAAAGAATGAGGTGAAACCTTTTTTCTTTGTTTTCTTCTTTTCTTTCTTTTCAGATTCCATTTTTTTTGAATTATGTTGAGGATCAGACTCAGGAACATTGTTGTTTTCGCCTATCTGAGATAACCCAATATCATCTTCAGTTTTTGATTCATCGGAGTCGTAGTCGAGTATGCGCTTCGGTAAACCATTTGCATTCTTTCGTGCCACAGTTGTCGATTTTTCATCATCGGATATGGAATATTCTGAAGCTGATGAGCAGTCTGAATCATCAACCTTGCGACCCTTCGGCCTCTTTAACCATGATAGCCGAAAAAAAAATCTTTTCGAGGTTTTTCTCGGTTTACTACCGTTTTGGTTATGAACCTTGCCAGCATCTGCAGTAGAAGTTGCGGCGCGATTCTTCATTCTAATCGTTACTATTGCAACTATTGCTCATCTATCTATCACTATAATAAACAGCAATCTGCGAAGCCAACCATAAATCAAGATTTGGAGTTAGATGAAATAAGGCTAAACCTTATACAATATGCCAGTACGGTACACAAACAAGCAGCAGCACATCAGCATTAGGGACGCTTTATTAATATTACGTTTACTCTATGTCTTAAAAAATTAATTATGTAGACAAATTATCATTAGCATGTAATATGTAATAGTCGTGGAGTGAGCATGCGAAAGGTTAATTAAATCGGTTAAATTATAGGAGTTGATGCCCTAAAAGTCATATTTAGATCAAAAGTGAGTTTTTCGCGTTTATCAATGTTGACCGTTTCACCATTATCTAAAAAAGGCATGTCTGAAGAGGCCACAAAAGAAAAATTACTTGATTTTGAAGTCTGCCATGGCGGAAGCATTTCAAGATGACTCTGCGGAATTTTCCGTTGAAGATGTAGAAGGAATTGTGCGTCAAGCCATCCACCATTCTTTAAATGAGCACTCATACAATGCGAAAAAGGTCAACGAGTGGTGTAACAATATCATCACGAATTGTTTGAAAGATTTACAGGCTCTTGCGCGACCCTTCAAATATGTCATCACATGTATTATTATGCAAAAAACAGGCGCAGGGTTAAATACAACGGCAAGCATGAATTGGGATACAACTAAGGATGGTTATTGCAAGGTACCGTGGCAAAATCAAACAATGCATTGTATCGTCGCTGTATATGGTTTGTCGGTGAATATTGATGATCCTCAAGATGTTGATATGTAACGGAGACATATTTGCAGTGAATGTGATCAGATAATAGTATCACGAAAGTTAATGAACGTGATGATTTTGGTAGTTGATCGTTGTACATAAATCCTTATATAGCTCGGTGGCGATTATTAAAATTTTCAATTTTACTTTTGAGCGGTATTGTATGGTGGATAGATTTAAGTGGCCACATAGTTTTTCTTGGCATAGTAGAATCATGTACAATCTCTTTTGCTTACCACCCTTTGTAGATAGTCGCAGATTTCTAGAAAGAGGGCTATGCAGCTAGCATTCTTAAATGCTAGATTTTGTTCGATAAATGTGACCATGTCATGGTTATTGATAGGTCTTATAGCGTGTTGAGAGCAAATAAGAAGTAGCACGAAAAGGTTTTGGCCATCTGGCATCCCACATAATTGTACCACATATACTTCAGTATATATAGTGTGTGGAATAACTGATAACACCAAACACAGCGAGCGCCTGCGCCGCTGCTGCTGCTGCGCTCTGCTGCGGCCCGACTCTGGACTCAGCACAAGCCAGAAGCCCAAGCAAAGGCGGAAACAAAAGCACAAAAATATGCTCATCCCATCCAACATCAGCTAATCAACTTTTCTTTGAAGCGTCTCAGTTCGATTCATTGAGAAATGCGCAGATATTCATCCGGTGCATCAGTGGCAAGTATGGACACATATCATACGGCTTATACCACCCCAACCATTCCTTCTCAAATGTTTGCAATTCCACATCAACCGCAACCTCCAGTGGATATTCTGACCATACCTAATGCGGTTGAAGTGATCAACAATTCATCAATAATTCTAGGCTACATCTCTGCATTTGATCCAAATGTGTACCAATTGGCTCCATCACAATATATTCACCTTCCGCTGGGAAGTCGCATCGTTTATGGAGAAAGTCTGTCAATACCATTCGTTCAAGAAGGGAAGTACAGAATAGTTGAGTCGAATTCAACCAGAAGAGTAATCGTTCAGAGATTAGATGTAAATGGAACATACTCAATCAATTCACATCCAGTTCGTATTGTAAATGATACTGGAGACATCCCCTTAAATGTTAGTTGCATGGTATCTGGAGCACGTGCCATTCAATTCACACTCGAACCGAGAAGTTGCCACATCATATTACCTTTAAATTGCTATTTGGTATGGGGTGCTGTAAATATTCCCATGATTGAAGAGGGCGATTACAAAGTCATCCGGTTCGACAACGAAATTAAGGTAAATCTCTGCTTTGTTGGTCTCGCACATGATAATTGAGATTTAAATTGACACAGATTCAAAAAAGAGACAATAATGGGGGATTGGTTGATTCGCATCCTGTTCGTATTACTAACTCCACAAGAGATATCGCTTTTCATTACACCACGAGGCATGGGCAAGTTGCCCAGTTGCCTCCTGGGTACAGGGTATATCTTCCATTGGCCACATTTCTTCAGTACGGTGCGATTACGGTCCCTATGATGGAAGAGGGTGAATATAGAATTGTTCCTCATGGAAAAGAGAGCCAAGATATGAGATTCATGAAAGTCGATCTTAACGGAGGTCTCAGTTTAGATTCGCATCCTATAAGAGTCGCCAATGAATCATTCCGAGCTATTCAGTATTCTACGACTGAAGACCAAACTACAACTCTTCCGATGAACAAAGTAGTTTTTCTTCCATTGGGGGGATTTTTAGTGTGGGAGTCCACAACTATCCCAATGATTGAAGAAGGGGAATATCGTGTAATCAGCTTAAACCAGCGCGACCAAGATTTGGAACTACAAAAAATGAATAATGGTTCATTTTCTCTTCGATCCCACCCCATCCGTGTGTCCAATGGAACATCTGATATGTGGGCGGTGAAGAGTCCAGTTGTTCACGGGAGAGTAATGCAGCGGTTTGCACTACCACCAAAATCTGAAGTATTGGTTCCTCCTGGAATGAGTTTATACTTTGATAATCTTACAATTCCACTTGTCGAAAAAGGAGACTATCGAATATCAAAATCTGCAAATAATGGAACAATGCGGGACAGAGACTGCTACAAAATTTCGAAATTGCGAAAGTCGCAATATCGTATTGAATCACATCCAATCCGCGTTGAAAATACTTTAATGGATATTCCAGTTCGTTTTATTGGCAGTGCTGGGCAAGTGGCATTAACACCCTTGGCTCCTAGTCAAAGCGTTCTTCTCCCTCGAGGTAGCTATATTATTTGGGGAGTGGTTAGCATACCACTGTTGGAAAGTGGAGATTATAAATTGATTAAAGCAGAGGATGGCAGTAGTGGCTTAACTTTGGTAAAAAGGACCAACAGAGCACTAGGTGGATCTGGGAAAGAAATAAACGGTAGCTTTTATGTGTCTTCTTCATCTTCAGTTGTATCCGTTTCTTCCTCCAAAAATAAGAAAAACAAAGAGCTCAGTCCAAAAGAAGGATCATGGTCAAAGTACATTACATTTCATGATTCTTCGAAAGCATTGGAAACAGTTACCTCGAGCTTTTCTGTTGATGAAGAGACATTTTTGTGTGCAAATTTATCGAGTATTATCTATGACAATCACAAATCTAGCCAAGAAAAGATCATTGTTGGAGTCCATAGCTTTTTATTGGCCAATACAATAATGACCAATGAGTCTTTAGGTGGAATTTCAGGTGAAGGAAGCTCTGCTGTTGGTGCTTCAAGTTGCTTGATATCGTCGAGCAATATGAGATGGGTATTGTGGCAGCATGAAGTAGCTAGCACAGAAATGCCGACATTCTTTTTAGTCTTTCGAGGACCTCATATGTCTTCAAGTACATATGATTATCTGGATTGGGTAGGGAATTTGTCTTCTATGATTCCTATGTTCATGACCAACCAACCACACTACCATTATGGATTTCACAGTGGTTTATACGCCATATTGATGAACAACTTTCAAGCGATTCTTTCTGCTTTGCCTCCAATCCCCTCAATTCGATTGATTATTACTGGGCATAGTTTAGGGGGGGCATTGGCACAAGCATTTTTTTGCTATGCGAAATACCATTGCGCTAGTGATACCGCTCTTTTATCTACTTGTTTGGCTTCACTTCCAAATTGGCGTTGTGCCACTTTCGCTGCTCCGCAGTTTTTGTATTTTGAAGCTCCTGATGATGATAAGGTGCCAATGTTGGCCGATTGTGCAGTGAAAGTAAGCAATTATCACTTTAAAAGCGATCTGGCGCCAATGCTTCCAAGAATGCTACATAAGGAAAGTTTCCTTCGCACAATCCGTGATTTTATGAGTGTTTCTACGAATGAAACTTTGATTTATAAGGTATTCTTTCATTTAGAGGAGCTGATATTGGGTTTGCAAGAGGATGCAGATACAGAGGTTATGGATTCATTGCAATTCACGCAGCACTATTTGCCAATTGGGTTAACATTTCTCTTGGATGGGACCGAAGAGGATCAAATATGTTGGAGGCATGGAGAATTTCATTCATCGTGGGTTGGCGCAGATTCAATAGTTCTACATTCCATGTATAGTATTCTTAAAGCGCTTGCAAGTAGATTGAGCTGAAAATGTTTCTAGTGGTGGCAATAATATAAGTCCACTTTTCATGGTCAATTCACAAAGAATAGAGTGGGAACTTTTATCATTATTAGTTAGATGTCATTGTCGTTTTTCGAAAAATAATTACTCAAACAATCATTATTCTGTGTGGGTTTTATCCATTATTGCAGTCCAAGTCCAATTACATTAACTTTCATGCAGGACAGCATACATAGTACGTGGTCATTTGTGTATTTGTCCAAATGCGATGTTCACTCAGCACTTCCAGCCGCTCATTGGAATGAGTTAGATATTCAAATTCAGTATCCTTGTATCGTACATTGTAATGAATTTGCTTGGAACCTGGGGGATAAGTTACAATCAAGACTCTGGGTCTCAATCGATCGGCCCCGTAGGCATTGGCGACAGCAATGGAATGACAAGGAGACTTCGCCACAAAACCAGGCAGTTGTAGGTATCGTTTGCCTAAACCTTTTGATTGAAACGTTGCGCTACCATTGGACGATGTAAGAATACGCTCTTCAGAGTGAACGAACTGATAATTTACATACTTTTGGAAGCCATGGAACAATGTAATACCGTACGACAGCGAATCTACGTTTCGTACGCAAAAATCTAAGTCCCGTTTTATCATTTTTTCCTTTTCATTCAATTCCACCTTACGAGATAATTTACAGTTCAGAGCGTGACCTTGACCGACCAAAAAGCGAGCAACATTGAATTTGGCTTCATCAGCAGCGATGTCATCTTTAAAACTGGTTTGGAACATAAGATTGGTTTTCTCAATTATTTCCCGCAGGTCTCGGTTACTGTCGATAATATCACGAGCATTGAAGACATTTGATGTATATTTTATTGTTTGCTTGAGATTTTCTATGGCAATATTACTTTCCATAACTGTGGTTGATTGGTAAACAATGTGCTGGTCATATTGGCGAATTTTTGAAGGTGTTAAATGGAACAAAATTATATTTTCAATCAAAGTAAAAAGAAACCTATAGAATGATTTCCATAGTGGCTCATCTAAAGGCCTCCAAGGAATTACTTGAAGTGAAATATATAGTCGATCGTTAATAAAATCCTCATTGATCAGTGGTTGAGCAACCAACTTGTAATGGATTTTAGACAAGAGCGGATGGATGGGCTTTGTCAGAGAAACCACAGTAGGTACCGAAAGTGGCAAAATGATGGACAATAGAACTCCCATCGATTTGATACAATAGGAGCAACACCGCAACACTGTACTTGAATATAAAATTAATTCTATTGTTCAATCCACCCACTCGAACGATAAATGGCGGTATACAGCATTACACGTCAAAAATAACATAAATGTGAATTTTCGATGCGTTGCAAGTTTTTGAGACATAAATAAATTCCAAATGCATTGCAAGAGCGTCACACAAGGATTTTAAGCATCTTAAGATACCATTCCTTAATCCGGAGTATTGTTGTACTATATATATAGCTGCTTGTAAAAAGAATGGAACGCTGGAACAGTCGTAGATCCCCCATTTTGAGTATCAAAGGAGTTTGTGCATCAAGTCAGCCACTTGCATCTGCGGTGGGTGTAAAAATATTGCAAAGCGGCGGAAACGCAGCTGATGCTGCAGTTGCTATGGCAGCTGCTCTCAATGTGACAGAGCCATGTTCCACTGGAATAGGCGGGGATGCGTTTGTCCTTTATTACGACAGCCAAACAAGAAAAGTCCACTGTTTGCAAGGAAATGGATGCAGTGGTCAGAATTTCACATTAGAATTCCTAAACTCTCAAGGGTTTGGAGTTCCTTCCATGGAGCACCCATCTCTCCAACCATTAAATCCACGATCTGGTCTCTGTGTTACTGTTCCTGGGGCAGCAGCTCTGTGGGAAGATTTGGTTCGAAATCATGGAAAATTGCACTTATCAGCAGTTCTGGATCCGGCAATTTCATTGGCAGAGGAAGGATTTCCAATTCCACCTGTTACTGCAAACCAGTGGAACCAAGCATTTCTACAGGGTTCAGAAGCTTTGTCCACATTCCATCCTCAAGAATCAGAGCGTATATTGGATGGAGACTTGATGAAAAATCCCAAACTTGCAGCCACATTTCGATCGCTTGCGGAAAAGGGTGCGCATGAAGGTTTTTACAAAGGACCATTAGCAGAAGCAATTGTTGAAGCTGTGAGAGAGTTTGGGGGAGTCCTTACATTAGACGATCTCGAAAATCACCGTACCATCGTCAGTGAAGGGATAAGTGTCACATACAAAGGTATTAGAGTTTACCAAACCCCTCCACCGTCCCATGGTATTGCCGTTTTGATGACATTGAAAATGTTAGAAGCTTTGGATAAAGCGGAAACAATAGATAAATCTATAGTGCAAACAAATACTGGTGAAGAGCCAAAAATGGCATTTTCTTCATATTCCGCAGATTGGGGAAAGCGATGTGATATTGACACTTTGGTAAAGACCTTAGAATGCATGAGGCGGGGATACGCCGACGCCTTGGAATTTGTTTCAGATCCTCTCTATTGGACTAATTGCAAGGACCAATCAATACCTTATCAGAAAATTATCGATACTCTCCTCTCCAAAGAGTACATTGAGTCCCGAGTGTCGAGTATAGATGTAAACGAAGTTGGGACTGTGAAATGTGGTGATATGACTCCTTTTTTACACGGAGAAACAGTGTACTTCAACGTCATAGATGGGGAAGGCAACGCTTGTTCGATGATTAACTCCAACTTCATGGGATTCGGGACTGGAATTTCACCGAAGGGTTCCGGTTTTACACTGCAAAATCGAGGATTTAATTTCTCTCTGGTTCCCAACCATTTGAATGTTGCCGGCCCTCGGAAAAGACCGTACCACACAATTATTCCTGGATTGGCAACTTTTGACTGTGATGGTTCATTATATGGTGTATTCGGAAACATGGGAGGCTTCATGCAACCGATGGGTCATGTTCAACTGATTCGTAATTTACTTGATTTTCATATGAACCCACAAGAAGCGGTAGACGCTCCGAGGTGGTATCTGAAAGGCACTGGAGAGACACAATCATCGAACGATATGACCAGCAATACTATTATTTTGGAAGATGGCTTCTTTGGACCCACGGATGGAGATTCTGCCATATCAGGTTTACAGCTGTATCTTGCGTAAGTATTCTTTGTTAATATTTTCTTTTCAGTCGTGGACGAGCTGAGATTACGGGGCTATACAGTGGAATGCTTTGTGACAGGGAACAGCCGAGCTTCACAGTATGGGCGGGCTCAAGTTATTATCAAAAATCCTCGAAATGGTGTACTGTGGGCAGGATCTGATCCAAGAGCTGATGGCTGTGCTATTCCTTCTTTGTAATGGGGCATCTTTGGATTGCTGGATTTTATTGACTCTTTACTGCTTTCCTTCGATGAAATGGGGTCTCAAGAGCTTGAAGTGCAGCATAGCGCGCTTTTCTTCTTTTCAATAAACATAGAAAAGTGTGTGAATACTCTGGGATGCAGATTTGAAAGACTTTAGGCATATCTACCAACATTTCCTGGAAAAATTGCTTACTTGGCAAGAGATAGCAGCCTAATATTAGCGGTATGACTATAGGGTTTGGTGTTTGCCTCATCTTTAAAACAAGAACCGAATTAAAATTTGCATATCACGTTGTCGATATATTTGCAGACCTTGTGTTTGATTTGTAACCACCGAATTGCTATTTCAAGTAGGCAGTAATAGTAAAGAGTCAGTTCAATAGGAATAGTTACGAAAAAGCTATTGAATGTCAACCATGTTAGCCATATATTGTCTTTTGAAATATTCCGACCAATTGAGATAAAGGATGACATTGTGCGATGTACTGCCCAATAGATACAAATTAGACAAAACCATGAGGATTCACACTTTGTGCAAACCATGGCGTTGAAAGCGTGATATGCAATATCAAACAATACACGAAGAGTTTGAAGGTCACCAACAAAAAGAAATGATTCAAACATCAAATTCAACGCTTTAAAAAAATGCAGCTTGGAAACGATGGGACTCAAAATTGTATATATGCTGACGAAATTGCAATAATAAAGTACGTTGTCCACAATTTAATTATACTTCTACCTGGTATCGGTTGCATCTACTGTTGCATTCCTTGAGTGCCATTGTAAGCATATAACCAAGACATAGCTCCATCCAACGATGTTCATTGCATAGCCAATAGAGGAGATGAGAAAGTTGACACGTTGCGAGAATATGAAGAGATGATATGTCATATGAGATTAAAGCACGAAAATGCATTATGGGTGGTTAGTCGTCAGTCGGTCAGTTTCTGTCGCCAGTTGTTCGTCAGTAATAAAATCAATGTCTGCTAGCACACTGTGGAAGTTAGTAATGTGTATCAGAATCGGGTAGTGTATTTTATTTCAGGCAGCGGAAAACATCATATTGTGAATTTGGAAAGGACAGTGGGCGAAAATTCTCAAATATATTATTTGGGAATTGTTGTAGGCCGTTGAGTCCCAGAGTTCGGTCCACTGGTGCGTGCTCGCCTCTCACATTCCAAAATAAATACTTATACTTTATACGTCTACAACTCATGATCGAAGAGCGTTGGGATTGATACCACCAGTTTTGCATTACGTCTTGTCAATTTCAAAGGCAACGTTGTGAAATTGCTTCAATCTTTACGTTTGTCAAACAACTCCCATTGGCATTAACTATTCCCGCCAAGCCATTGGGGTTTTTAAACTGGGAAAACTCAGTCTTATTCTTCATATATCAGTTGAATAAGTTGAGAGGATTGTCCTCAAGATGGATGTTCAAGCTAGTGGTAACAATAGCAGTGATGCTCCTGCCGCATCTAGTGGATGGAGAGTAAAACTTTACGAATTGGAATCATCAGGTAGTTGGGTGGATCGTGGAGTTGGACATGTTCGCGTTGAGTTACTCCCATCTCTTCATCCACAAGCTACTCATTCTCAAGTTCCATCCTTATGTATCGTCAGCGAAGATAACGGCAGCTACCTCTTGCAGTCCAAAATACAATCCGACGATTTGTATGAAAAACAAGGAGGTATGCGGTTCTACGACCTCTAACATTCAAAAACATTGACATAGTGTGTGATCTTATTCAGATACAATGATTCTTTGGAAGGAAGCAGATTGCTCAACAACGATTGATTATGCTATGAGTTTCCAGCAACCAGATGGGTGTGCCGAAATTTGGTGGGTGCAATGATGCGTCACACTTCTATTCTCAAATCTCATGTTTCTTATAAATATATAGGTCAGAAATAAACAAAGTACAGGGGGAGTACGCTCAAGAACGAGAGTATGGCTTTGCTCCGTCGTTTAGCAGGACTCAGCGTATTGGTTCTCAGCATAACGACAGCGATAGCAGTTCGCTCTATACTTTGATGGATGACAGTGACGTTGCTCAATCGAGCGTTTATATAATTTTACCCCCCGAACTAAATGATGAAAGTGTAC
>JACCEA011535950.1_pt1 | contig 23121 bp, 20 predicted proteins | sample 7449851 | NCBI WGS metagenome assembly JACCEA01 (sample SAMN15323453, study PRJNA562643) | freshwater metagenome | isolation source: river surface water | place: USA:Blue River Watershed | collected 2017-08-18 | reverse complement strand
CTGGTGCCTTTGGTGCTGGTTCATCAGGACCATATACAGCAGTTGGAGCAGGTTTCTTTGCTCCAGCCTCATTTCCGGCGAATGATACTTTACTCATCGCTCTATTTGTCTCTTCTATTTGGATTTTCCTCAATCGGGACGAGGTCGCAACGCGTATGAGCAAAGCGTATGAGAAAATTGACCTAAATCCTGGCCACTATACATACACAGAGATTATGACCACTCAAGAATCCAAGATCTTCAATCCTTGGAACACGACGAATAAGGACATCACACAAGATACGACTGAACGTATCTTGCGTGCAAATGGCTGGCGTGGCAAGTTGCACAACCCCGTAATCTTCCAGCAAGCTTGTGTCCACAAATCCTACGTTAGTCGCCCAGAACTTTGGGCAGAACAAGCGGCAGCAACGAATGAACCCATGGAAATTGCGCCGAGGCCTGATGGCTGTATGGATCTGAAGGCCGCCGATAATGAAGAACTAGAGTTTGTTGGTGACAGCATTCTAGGCAACATTGTAGCACTCTACGTCTTTGAGCGATATCCTGGAGAAGGTGAGGGCTTTATGACAAAACTCAAGACACGAATTGTCAACAACAAGACTCTAGGTGAGCTTGCGCGCAAGATGGGTCTAGCACCGTGGATGATCATCAGTCGGCATGTAGAAGAAGTGTGTAATGGTCGGAACAACCTTCGTATGCTAGGAAGTATGCTAGAAGCATGGATGGGTGCTCTATACTTTCATGAAGGTCAAGGGGGGCGTGGCTTTGAGGCGTGTCAGCGCTGGTTCATCAAGATCATGGAAAAGTACATTGACTTCTCGGGACTGATCACAGACGACAATAACTTCAAGGATCAGCTGCTACGCTTCTACCAAAGCCGTTGGCACCAGCCGCCCAAGTACAAGGAAGTGGAGGTGGTTGGTCCGCCACATGACCGGATCTTTACGATGGGTGTTCTGGATGTTCAGGGAGGCATTGTGGCGACCTATACGGCACGAAACAAGAAGGTAGCGGAGCAAGAGGCATCACGACTCGCTCTAGAGATTCTAGAAAAGCAGGAAGTGGACTAGTGCGCCCATGATGAATACGGACTTCTATAGATATAGTAGATGTCGGAACCGAAGCCGAAGGGATTTTTGTTAAAGGGTGTCAAGTTGGTCAAAGTGGAGGCCAAGCCGACACCAGCACGTCTGGCCACGGAATTAACGGCGGCAGCACCCGTTCGTGAAGCAGCACCAACTCGTGGTCCACAACTATTTCAGCCTCGTGCTCCAGCGGCAGCACCAGTATCCAGACCTCCGCCCAAATCTGCAGTAGATTTGTATGATCTTGTTGCGGGGCCTCCTCCTTTGCCGAGAGGGCTAGAAGCACCAGCAGCACCATCAAAGAAGCCAACGCGCAAGCCATTAGAAGTAGCAGAAGCAGAAGCAGCAGAGGTACCAGCGGCACCATCAAAGCCGACGCGCAAGCCTCTTGTTGTTGAAGATGATGACGACCTGTTGCCCCGACTAGAACTTCAAGGATATATTGATGAGTCACTTGCTGCAAACCCATATGTTGAGGAAGAAGTTACGCCCTATTATCCTGACAATCGCCGTGGATTTACGCAATACATCACAGCACGATTTGCTGCATTCAAATTGCCCCAGATTTTTGACAAGCGGCCGAATCCGAGAGCATGTGACATGATGACCATGCAAACCTACAAATATCAAGCCTTCATTCGCGAGTATATGCGAAATGCGAGCCCCTATCGCGGTGTTCTTGTCTATCACGGTCTCGGTTCAGGAAAGACCTGTACATCTATTGCTGCCGCAGAGGCCATCTATAGTCAGAGTTGCGATGATGAAGGATGCCATAAGAAAATTATTATTATGACTCCAGCATCGCTTCGTCAGAATTTTTTGAATGAGCTTGGATTTTGTGGTTTTCGCCATCACAGCATTCAAAATTACTGGGTGCCCTTTGAATTAAAGCCACCAGGTGCACAAGCGTTTGCTAGAACCCAAGTGGGTATTCCCTCAACGTTGATCAATTCCATTCTCCGTCGGCCAGAAGAAAAGCGTGTGTTTTGGATGCCAGACTTGTCCAAGCCGAAAGAAGAGTCTAATTATAATGAATTGGAGCCATGGGAACAACTTGCGATTCGTGAGCAAATTAACGCTGTGATTCAAAATACCTTTGAGTTTATTTCCTATAACGGTGTGACTTCAAAGACATTAAAAGAGTGGGTAGCACAAAAGACACATTTTGATAATGCGGTGATTATCATTGACGAAGTTCACAATATCACACGTGGTATGTACAAGCGTCTGGACAAGTATTTACAGAAGCCAAAAGTGTCACTCAAAACAGGAAAAGCGAAAGAGCGCAAGGGCTACGAACCTGTTACGATTGACCCATGGGTTCCGAAATACACAGATAAGGCCTACAAATATGAGAAGCCATATTTGCTGTATCGTCTTTTGTGCCAAGCCAAGAATTCAAAGATTATTGCGCTGAGTGGTACACCCATGGTGAACAATCCCACTGAATTGGGCATTTTAGGCAATATACTCCATGGATATTTTCACACGGCTACGACAACAATCGCCACAAGTCAAAGTGCGTTAATTCAAAAGGCACGTGAACTGTTGGATGCACACCCTCGTATTGGATTTTATGATATTCGTTTAACGGATCGTACCTATACACTCTTTTTTAGTGTATTGGATGAGTCGTATGAAAAGGTGTTTGCAGGAGGCGAGTTACAGGGTTTACTCCAAGAGGACGTTGAGTCCATGAGCATTCAAGATATTTTCGCACAAGTTGTTGCGGAATTCAAGAAACAGAATATCCCTATTGATGAAAAGGGTGTGCAGTATGAAGCATTACCACTGTTTCCACCTGTTAAGGACGAATTTGAAGAAAATTTTATTGATAAGGCGACGATTTCTATTAAAAATAAATTCACGTATTTGAAACGATTTTCTGGACTGGTCAGTTACTATAAGGGTTCCAAAGAGGAGCTTATGCCCAAGGTAACAAAGGATGAAATTGTCAAAGTGCATATGAGTCCTTTACAATTACCAGCCTATTCAGAGGCACGTAAGAAGGAATTAGATGAGGAGGAACGGTTACGCAAGCAGCGGAATAAATTTAGTGAACTCGCTGGATTTGAAAATGACAAGGAGGCTGCGTCGTATCGTTTCTTGTCTCGCAGTATTTGTAATTTTGTGTTCCCCAAGGATATTAAGCGCCCTCTGCCTCGTGATAAGAAGGAGCTTACACAAGCTGTAGATGTGAAGGAAATTGAATATGGCGAGGGCCCTGATTTAGCCAATAATGCCAAGGCGATTCAAGAGGCCGAGGCAGAAGTCAAAGCCGCTGGTGGTGAAGAGGATGCAGGAGGTGCTGACAGTGGAGGATTTGAAGATGAGGAGGATGAGAATGCTGGAAGCAATGTGGTATTTGAAGAGGAAGAGGCTGCTGGTGGTGCTGGTGGTGCTGGTGTTCAAAAGATGAAGGTTATTAAGCCCTATCCTGAACGAATTAGAGATGCTCTCAATGCTCTCCGTGAACGAAAATATGAAATGTTTGTGGTGAACGTTGGAGATGAAAATAACAATAACAATAACAATAACAATAATTTCAGTAACATGGAACGTGGTCCTGAAAATTACCTGGACTATTATAGTCCCAAGTACAATCAAATGCTCATCAATATTCTCACTGCACCTGGAAGTTCACTTGTATACAGCAATTACAAGACAGTTGAGGGTCTCGGAACCTTTGCTATCGCTTTAGAGGCCAATGGATTTGATCCAATTGAAGTCACAGGGACACTTAATGATATGGATTTCACAGAGGCTACAAAGGAGAGTTTGATGAAGGATGACACGAATCGGTATATTTTATACACGGGTGACTCTGACGCTGTAACCCGTTCCGTTTTACTAAACATTTTCAACATGAATTTGGACAAGTTACCACCGAAGATCAAGGCTGTTCTTCAAGAATCCTCCTATCGCAATAATATGGATGGTGGATTATGCCGCGTGTTTATGATTACAGGTGCTGGAGCTGAAGGTCTATCGTTGAAGAATGTGCGCCAAGTCCACATTATGGAGCCACATTGGAACAGGGTTCGTACAGAGCAGGTCAAGGGTCGTGCGGTACGTATTTGCAGTCACAAGGATTTTCCAGACATGGATGATCGTACAGTAGAAGTGTACACGTATTTGTGCGTTTTTGATCCTGCGGCGATTAAAGGGCACACGATTGACGAGACACTTTTGATTAGCGATGGTGGAACGACCACGGACGAATACCTCTATGGTGTCTCTGAAATGAAGGGTCGTCTTTCGGACAACTTTTTGGATGCGATGAAGCAAGGTGCGGTGGATTGTCAGTTGAACTATTTTGAGAATGGAGGTGTAGCATGTTATGGAATTGAAGGTACGATTTCTGACTTTTTGTTTGACCCACGACTGAAGGAAGATTTAGCAGCCGAGGCACATGAAAATGTGACAGCACCTGGAGGAGCTGGAGCTGCAGCTGTAGCAGAAGCAGCGGCTCCTACAGTACAAGTTCAATATACTCAGAAAAATGGCAAGAATTATTTTATATCTGAAAAGGAGGAGGATGGTGTGAGAGTAAAATATGTCTATAGGACGTTGGAAGATGCGCAAGCTCAGGTCAAGGGAACAGAACTTGGTTACATCAAACCGAAAGCATGAGGTCTAAATCCCAACGAACAACCCCCTTTAGAATGAACAAGGCAGCCAGCAGTTTCACACGATTTTATACATTGATTCAGACGGAACTTCCTTCAGGGCGTAGCATGATTATTGCCACACTCTGTAGTCTACGCTCTGTAGAAACCTTAAAAAGTTCTCTACAGAAGAATCGTTTACAAGCATCCAATATTGTCTACAGTATTGACACAGTTCCAGTATGGGAGCCGTATCGTCGCTGTGATCAGTGCAAGTGTCGCACTTAGGGGGAACGGCAGTCCCAGGTGTAGGATCCACCCTGCGGCTTGGTACATTCGCCATTTGCATGCCAAGTTCCACCGATGATATCGCACTCTGCTCTAGAATAGTAGCGCATCTTATTTTGTGGGTTAATTTGTCCAAGTGTGCAAGGGTTGGAAACAATATCAAGTCCAGCATAGTCTGACATGAACATCATCTTCCATGCATTATTACAGTCACGGATGATGTCACTTGTATCTAATTCATAGTCAAAGAAGCGTATCCATCCAATTGCCACGTCGGCAGATCCGCTTGGGCTGCCCACTGCGAGAGCAAATGCATCACCAGGTGCATATAGAGGCTGATTTCCGTTGGTTGTGTATGACTTGACTTGGCTTTGTCCAGGGGAGAAACTGACACGACCACTCTTCCAGTCATCCATTGTTGCGACACCAACAGTAAAGCGGTTGGGGTACTTTCCATTAAAGTCACTACGCATATTGATCACGAGTAGATGAGGTGTTGTACCATCTGCCACAATGCCACCAAGATTTTCTTGAACATTGAGTGTTGAACCAGCCCAGTAGAAAAACAATTGGTTGCCGTTAACCTGAACACCGAGAGGGCCCATGTAAAACAGCCAACCTTTGGAATTGCTATTCACTGTAAATGCGCATGTAATTGTACGCCATGAATTTATGGCCAATGACTTTCCAGTAACTCCAGCACCACTTCCACTTCCAGACTTGAGTTTCACTACGCAGGGGAGGTTGGGAATGCCCCCACTGTTTTCAGAAATATCTACCTTGCCACCGAAATTCATCCCAATAATACTAGGGAAGCGGCGATCATTGAATCCAAGTTGACCTTCACGGTTCTTGAGACCCTGGTATGAGAGCATAGGTGCATCTGGCTCCTGAACCAATGTAAACCATGAGGATGGGATCATTTGACGCTCGCCAGGTTGATCGCAATTGTAATAGAAAATCTTGTGGTGGGCAAACCCACCTGTCTCTTGCCAAAATCCCATAACATAGTTTGGTCCCTTGGCACGTAGATTCCAGCATGTATTTGTAGTGTGCTTTGTGGGCGGTTGATCCCAATTGGCCACGAATCTTCCTGAGTTTGCGCTGTATTCTCCACGGCTGGTATCGCCCTGGATCATTTGATTGAGCACATAGCCAATACCATCGTCCGTCTCCATTTCCAGACGGATATTTGCCTTGGTAGGAGGACGCAGATTGGTGACGGTGTAGAACTGTACATAATCGCCGAGACCTGTACCTTCCACAGCACCACCTGTACTAATATCAGGGAATGCACCATTTCCAGCGGCCATGCGACGACCCAAGAAGGTTCCAGTGCCACGATTAAACCAGAGCACTTCACATCCAGGGATTGCCTCAATCTGGCCCCAGGGATATTGCTCACGCTGAATACCCATGAACTCTGTGAGTGCCTTACGCTGAACCTTTTCATCCTTGGAGCGAGTCTTGACCGCAAGATCTTGAATAAACTCCTTGACATTTCTCCAGGAGCCAACAGGATCCCACACCTTGATACGATTTTGAGCACTGGGATAGAGAGTTCCAGCAGGTTGACCACCTGCCTTGCGGAATTCCTTTTGCAGACACTCCAGGGCAAAGGGCGGGCTAGATGAGTCTTGGAGTTCCGTACAGAAATCAAACTTGTCAAAGGTACCCTGCTTCAAGCACATATCACGCGCAGCATAGTTTTCCACGCGCTCCTCCACCTTTGCCGCCTCTTGGGCCAGCGACTTGAAGTTGGCAAGAGCAAGTTCACTTGTAGTGCTGCCATCTTTGATGGCACCCTCTAAAAGGGGTGTATTGGCCAATTGCTGGTAGCGCTTATACATGGTTGTTTGCATGATTCCAGCAGCATAGTTATTTGGCTGTGCTTGGGTCAAGAGAGAATTGTACAAGGAGCCATCCATCTTACATCCAGCAGCAGTGATTTGCTGCAACATACAGTCGCGGCTGAGTTTTCCATCTTCCAGAGGAATACAGACGTCACGGCTACGAGCGTACTGGTCAGCAGGAGATCCTGGTGTGGGAGGTGGTGCACACTTATCAGGGGACATGACAAGGCTGCTGCGAGGTGCTGTCAAGCGCTCATCACGAGGGTACATGATACGTCCCTTGTTGTCAACAGGAATACCCATACCACGTGTCTTTGAGAATGCACAGTTGGCGTAGTTGGCAGCGCCGACTTTTGAGCAGTCCGTGAGAGCTGCGCAACGATCAGCCAAAATTTGCTTCTTGGCATCTTCAAGATTCCAGAACCATGTTCCTTTAGGATTTTGGAAGAATCCAGCAGGACCATTGCGACTGCCGAGGGCGCCTTGGCTGAGTTTGGGCTGATCTCCAGGAGTGCCCTTCTCGTAAATCCAACCACAACGGATCTTATCAGCGGGGTTGTATGTATTGATCAGGTCATCCAACTTAGTTGTTTGGCACTTTTGTTGTGCATCAATCAGTTCTTGACTGATTTCAATAGAGGTCGCAAACTTGGAAAGATCAATATTGTTGAGATTTCCTTGTCGGGTATTTGGATCCCATGAAGTAAGACCGAAGCGCGCACTATCAAGAACAGTATTTGGCGCTGTCTTCTTCTTAATATCCAACCCAGTGAGGGTCATGTTGGGAAGTTGCTTAGTAAATGTGTCCGTCTGAAGTTCCAGAAAGGAACCATGATTCATATCTTGAAATCCAGCCAAAGACCGAAACATCCTAATCATCCGTGAGGATTTTTAGCAAAGGGTGTAACCCATTGCTAAAAACATACTTGCTAGTCTATGGATTACTTGCCACACACAGAGCTATTGGTGACCCAAGATCCATCTGTTACAAATACAGTCTTTCCAGCACTATCCTTACCAATTGCACAGAGGCCAGCAGGGCCACCTTGATTATTTGCCTTAACATGGAGAACATTTTCACCAGGAGGTAATTGAATTTGAAATGTACCCATACCAGTCCATCCATTGGAAACTGTCTGATCGTTGACACCAAACCAGCCCATATTGTCTGCTGCAATGGTAACGGTGCATTGAATAATGTTCTTAGTTGTATTAGTGAACTTCTTATAAAAATCATACATATTATTATCCATATCACGACTCTCTGCACCAGGTTTGCTCCAGATCCACTTGGCAGTGCCATCATCGGGAAATCCAGGAGCCCACCATCTGCCCCAGACTGCAGATCCATAGGGAGCAAGCACAGCAACAGGGCACTGATACTTGCTCCAATCTTCAGGATCGCTATAGTTGATATCTAACTCATTGGACTGTTCCATGGAAGACTTGGTGCGACCTGGCTTGTAGTCCAAGACGCTTGGGTAGCGCTCATCATAGGTACAGAAGGACACATTCTTTATGGTTCCCTTGAAAGGTCCTACATGGCCCTGGTTGATTAGTTTATGTACAATAACCTTTACAGGTCCCTTGAACATTTTTTGCTTGAAAGGTGTAGAAATAAACTTATTTGTTCCACCGCTGAGTTGTACATTGATTGCACCATTGGCCTTTGTAATCGTGACAGTTGTATCTGTATTTGCAGGGAGTGCAGGAAGTGTGGGTGTTGACCAAAGGCCTGTTGTAGTAAATACAGTAACAACAAACTGTAAACTATTAGGGAGAATACTAACAAGGGGTGCACGAGATCCAATTGTGCCTTCACTATTTTGGTAGTTGGGGTCATCTGTAAATGCGATTGGTTCAGTCCATTTGGGCTGGATACCAGCGGGATTAATTGTAAAGGAGACAACCCAGTTTTCTTTGAGGGTAACCGTGCCAGCCTCAACATTGTTTTTCTCTCCATTTGGACTGCTGACAGTATCAATAATTGTAGTAGGTGAGCATGTAGTCTCAATATTGCTCGCTTCTTGAGATTTCTTATCCACGGACACTTCCTCCAAACTAATACCATAGCACTGATCAATCGCCAACTTGCGTCCCTCGTCAGAACGTGTATTGTCATTTGCCATACCATGAACCTGATTGTAAAACGCCTTGACGGCATTGACACCACGGTATTGGTTGGCGATATCAATCGCTGCCTTGTTGGGCTTGCCATTCTCATCCATAGGTGCCAGTGAGCCCTTGGGTGTACAGAAGCGATCATTATTCATATTGTTCAAGCTGGCCACCTTGGTTCCATTCAAGTAGGTTGCGCCCACATTTCCAGGGACATTCTCCACAGCACCAGTGTTCTTCCAGAGGTAGGACAAGCACTCAGGAGACAGAGGACCAGACTCCTTATTGTCAAAGTCGCAAGGGCTGGTGATGCTGCGGCCCGTGCAGAAACGACTGACAGCATCCCAGTCCTTGACTGCCAACTTAGATCCGTCTTCTTTGAGACCTGTAAATGCTGTGAGACTCTTCTCATAAATCTTTCCAGCGATTTCGCCAATAGTCAGCGGCTTTCCACTTGAGCTATAGAGCAGGTCATTGGCCTTTGTAGAATTAGACGGATATGCCTCACCCTGTTCGGTACATCCAGCATCCACGAATGTTTGCTGGAGACATGTGAGAGAATATGCTCCTGGCTTCTGCCCCTTCTTGAAGCATGGGCTGCTTTCCAAGAAGGTTGCGCTGTTCTCATTGGCAATGTATGGCGTTGTACCGCAGTCAATTGCCTCTTGTTCAGAAGGTTCCAAGAAGGTAAATGGATTGAAGAGTACAAGTCTTCCTGTATCCTTGCCACGTCCAGGGCGGAGTACAGTGTAATTATCCTCGCCAACACGCATAGCACCGGCCATACGAGGACGGGCATTTGTCAGAATATCCACATTGATGAGGCGCGCAATATCTACACGGAAATCGCCGCTGGGTGTTACACCGATCAAGTATCCAGCAAGAGATGCTGTAGCAGGAGTGAGTGTAAGTTGAAGAGAGTCGCCCTCATTAAATCCAGGGAGTTCAACAGTTTGAGGTGTTGCTGAGAGTGTGAGCTTTGCGTCAATCTCATTGGACCCTACCTTGATCACTGCCAGTGTACCAGAACCAGCTAGCACCAACATGGGTTCTCCCTTGACAATGTCGGGTGCCACATAGCGGAATGTGCTGTCCTGGAAGCATTGATTGCAGCCTTTACCATCAAAACTCTGATTTGTCTTACATGCAAGTTCATTCTTAAGGCGTTCACATTGGGCCTTGCTTGTTACCATCATATTGGGAGCACACTTGCCCACGCTCGGGGAGTAGTTGACTTTACGAGTATTCATCTTTGCTGCCATTGCCTCCGCAACAGCTTTATCATCTTCTGTAACAAAGAGACCACCCAGATGCGGTTGGGCCTTGCTGTTTTCACCACCTTCAAAACAGACGCCACAGTTGGCAGCAAACTCTGGGTTATTGAAGGCGTTACAGTCAATAGAGGTTACAGCCTCACACTTTTTCATAAAGTCAATCGCAGTGCCCTTTCCACCTGCATTCAGCAAGACGTCTAGCTTTTTATCGGCTTGGACGTTGAAGCTAGGCTCACGTGGGGATGCGATCGCAGAACGGAAGGCATTGCGCAGAGAACTCTCTTGGCGCTTTACGTCACTGGTAGTGAAATTAGGTGGGAGAAGAACATTATTTTGGGGATCCATAATGTTTTGAGTTTTGTTGTACTTCATGGCACCCGTTTCCACATATTTCACATGCTGCGGAGGCATCGCCCTTGCGACAGCAGGGTCCACAATACTTTGAAATCCTTCACGAGCACGACGCTTTGTGTTTGTATATTGCTTTGCTGCCAAAAGGCTACCACTTGCTCCTAAAAGTACAGCTAGGGGTAGAAGTCCCTCCATCTAATTCGAAAGAGAGAAGAGAAGATGCTTACAAATTATCCGGGCGTACACGAGCTGCAGGATCCATCTCACGTGTAATGACACGCAGAACAAGATTTGTTTGGTGTGACAAGTTGATCAACTTGGCACCTGTGTAGGTTGTTGCGGTAACAGCCACTGCATTTACAGTATCAGTAAATGTTTCCATTAGAGCACTAGTGCCGCCAAAAGGTTGAACAAGAACTGAACCAGTTGTAGGGTCTACGTGAGGGGTTCGGACAATTAGAATATTTGCATATCCAGCATTGTTATACCCTTCAGCACCAGAGCCGCTGGTGTAATACGCAACACCCACAATTGGAAGGCCAGTTTGTTGTTGGAGATAGGCCACCATGTCACGTGCTGCTTGTGTCGCACCACCTGGAACTTGTGTGACATCTAAGCCCTGAAGCTGAATACGATTTCCTACAGCAAATTGCCAGCGGCTGAAATATGTTGTTGTTTGAATAAACATATACTCACCATTTCCATTGGCATCCACTACACCGCCATAATTAGCGGACGTAATAGGTGGCACTGTAGCATCTGTTGAGCTGATATAGACATTCTGAATCGCCAGAGTATCAGGAACATCACTCAGCACATCACCGCTGGGCAGCTGGAACTGAATGGACAACTTGGTCAATGTCGCAAGAGGTGTTGGTTGATATACCTTTTGGCATTTCATAAACTTGGGAATCATGCCCAAGAAACCGTCTGTTAGATTTGTTGTGTCAGTGTACCAATTGGCATCATATTGGATTGCTGCAAAGGCATTGTCAATGTGATTATCTGTTCCAAAGTTATTGGTATCTAGTTCAGGAATCGTTACCAAAAGATACGGATAATTGAGTACATTGAGTTTAGATGTTGTGACATATGCAGATGAAGCACGCTGAACTAGCACATCCAGACCCTCGGTCGGTAGGATAGCCTTGACAAGCTCAATGCGCACAATGTTCTTGAATTTCTTGTTGGAGCTAGCGTTGAAATAGAATCCTTGCTTGTTGTTGGCGGGGTCAAACACGACACTGAAATTATAGCGATTTTCCTTCGTATTGTTGAGCCAGTCACGATCTGCCGAGTAAATGACCAGATTGTGTTCGGTTTCACGATAATTGATAATATCATCTTGCTTGATGAGAAAGTCTTGTGGTAGGGGGCCACGTGGTGCGGGAGTCAGCACAGGGAGTGCTAGGGTAGGATTTGCATTAGCGTCATTGATCACAGAAGGGGGGTTCATGAAGCGCACAAGTGGGTTAGCCTCACCATACCCCTCAGCATCTCCACCGACTGGTTTGATGCGAGCCGCCTCATCCTCACGCTGCTTCTTTGCTGACTCGTAGAGAGCCAGAGCGCTTGGCTCATCGGCATTAGAGGGAAGTGCATCGTCAAACTTGGGTACGGGAGGGCGGGAAGGACCACCACCGCTATTGCGCTCCATCTGGACTTGTTCAAAGCGAGCACCAGTATCCATGATGAGAGTATTCTCAAATGTCGGACGGGGCTGAACAGGAAGACCTTGTTGGAACTGGACACGGCGTTGTACCCCTTCAGCGCGAGGTTGATTCGCGGGATCAGAGACGATCCGTTGGCTGGCCTCTGCGGAGCCTCCACCGAGACCACTCCGTCGGAGATACCCTTCAAAATCTTTTGCGCTTGCATTGAGCACTTCACGGTTGAGTTGCTTGATAGGCATGGGGCCATTCACATCCCAGACTTCTTGCATATAATGACGAACTGTCTTGGAGAGACGAGTTTGATATTCAGGAGTAATACGGAGTCCTCCTTGTTGAAAATTAGTCGCCAGTGATGCAATGAGCTGACCTTCGTTGCTGCGGTCAAAAAACTGATCATCCATGGAGGGTTGTTGCGCAACCCCTCTTTGCATCGTAACGCTTCCTACTTGGACGTCTTACGATTCTTCTTTACGTTTATTTCGCGGTGGCATCATAGAGAATTTTGCGAAAGGCATACATGTGCTTATCCGAAACTGGGTTCTTACAGAACTTTTTGAACTCGGCTCCTGCGATCATATGAATCAAAAAGTACATGCTATAGACACCACACTCAGTATCACTATATTGGAACCGACGTCCATTGCTTTGTAATGAAAGTTTTGGGTTCTGTGTTGTTAAATATCTCATATAGCGCGCCACTTGAGGTGGCGGGGCCATCCCATAACTGTCAAAATAGTATACACAATCGCGCATAAGATCAATGGCGAGAGCGACCCAGTGGCTTCCGCCCTTGTAATGTGGATCCAAGTTGAAGACAGAACCGAGAAGTTTCCGCCCATTTTGCTTTTCTTCTGCCAGATTTACTTCGCAGAATTGTGTATTCATACAGCGTTTTTGACCCGTATTTTGCTGAAGATAGGGATCTGGTGCACTGAAATCAATGGGGACTACGCCCAAGAAGCGGAATTCAGGGAATGCTTGTTCATACTGTTTCATTACAGCAGCGATATCATCGCTTGTTAACCACATATCAGGATCCTTCTTCCATGCTTCTGGCATCTTTGGACGGAAATATGTGTCTAGTGCTCTCTTTTTCTCTTGTTGCGACAGTCCTGAATTTTCCACCATACAGCGACCATCCGATTCCTTACAGCCAAGTTCTCTGGCAAGACTATTCACATTTGCTCTTGTATTTTTGACACTAGTATTTCGCCGTCCACCACGCTTTCGTGTGGTTGCAGACATTTTCCGCAACACAGGATCTGGCAGACATGTTTCATTTGCTCGTCGGGATTTTGCTACAGGGGAGCACTTATCCTGAGGTCCCGGTACAATGGACCGATTTGATCGTGTCCCTTTAACCATAAGGTCTCCTAACAAAATCTTGGATTTAAAGTCGGCGAGGAATTAGAATGGTGGCAAAAGACACCCGTACTCGTCAGGTTAACAATACAATCTTCTGGCACATGATTCTTCCCGCTCTTGTATTTGTGATTTTACTGTTTGTCGTGTTTGTGATTTATACGATGCCAGACTGGGCACTGACGTGTTCCCCTGATTTAATGACGGTACGGAAATTGGCAAATTCATTTGGGCCAACCAAATAGAAGTTTGGCTCCATGATTTATGTCTATGCGATGTTATTTGCTGCTCTCGCTGGAATTGTTGCCATCATCATTTGGATGGGCTTCCTGACAAAGGATCGTGAGAATGCTGGAGAAATCCAGAAGAATCTGGGAATTGTTGCTGGTGTTACAGCCGTTCTTATTGGAGTGTTTGCTGGTGCTGCCTACATGTATTTCGCTGCCAATACAAACTACCTGACTCCCTTCTTGCTCGTTATTAGCTTTGTGAACTTGTTCCTGAGTTTGTTTGCGACAAGTGCTGCAACGCTACAGTTGGCTTATGCGTAAGCCTGCGGTAGAACAGTGCACAGTGCGGTAAGCATCTAAGGGGGATTCTCTGGGAATCTAGTATATGGAACTTCCGTCTCTAAATTGGATGTACGTGCTTGCGGGCGGTCTTGCACTGACCGCCCTCGCTGCTATTGTGTACTTTGTGGTCTTCAAATCCTCTACGGCTTCCCCGTCTGGAACACCGCCACCGTCTGATGCTGAACCCGAAACCGAGTCTTTCCAGCAGGAGTCTGAAGAAAACACAGCCCCTGAATCCGCAGAGCAACACGAAGAGACTGTCCCTTCCGAAAACTAGATGCAGTAGCACCTTTTAACCATCCCTGATTCCAAATCCATACACGACCAACTGGTTTCGTGTCTTGATTTGGCCCGTGAAGATACAAGGACATAATGGATCCATTAAGCATGGGCTGAAATGCTGTTGTAAGTTCATCTACAGAGGTTCCTTGAGAGCGAAGCCATTGCGGATGTGATCGTAAATTACGGATGAGAGTCTCTTGAATAGTTTGGACTTCTTTTTTCGCTGTTGCATCCAACTCTAGATCTAGACGGCCAATAGTAGAATCCCAATTGTAGACGCGAAGAAAAGGTGTTAAAATGCCTAGAATAGGCATACTGTACAAGTCAGTCGTATAAGATGTGTGTGCAATAGGTCTATCTTGTGCATAGGTAGGTATACCTGGCGCCACACTCTTTTTGGGTTCTCCGAGTTGAATGCCTTCAGGGTCTATAGCATGTAATGGCACAAAGATTTCTGCCCAGCCAGGTTCTCTCTGGGGAGGTTGCATAATCCAGCTCCTATCTAACTTCATACCCGCTCTTTGGGTGGCTGCCATTTCACGCAAGTGGCTGGAAAAAATTGATATAATTGTATTGCATCCCAGAAGCGGAGAACCATGAACGTAAACTACACTGCACCTCTATCTAACGCTGTAGCTGATATGGTGACTCTCACAGGATCACCCTTCAGCTCCACCTATTATCAGTGTAAGCCGTCTACATCCAAGGCAGACAAGTACGAATGTGTGAAGCAGTCTGGACCGTCTGAAAAAACCGCCGACCGAATCAACTATCATACACTGGTCAACACTATGGTTGTTCTGGATCCGAAACCGATGATTCTCCACCGACCCTTTGTGCCGACACATGATACGAAAGATGCATGGTCGGCCAAGTCTTCCTACTACATTTGTGAAAAGCAAGCAGACTCGGCCAAGACAGTGTGTCATGAGGGCCAGTTCAGTGCACCAGAGGAGGATGGACGCAAGTATGAAGTGCGTGTTCCCAGTGTCATTCCCAAGTACCACCACCAGACGTTTGTACAACGTTTCTATTGGCCTCACTTTGAGATCAAGCAAGATTCGGTCTAAACGCAGGTTCCATCCAAAGACAGAATGGATGAGTTAAATCTCATTTGGATGGGAAATCGCGGAGTAGGAAAACAGACACAGCTTCACAAGGCACTTCAGCATGTGGCACAAAGCAGAGGCGTACATTTTTCTATTCGTACAGCTATTTGGACCAAGGAAACCAATAAGCGAATGCAGCGAGATTCTCAGCAGACCGAGGCTCAGCAAGATGAAACAGAGACTCCTCAACAGGGCGAGGGCATTCCGTATGAAACGAGTCTTGTTCATCTAGGGTTTGACATTGCCCGTATGTCTATGCAGGATAAGAACTATATTGAAAGTCTATTGGAGCGTCTTGGATATGGCACAGAAGTTGCTGTAGGAAAGAAGAAGCAGTCTGTGAAGCGCATTCTGGTCTTTTATCATGCGCATTTGCTCAGTCATGACAGTGTTTTACAACTTCAAATGGCATTGGAGCAGCATGAAGGTAGTCTTGTGATTTGGTGTACGAGTGAGTTGCCTTTGCCCTATGAACTTGTAGACTGGTTTGTGGAGATTCCCGTATCTGGCCGCGATTATGCGCTGAGCAAACTTCGTCAAGAATATGGTCAACAGTGCTTAGACTGGGGTACGTATTTTGACCGTATGATTGTGGACTGGTCCAAGAAGCCCATGACATTAGATCGTATTCAGGAAATTCGTGATTGGGTCTATTTTTGTCTTCAGCGCAATCTTCGTTGGCAAGAAGTTGTACACTATATTCTGGATTCTCTTGTTTCAGTTCAGATTTCTCAGAAAAAGCTGGAAAAGGCGACTGAATTCTTAGCGTCCTTGCCGAGCACAGGTGGTGGTCAGACATTGAATTCGTATCGCATTCCGATTGCGTGGGAACATTTAGGGATTGGATTGGCAGAAACCCTTGCATCCTAATAGGAGGCAATGCTGCCCTGGGTCTTGTACCTTTTAGAGTCAGTTCGTGCTGAATACAAAAAAACAGCACCAAAGTTTTCCATGGTAGAGCCCAGTGCTGATGATATTCAATATATCACATCTGTGGCAAACGAGAAAGATTCCTTTGACAAAATTGGACTCAAACAGGATTTTGCTGACTGTTTAGCTGCTGGAACCTGTTCCATTCAAAAGGCGACATGTCCAATGGGTTCCTTTCTTGTGATGACTCTTCCAGGAGATTCATATTCTCCTCCTTGGAATGCGTGGTGGCGTATTGTTCGGTTACTGAGTCCAACGAAGCCAGTTCGTATTGTCGTGTTTGCACATCCTCAAAAGCGCCTTCCTCCAGCGCATGGCAAAGTGCTGAGTCAAACACATGTCAATGGAGGAATGACGATGCGATGTGACGCAAAGACAGTTGTGATTTATCGCAAAGAAGAGGCGACTCGTGTTCTCATTCATGAACTCTTTCACGCGAGTTGTTCTGATCCGTATGATTTAGATGTGCCTCATCTTGAGGCAGACACAGAGGCATGGGCTGAACTTGTTCTTTGTGCGATGAAGGCCAAGGGATCGCTCCAAGGATGGCAAAGAGAGTTTGGCAAACAGGTCCGATATGCTGTTCAACAGGCCAATGCAGCCAAAGAGCAGCACAAGGTGGAAGACCATGAAGACTATGCTTGGAGGTATTTGACGGGGCGATTGGACGTTTGGAGACGTCTTGGAGTGGATATTCCTGATGCATCTCAATCAAGGCGGTTGAAGACCTTGAGGTTCACGCAAGGTGAATTGGAAAATACATAGGCTGTCTAAAAATTGATTGTGATTGGAATAGTATATTCAAGCACAAACAAACATGGGGGTACGTGGTCTTCAGAGTTTCCTGAAGCAGCGCTACAGCACGCCGAAAACCATGGAGGAACTGCTTCTTCCTCAGAATGCCAAGCTACGGATTGGAATTGACGTATCCTATTACGTGTACAAGTGGCAAGGTAATCCTGACAAGATTCTGGTACTGATTCAGCAACTCCTGTCCAACAAACACCGCATCATTCTAGGATTTGATGGGCGTGCAGAGGATGGAAAGCAGTGGGAAGCACAGCGACGTCGTGCAGCTCGTGAGGAGGAGCTCAAGTCAGCGCAAGAGATCCAAGCCATTCTAGACAATCCTCCAGAGACTCTTACCGAAGAAGAGCGAAAACAATTAGAACGAACCCTTCAAGAACATCAGCGAAAAGGATGGAGCCTAACTCGCGAGACGCGTCACATGATGAAACAGAAACTGTATGAGGCCAAGGTACCGATGGTAAAGGCGAAAGGGGAGGCAGATGGTCTACTGGCGGCAATGTCAGCATGTGATGATGTGGACATTGTGATCAGTGGTGACATGGATCTCTTGACGATGGGTGCCAAGGTGCTGTGGACTCCTGTAGGCGATGGCTATCAGTTTCGCGAGTACAATCGTGAACATATTCTAGAAGAGTTGGGTCTCACGGATTATCAGTTTCGGAGCATGTGCGCCATGTGTTTCACCGAGGCGAGTGAAAAGGTGAATACGATTGATATTCAGCGAGCATATCAGTCTATGAAGGTGTTTCGTAGTCTAACAGTGATTCGCAATAAATACCCTCAATGGCTAGAAGTTTGGCCAGAGGATTCGCATATCTTCTTTCGGTCCGTTGACCGTGTAGAGCCGTGGCTAGGAGAAGATCAAGAGCCGATTTACAAGGCGTTCTTGAATTGTGAGCCGATGCCCTACACCTAAGTAGGAAAAATTGACCCTCCAACTACGGTTGTTTTTTTGGTAAAAAAGCATGCGTAGTCTTATGAATGCGTTTGAACTCCTGCTTATTACACTTCTCGTTGCGAGCCTAGGATTCGCATCAGGATTTACTCCGTATCTGCTGTACTTTCTGGGTGTTTTGAGTCTTCTCACGGTGACTGCATGCTGGCGAGTTTGGACTGCGAAACGACCCTCTGGTCCAAAGGCACGGCTTCAAGTTCCGCCACTTGTTGCTTCAGCTGTGTAATGAATGCGATAGAGTTGTCCTTATGGTCTGCTAGAAACTTCTTGAGGATGTGTCTATAGACATCAGCGCTATCTACAGTAACGGTCTCATTTCCATCGTATTCTTTGACATGTACTGAATCCGCAAAGAGGGGATGAACATATTTGATTTCCAGGTCTGCCATTGCATCTGAACACCATTTAGACCCATGTTCTAGAAAGAGTTCAATTGCGAGCGGCTCCATACGAAGCGATTTACACCAGATGTATCCTGTAAGGGGAGGTAGTCCGCGTGCTTCCAGACGCTTTTTGTATTCGGTAATGAATTGCTCAGAAAATCCAAATCCGCCATAGCAGCGATTGTAGAGTACACCTTTGTAGTCGTTTATTCTGAGGATCTATGCTGGTAATGTTTAGATCAATTTGTCTTCAAATTTTACGTGTATGGGGATTCCTAGTTTTTGATATTGATCCACTTTTTGAAGAATGACATCCTTCTTGTCTTTTGTAGGATCCACGAGGGCTTGGAAGACCATCATTTCATTTCTCATGGGAAATACGTTGGACTCGCGTTCTAGTTCACCTTCACGCAAAGTACAAGTTGTAGCGACAAATTCATGGGGAAAGAAGAAGACAGTTTTTGGATAGGTGCGTAACATACCGTTGATTGCGCCTTGTTCACACGATGCTTGTCCAGATTCAGCAAGATTCAAAACCTTCCCCCAAAGATCACGATTTTCTTGGCAGACTTTGATGAGCATAAATCCACAATTTGCGACATTGAGTTTGGGAGCATCACGCATAAAGACTAGATTGGCACCAATATTCATATAGAGGTGAAAGAGATCTTCAATGCGCTTATTTGGAAACATAATCACATCTGCATCACTAAACAAAAAATAGGAATTTTCAGGAAGGGTTTGAAGCAGTTCGTAGCATTTGCGAAGCTTGATCCAGCAGCCGTTAAAATATGCCTCACCAGGTTTTTTGTAAATGTGTTTGTTAAATTCAGATTGTTCCATGAAGATGGATCTATCTTCAAAAAAGGTTGGGTAAAATGCGAGGCTCTGTTTGAGAATACTCGCAAAGATGGCATAGTTTTGTGTCCAATAAAAGTACACAGGAAGTTTGGACTGCATCTGAACTATATGATAATTTGTCTTTAAGAGTAGAGAGGCCTTCATGCCAGGTGCTACGGGACCAGCAGAAGCACAGCGTCGCATTGACGCATGGATAGCGGCAGGAGATCCTACAAAACAACTCATTCTTTCTCAGTTAAATTTACAGAACGGTGAAACACCTCCAATTCCCGATACTGTTCAAAAATTATATCTTGGATCTAATCGCTTTACTGTACTTCCAACCTTACCAGCAGGATTGCTTCGTTTTGATTGTAGTTATAGTCAACTCAGAGAATTGCCACCACTTCCTGAAAATTTACTTGTTCTTGTTATAAGTCAAAGTCGTAAACTTACACAATTATCTCCTCTTCCTGCTACACTACGTCATTTAGACTGTAACTATTCTTCACTGAGAGGACTACCTGAACTTCCTAATGGTCTAACCTATTTAGATTGTAGTTATCAACAACGTGGTAGTTTTGAAGAACCTGTTCCTGTTGGATTTGCTGAACTTCCGCCGTTACCTACTTCGTTAAGAAAGTTAAAGTGTGCTTCTATAGGATTACATCATTTACCTGAACTTCCTGTAGAGTTGGAGGAGTTAGATTGTTACAATAATCCTTTTGGATGGCATGGAGGGCTTCCTGTGCTTCCTCCAAGACTTAGAAAGTTTATTTGTAGCGATTGTGAACTTCAAATGCTACCACCGCTACCCCCTTTATTAGAAGAATTACGTTGTGCGAATAACATTCTTCATGTTTTACCTGAACTTCCACCTTCTTTGCGTATATTAAACTTACATAGGACATGGACACGGTATCTTCCACGATTGCCAGAAGCACTTAAAGATTTGGATGTAGGCGAAATGGATCGTCTTGAAGAACCCTTGCGCACATGGGCAAGAAGACACACACCACCTGGTTGGCCCTATAGAGGGAATCGAGAACTTACCACACCTGAATTTATTCGTCTTGTAAATGAATGGCATGATTCTCTTGAGCCGAGAGCTGAAGGGAGAAATTTAGCCAGACTTGCTGCTACGTATCCTAGAAACGCGAATACACCCGCGAATTGGTACGCAGGACAACCAAGGGCGACAGTGGAGGGTTTAGGCATGAACAATGTTCGTTCTGTAATTGGATCTATGTTGACAGCTCGTAGAGGAACTCTCAACCAACAGCGTCGTCAATTACAAAGACAAAAGAACTTGGTTCTTCGCGAGATTGGATCTAGAATTTACAACGCACCAGGTGCTGGTAGAAGACGGAGAAAAACTAGACGCTCTCGTTCACGTAAAAATAGACGCTAAAAATGCGAGGGGTGGGGATCGAACCCACGCGGCTTGCGCCAGGAGATCTTAAGTCTCCCTCCTTAACCACTCGGACACCCTCGCTAGAAGCATCTATCAATGCTTCTAGCGGGTAACTTACTATAAGGGTAGAATTATATCCCATTCAGTTACGACATGGAATATAATTCTCTAGCCAACGGAATATCCATAGAATGCCATACCAATCTACAGATACCCAATACTTGCTGGCTAAATAATAATATCACTTCTCACTCTGCCGTTTATCTTGGTGATGGCAAGATAAGGGAGAGGCTTATTATTCTATCTCATACTGTGTTCCTAGGAGTAACCATGGCGGTCACAATGAAGCGTAACCTTCAAAGGAGCCTAACAATACCTTCATATTAATGGGGGTGTCAACCATCTCAGGCCTTCGCGCTCTGAGGATAGTGACGCTTCAGATACTTCTGAATGTTGAAGATCGTGACGTTCTCCGCATCCGTCACACCCAGCAGCTTCTTCAGCGCCGCGTCAGGGTAGATCTTCTGGCCCTGGCCCAGAGAGTGCTTCTTGATGTACTCACCCATAGCCTTGTTTACCTGAGAGCGGCTCATCTGCGCGTTCTTGCCACCGCCGAAGAAGGCAGACAGCTCATCGCTCACCGCCACAGGGATCTCAAAGTTGTTGGGCTTGCGAGGCTCAGAGCCATCCGCCTCCTTGCGTACCTTGCGGCGGTTCTTGCGAGCCTCCTTTAGATCCTGTGCATGACGCTTGCTCACGCGCTTCAGAGCGGCCAGTGCAGCCGTCACGCTCGTGCGGATCGTCTCCAGGGACTCCTGGACCGCCTTCAGCTCGTCCTCAAACGTCACTTCAGGAGTCTCAGCCGCGGCCTCAGCCACTACGGGTGCAACAGGAGCAGGAGCCGTGCTCGCCGCAGGGCTCGGCGAAGCACTTGCAGCCGCCTTCTTCGCCTTCTTCGGCGCCTCTACCACAGGGGCAGGGGCGGCAGGAGCAGGAGTAGGGGCAGGAGCTGCAGCGGCAGGCTTAGGAGCGGCCTTCTTGGCAACCTTGGCGGCAGGGGCGTTCATCGTCGTACTAGGAACGGAGGTATTCGTGGAAGACATTATACGCGCTTCTCTATGCCTTCTCCCACCAGCGAAAATGGAATCAATTTTTCCATGGATAGGCCTCTCAATTTCTTCCAGCATGTCGGTAGATTAACTTTTTTTATTGAAAGTGCGTTTTTTCCTGCCGACAACAGACTAAAGGACACGTAATTCTATTTCCTAGGTAGGACATGCCACGAAAGGGGGCCAAGAAGCCTCAAGAGACGGTCCGTCAGTGTGCCAATATACGGAGTAAGAAGCATCCTGATGCCAGATGTCCTCTTGCTGCAAGTCAGGGTGAGTTTTGCGCCCGACATGCCAAGAAACCAACACGCTTTCAAGAGACAGTTCCTCTTAGAACAGCTTTGACGAAAAAACAGGAGGATGTGATTCCGAGACTTCAGCAATGGTGGCGTAGCCGCATAGGATTATTACGGTTTCGTCGTCAGGGACCTGTGACAAATATCCCAGAAGCAGCTGAAAATCAGCAGGATGTGTGTACCATGGAGGCCACGACAACCATTCCTCTCATGTATCGCTGGAGTTATAAAGATCGCAAAAGACATTTCTGGATTTTTGATGTACGTTCTATATGGATGATGCGTGCGCATGAGCAACTTCATAATCCTTATACACGTGAAGAAATTCCTGACTATGCGCTGAAATTATTTCAGGAGCGGTGTACCTGGCTGAGAAAGCGCAAGTACTGTCTTGTTCACACAAATGACAGCTCTGAAATGTCAGCGGAACAACTCTGGCATCAAAAAGTACTAGATACCACGCTAAAATACGATATGCTAGGCTACCACATGTCGCTGAAATGGTTTGAAGAGATGAATACAGCACAACTACGGCTCTATTTTACAGAACTCTGGGAACTCTGGTTTTATAGACTACAACTCAGTAATCAAATAAAGCAGCAAGTCGTTCCTAATTGGAATAAGGCTGATAGTCTGTTATTTAAATGGACCCCTATGGAAATCAGAAATCGCAGCGACCGTGTATGGTGGCAGCGAACCGTGCTAGATCTCATGGACCGTTTTGTGTCTTCTGCTGAACTCAAAGAGCACAAGACTCTTGGAGCATTATATGGAATGACTGCGTTTGCAATTGTGAGTCCTCGCGT
>JACCEA011181983.1_pt1 | contig 23122 bp, 18 predicted proteins | sample 7449851 | NCBI WGS metagenome assembly JACCEA01 (sample SAMN15323453, study PRJNA562643) | freshwater metagenome | isolation source: river surface water | place: USA:Blue River Watershed | collected 2017-08-18 | reverse complement strand
GTTCCGGCAACATTTCCTCGAACAGCACCACTGGCGGACGCAATACACCTCGGCAAGATGGGCAATGGGGCGGTAACACCTGCTCAAGCGCACTGACCAGCGCCTCGCCCACAGCCCCGCAGGATTGACAGTACAGCGGCTCCATTTCGCCATGAATACCTATAAGCCGATCTGCTGGCGAACCCGCACGCCGATGAAAGCCATCGATATTCTGGGTCAACACCCAGCACTCAGGCTTTAGTCGCTGCAGTTCGGCGATGGCCAGATGCCCGCCATTTGGCTGCGCACTCAGACAGGCACGTCCGAGTTCGGCGAGATACTTCCAGCACAATTGCGGATCGCTCTGCAGTACCGGGGCAGAGAGCACCTGCTCAATGGGCATACCTTCGCGCGTCACGCCGTTGTACAAGCCGGTAATGCCGCGGTAGGTAGGCAGGCCGGAGTCGGCGGACAGACCAGCTCCGGTGATAATCAGGATGCGCTCGGCCGCAACAATGGCTCGCGCCACGCGAAGGAGCTCTTGCTGCATGTAAATCCTGCGCAATAAACGCATCGACACAAGCTCCACCCGCACCGGGGTTAATGGTTGACGGTGTGCGCCAGCATGACCGAAAGCTGACACAACGGCTTACCGCTCTGCTGCTGCCAGGTATTGAATGCCGATTGAACTGCCGCCAGCTCTTTCAGGCTGGTTGGCGCTTTATCGACAACGCCCTGCGCCTTGAGCGCAGCGACGACGTCGTCCGTTGGTACAAAGGTGTCTTTGCCGATCATGCGCAGCAAGCGTGGCGCAGAGAGTCCACCCAACTGACTGCCATGCCTGGCAAGGTACTTCCACAACCCGACGATATCGCTGACCGGCCAACCTGCAATCAACTCGCCAAAGCTGCCCTTCTCATGCGCCACATCAAGAATGAACTGGGCATTTCGCGGAACACTCTTGAGCTTGCCCAGATGACGAATAATCCGTTTGTCCTGCATCAGGCGTTCCAGATGCTCCTCCCCCATGAGCACGACCTTGTCTGGCGCAAAGCCGAAAAATGCCGCTTCGAAAGCCGGCCATTTGGCATCCACCAGGCTGTGCTTGAGGCCCGCGCGAAACACCCGCAACGCAATAAGGGAGAGGTAGCGGTCATCGGTAATCGCGCGCAACTCACTGTCCGGCCGGGGCTGCGGCAGATGGGCCTCCAGCTGCGCTGCCGAGCCAAAGCGGTTCAGGCAATACTCATGCAGCCACTTATAGTCACGCATAGCGCAGTCCTTAAAACCGGAGACTCAAAGATTCATCACCTCGACAAACCGCGGCGTCGCCTGTTCGTCGATTTTCAGACTGTTGAAATCGAACAGGGCGCGATCTGCCAATTGTGAAGGCACAACATTCTGCAGCGCCCGGAACATGATCTCGGTGCGCCCGGGCGACTTGCGCTCCCATTCGTTAAGCATTTCCTTGACCACCTGACGCTGCAGGTTTTCCTGCGAGCCACAGAGGTTGCACGGGATGATCGGGAATGCCTTGAGGTCCGAATAGGCCTGAATATCCTTCTCGCCACAGTAAGCCAACGGACGAATCACCACGTTGCGGCCGTCATCGGCCAGCAATTTGGGCGGCATGGCCTTCAGCGTGCCACCGTAGAACATGTTCAGGAAGAAGGTTTCCAGAATGTCGTCGCGATGATGCCCGAGCGCCATTTTGCTCGCACCGATTTCGTCGGCATAGGTATACAAGGTGCCGCGACGCAGGCGCGAGCAGAGCGAGCAGGTGGTTTTGCCTTCCGGGATCTTTTCCTTGACCACCGAGTAAGTGTCCTTCTCGATCACGTGATACGGCACGCCGATAGAAGCCAGATACTCCGGTAGCACATGCTCGGGAAAACCCGGCTGTTTCTGATCCATATTGACCGCGACCAACTCAAAGCTGATGGGTGCGACTTTCTGCAGGTACAGAAGAATATCCAGCATGGTGTAACTGTCCTTGCCTCCGGACAGACAGACCATGACCTTATCCCCCTCCTCGATCATGTTGAAGTCGGCAATCGCCTCACCGGCCAGGCGGCGCAGACGCTTCTGCAGTTTGTTCTGGTTTACCGAAAGGTTGCCCATGATGCGTGGATATCTCGATGAAAACGAAAGTCGCGCATTTTACCCACAATCCCGCCGACACCCCACCCTGCAATGCAGGCCTGACTGCTAAGCTGGCACGATGGACAGTCAACTCAACCCAATGCAGGATCTGCCCGACCAGCTTCATCTGCTGTTGTTGGAGCATCCTGACGGCTGTAGCGAATATCAGCTGATCCGGCAACTGAAGGCGCGGCGCTGCTCGCACATTCCAGATCAGGACATGAACGACCGACTGGTGTTGTTCCGTACGCATTTCCTGCTGTTTAACGCCCTCTACCAATTGCGCAACCGTCTGTTGCTGAGTGCGAAAAACCACCTGCAGATCAGCCCGCTATGCATTCGCCTGATCAACCTGTCACCAGGCGAAGCGGGGCTTTGCGAGCATGATGCGCTTGCCGCCTACTATCTGGACATGGACAACTTGCACACGACCACCGAGCCGGATGTGGCGCGCCTTCTGGAAAGTTTCTGGAGCCGCATGCAGGGGGGTGACGAAAAGCGCGCAGCACTGGAACTGTTCGAACTGGACAAGGTCAGCACACCCCTGAATCTGGCCGGCATCAAGCGCCGCTACCGGCAACTGGTCAGCCTTCACCACCCCGATCGCGGCGGCAACACGAGCCGGCTGCAATCCATCAACAAAGCGATGGAAATCCTCAATCGCTATTACAAATAATCTTTAAAGACGAATTCGCTCTAATCGACAGTCATCCCGGAGAAATCTGTTGCCAATACTGCGACTAACGGTCGCACAGGTTGAGCCGTGTACCCGGTAGCGCTGGCGATGCGCGCAGGGCCTCTGGCTGAAAGCGCCCGTACAATTTGGGGAGGTGCTTGCATGATCCATCACGTATTGGGGTTGTTCACCCATCCGGAACAAGAATGGAAAGAAATCCGTGGCGAAGAAGAAAGCATCAGCCACATGTATTTCACCCATGTACTGATTCTCGCGGCCATTCCGGCAATCAGCGCCTACATCGGTACCAGTCAGGTCGGCTGGATTATCGGCAATGGTGATCCGGTCAAACTGACGACGGCCAGTGCATTGCAAATGACCGTCATGACCTACATCGCCATGTTGATCGGCATCGGCGCAATGGGTGCCTTTATTCACTGGATGTCACGCACCTATGACTCCAACCCGACCATCACGCAATGCGTAGTTTTTGCTGCCTACAACGCCACTCCATTGTTCATTGGCGGGCTTGCTGCACTCTATCCGAATCTATGGCTGAGCATGCTGGTGGGCACGGCCGCCATTTGCTACACGGTTTACCTGTTATATGTCGGCATCCCGGTGTTTATGGGTATCCCGGAGGAAGAAGGCTTTGTCTATGCCAGCTCCATTCTGGCCATCGGCCTGGTCATGCTGGTGACCATGATGGCCATGTCCGTTGTGCTCTGGGGCGTTGGTATTGGCCCGGTGTATACCAGCTGACACGACAGCTGCTGTCTCGCGAAGCCGCCGTGAAAGGCGGCTTCGTCGTTTTCGGCTGTTGTCTGCGTGCGCCTTGGGCATAATGCCCCCATGTCAGGGAGCACCAGATGCCAGACCAGCTACAAGATCGCGTTGAAGCCTGCTACCAATTGGCGGAATCATTCTTCCAGAGGCGTTTTGCCCGTCCCGAAGTTTCACTCAAACTGCGCGGCCAGAAGGCAGGAGTGGCTCACCTTCAGGAAAACAAGCTGCGCTTCAACCCACAGCTGTATCGGGAAAACCCGGACGACTTCTTGCGCCAGACAGTTGCCCACGAGGTTGCCCACCTGATCGCCCATGCCGTCTTCGGGGCACGCATTCAGCCGCATGGCGCACAATGGCAGCAGATCATGCAGGGGGTTTATCAGTTGCCTCCCTTGCGCTGCCATAACTACGCAATCAAGCGCCGCTCGGTTAGCCGTTTCATTTATCGCTGCAGTTGCATCGATGGCGAGTTTCCCTTCAGCACGCGGCGGCATGCGCTGGTCATGCGCGGGCAACGCTACCTCTGTCGACGCTGTAACAGCCAGCTGACCTTCAGTGGCCTGCAACGCCGCGAGTAAGCGACAAACCGTCAACCACGTTAAACTCCATTAACTATCGTCTGGAGCCAAGCATGCGCGCCGAACTCAATCAGGGTCTGATCGACTTTCTGGAAGCGTCACCCACTCCCTTTCACGCCACCCGCAGCCTGGCTCAGCGCCTGGAAAAGGCCGGTTACCAGCGCTTTGACGAACGCGACATCTGGCGCAGCGAGGGCGGCGGCAAGTTTTACATCACCCGCAACGATTCCTCGATCATCGCCGTGAAACTGGGCAAGCGCCCACTGACCGAGAGCGGCATTCGCATGGTCGGTGCGCATACCGACAGCCCCTGCCTGCGCGTCAAACCCCAGCCAGAATTGCATCAGCAGGGCTTCTGGCAACTCGGCGTCGAAGTCTACGGCGGCGCCCTGCTGGCCCCCTGGTTCGACCGTGACCTGTCACTGGCGGGCCGGGTGACCTACCGCGCAGCCGGCAAGGTCGAAAGTCAGCTGATTGATTTTCAACGGCCCATCGCCGTCATACCCAACCTGGCGATTCACCTCAATCGCGAAGCCAACAAAGGCTGGGAGATCAATGCACAGAACGAACTGCCGCCCATTCTGGCGCAACTGGCTGCCGGTGAACGCCGTGATTTCCGCGATCTGCTGGCCGAGCAACTGAGCCGCGAACACGGCATCACGGCCGACGCGGTACTGGATTACGAACTGAGCTTCTACGACACCCAGCGCGCCGCAGTAGTGGGTCTGGATGGCGAGTTTCTCAGTGGCGCACGACTGGACAACCTGTTGTCCTGCTATGCGGGTTTGCAGGCACTGCTGGGCAGCACAAACGAAGAAAGCGGCGTACTGGTGTGTACCGATCACGAAGAAGTCGGCTCCAGCTCGGCATGTGGCGCCGACGGTCCGATGCTCGAACAGGTGCTGCGCAGACTCATGCCCGCCGGCGACGCCTTCGTGCGCACAATCCAGCGCTCCCTGCTGGTATCTGCCGACAACGCCCACGGGCTGCACCCCAATTACGCCAACAAGCACGACTGCAACCATGGCCCGCTGCTCAACGGCGGCCCGGTGATCAAGGTCAACAGCAATCAGCGCTATGCCACCAATAGCGAAACGGCCGGATTCTTCCGCCACCTGTGTCTCACCGAAGAAGTGCCGGTGCAAAGCTTTGTAACCCGCAGCGACATGGGCTGCGGCTCAACCATCGGCCCGATCACCGCCAGTCATCTGGGTATCCGTACGGTCGATATCGGCCTGCCGACCTTTGCCATGCACTCGATTAGGGAGCTGGCCGGCAGTCATGACCTGGCGCATCTGGTCAAAGTACTTACCGGCTTCTTTGGCTGTGCCGAGCTGATCTGAGCAAACTGAGCCTCAAATCAGGTTTGCATCGAGCTGCAGCACCAGCTTGCCATTCACCGCGTTACTCGCCAGCGCAGCAAACGCCGCACCGGCCTGATCGGCCGGGAAACATTGCTGCAGCTGAGGCTTTAAGCGCCCCAAGGCAAATAACGGCCAGACATGCTGGCGCAGATCGGCCAGCAATTCTGCCTTGAACAGATCATCGCGATTACGCAGGGTTGAACCGCTCAGCTGCACGCGCTTGGCCAATAGCCGGGCAAAATCCAGTTCAGCGCTGCGCCCGCCCATCAGTCCGATATTGAGCCAGCGCCCATCCAGCGCCAGCAGCTGCAGATTCAGGTTCGCATAGGCGCCACCGACCGGATCCAGAATCACATCGAAAGGCGCAAAAGCGCTTAAACCGGTCAGCCCCTCGCCACGCAGCACGCCACCTTGCGCCCCCAACCCGACACAGTAAGCCAGCCGTTGCGGCGAGCCGACGCTGACCCAGCAGGGATTGCCAAAGGCTTTGCACAGCTGGATGGCCGCCGAACCCACTCCGCTGGCGCCGGCATGCAGCAGGACCTTTTCACCCGGCTCAAGAGCTGCCAACTGAAACAGGTTGAGCCATGCCGTGGCATACACCTCCGGCAATGCGGCCGCCTCGGTCAAACTCACACCCTCTGGCACCGGCAGCACATGACGGGCATCCACCACCACCTCTTCGGCCATGCCGCCGCCGGCGAGCAGAGCGCAGACACGCTCGCCAATCCGCCAGTCGCTACCCGCCCCGACTTCGACGATCACGCCCGAACACTCCAGCCCCAAGACGGCGCTAGCGCCGGCGGGTGGAGCATACTGACCCGCCAGCTGCAGCAGATCGGCACGATTGAGCCCGGCGGCCGCAACACGAATGCGCACCTGCCCGACATCGCAGGACAACCCCCCGACATGGCCCCATTGCGGCAGCCCTCCCACGCCTTGCAATGCCCTCACGCTGCCCCCATAGTGCCTTTGAAGAAGGCGAAGTCTGATTATCGGCTTTAAATTCAGGTTCAGCGGAACCCTTTCCGAGCATATACGTCCTAATATGCGTTAACTCCAATCCTCAAGTCGAATCAGCATGAAGCGCATACTCCCTGTCAGTCTTTTCAGTCTCACCCTTTGCTTCAGCGCATTGACGCTGGCCAGTTCAGCCCAGCCCGAGGCGTGGAAGAACCTGAAACCGGACCGCGAACAGGTAATTGCCAGCCTGAATATCGTCGAACTGCTCAAGCGCCACCACTACAACAAGCCTCCGCTGGATGATGCCCGCTCGGCACAGATCTATCAGAACTACCTGAAACTGCTTGACCCTTCGCGCAGCTTTTTCACCGCCAGCGATATCGCCAGTTTCGATCCGTGGCAAAACGAGTTTGATGACTTTCTCAAGGGTGGCAACCTCAAGCCCGGCTTCTCGATTTATCAGGTATTCCTGCAACGGCAGCAGGAGCGCCTGCAATACGCCTTGCAGCAGTTGTCCTATGGCGTCGACAAGATCGACTTCAGCATTGACGAAGACCTCGAGATAGACCGCGAAAAAGCCGCATGGGCCAAGGACAACGCCGAGCTTGATGAGTTGTGGCGCAAGCGCCTGAAAGACGAAGTGCTGCGCCTGAAGATCGCCGGCAAAGAGCCCAAAGCCATCCAGGAATTGCTCACCAAACGCTACACCAATCAGCTCAAGCGCATCGACCAGACCCTCGGCGAAGACATTTTCCAGGCCTACATGAATGCCTTTGCCCAGACGTATGACCCGCATACCAACTACCTGTCTCCGGAGAACGCGGAGAACTTTGACATCAACATGAGCCTGTCCCTGGAAGGAATCGGCGCCGTCCTGCAAACCGACAACGAATACGTCAAGGTAGTGCGCCTGGTGCCCGCCGGGCCTGCAGAAAAAACCAAACAGGTCGCCGCGGCTGACAAAATCATTGCGGTGGCCCAAGGGGATGGCGAACTGGTCGACGTGATCGGCTGGCGACTCGATGAAGTGGTCAAACTGGTGCGCGGCCCTAAAGGTTCGGTGGTGCGTCTGGAAATCATTCCCGCCACCAATGCCCCCAACGACGACACCAGCAAAATTGTCAGCATCACCCGCGAAGCGGTGAAGCTTGAAGATCAGGCGGCCAGCAAGTCGGTGATCAAGCTCAATCAGGATGGCCGAGACTTCAGGCTGGGAGTCATCACCGTTCCGGCCTTCTATCTGGACTTCAAGGCCTATCGTGATGGCAACCCGGATTACAAGAGCACCACCCGTGACGTGAAGCGACTGCTCGCAGAACTGCAAGCTGAAAAGGTTGAGGGTGTGATTCTTGATCTGCGTGACAACGGAGGTGGCTCCTTGCAGGAAGCCACCGAACTGACCGGCCTGTTCATTGATCAGGGTCCGACCGTGCTGGTGCGCAACAGCGACGGTCGTGTCGACGTGCTGGCCGACGAAGAGCAAGGCGTCTTTTACACCGGGCCGCTGGCGGTGCTGGTCAACCGTTTGTCAGCGTCGGCCTCGGAAATCTTTGCCGGCGCCATGCAGGACTACCACCGCGCCCTGGTGATCGGCGGGCAGACCTTTGGCAAAGGCACGGTGCAATCCGTCCAGCCCCTCAACCATGGCGAACTGAAGCTGACACTGGCGAAGTTCTACCGGGTCTCCGGAGAGAGCACCCAGCATCAGGGCGTGCTACCCGATATCGCTTATCCGTCTGTGCTCGATACCAAGGAGATCGGCGAAAGCTCGCTGGATGGCTCCCTTCCCTGGGACAGCATCGAGGCTGCCATCAACCCGAAAAGCGACCCGTTCAAGCCTTACCTCGCAGAGCTCACGGCGCGCCATGCCACGCGCACCGACAACAATCCTGACTTCGTGTTTACCCGCGAGCGTCTGGAACTGTCGAAAAAGCTCATGCTGGAGACCAAGGTCAGCCTGAATGAAAAAACCCGGCGTGCCCAGCAGGCGGACCTGGATGCGAAGCAACTGGCACTGGAAAACAATCGGCGCGTCGGCAAGGGCGAAGTCGCTCTGAAAGAGCTGAAAAAGCAGGACGAAGACGCGCTGCCGGACACCGAAGAAAAAATCAAACCCGAAGACGATACTTACCTGACCGAGACCGGGCGCATTCTCATCGACTACCTGGGGCTGAGTTCCAGCGTCGCCGCTCACTGACCCGGGGCGTTCATCGAACGGTCACCCTTCTCTGCTCCAATACAAGGGCTGGTAATTGTTACCAGCCCTTTTTCATTTGGCAGACCGGGGATTGTCCGATGCCCACCCAAACACTGGAAGACATTCGCAGCAACGGCCTGCTGCAGTGCCTGTTTCAGCCCATTTACTCACTCTGCGAACAGCAGATTCTGGGCTATGAAGCGCTCAGCCGCGGGCCCGAAGACAGCCCTCTGTTTACCCCACTGCAGCTGTTTTCCGCCGCGCGCGAAACCGCGCAACTGTGCGATCTGGACAGCTTCTGCCGGCAACTGGCGTGTTCACGCTTTCGCCAGTTGCAGCTGCAGGGGTTGTTGTTCCTCAATGTATCGCCAGAATCGCTGCTCGATCCGGAACACAAGCCGGGACGCACGCTGAAACTGATCGACAGCCTCGGGCTCTGCCCGAGCAACGTGGTCATCGAACTGACCGAACATGCGCCCGGGCAGGATTTTGCGCTGCTGGAAAAAGCCCTGCGCCACTACCGGGCCATGGGCTTTCGCATTGCGCTGGATGATCTTGGCTCGGGGTTTTCCAGTCTGCGGCTATGGTCGGAGTTACGTCCTGACTATGTAAAAATCGATCGGCACTTTATCCAGGGTATTCATCAGGACGCGGTCAAGCGCGAGTTTGTCAGTTCGATTGTCAAAATGGCGGGCGCCTCACGCGCGCAAGTAATTGTGGAGGGCGTTGAGCAGCGGGAGGAACTGACAACCCTGATCAATCTGGGGGTTGATCTGGTGCAGGGCTTTCTGCTGTGCGATCCGCAGGCATTCCCGCCCTTGCAAGCCGGCGACATTCTGACTCAGCTACTTCCGCCTGCGGACACTCCGCCGGTCGCCGAAAAACCGCTGTTAAGCCTTTTACTGCAGCAGTCTGGCGTCAATCAGGGCGCCCAGATCAACGATGTGCTGCAGCGCTTTCAGCAGCAAGCCAACCTGAATTCGCTGGTGGTGCTGGACAGCAAGGGTAGGCCGGTGGGCATCGTGCACCGTCAGCCATTGGCCGAGGCAATGCTCAGACCATTTGCCCAGGACTTGCTGGGGCGCAAACCGATCACTCGCCTGATGCAGGAAGACTACCTGGCGGTTGAACACGATCAGTCCCTGCAACTGGTCAGCCGACTGCTGACCAGTCGCGCGCGACAGCGCATTGACGAGGATTTCATCATTCTCGAACAGGGCCTCTATCTTGGGCTGGGCCGGGTGATCGACGTGCTGCACCTGATCACCGGTCAGCAACTGCAGCAGGCCCGGCATGCCAACCCGCTGACCCTGTTGCCCGGCAATGTCCCGATCCGCCAGTGCCTGACGCGCCTGCTGGCGCAAAAGCGCGCGGTGGTGATCTGTTACGTCGATATCGACCATTTCAAACCCTTCAACGATTTATACGGCTACGCCAAGGGTGATGAGGTCCTGCTGTGTCTGGCGCAATGCCTGCGCCAGACAGTCGATCTGTCGTGTGATTTTGTTGGCCATATCGGCGGTGATGACTTTCTGCTGGCACTGGCTTCTGCCGACTGGCGGACCCGACTCAATAGCCTGCAAATGGATTTTCAACGCGAAAGCCGGCGTTTCTATCGCGCCGAGCATTTGCTGAACGGGTGCTTCACTGCACTCAATCGCAAGGGACGCTGGGAGGAGTATCCCCTGCTTTCGCTGTCGCTGGGGGTGGTTACCTTGACCAGTGCCGCCTGCAGTCAGTTCGATGAGGACGAGCTGGCTGCCTTGGCCAGCGAAGCGAAGCGGCAGGCCAAGGCCATTCCAGGCTACAGCCTGCACATCCTCCGGGCAGGCTAAACCTCAGCCCAGATAACCACACCAGACCGGGCATACCATGTCGGCACCTGACCGGCCACGGCCGCCTCGATGGCGCTGCGCTTGAGTTTCATGGTGGGCGTCAGGCAGCCATTCTCGATAGTCCACGGCTCACTCACCACAACCAGCATGCGCAGTCGTTCATGGGCAACCAGTTGCGCATTGAGCTCTTCGAGTCGACGGGACAACTGGGCCTCGACCTCCTGCCGAAACACCGGGTCATCGCGCCGGTGCCGCTGCTCCTCTGCCAACACCAGTGCCGCATAGGCTGCCGGCTGGCCAACGCCCGAGACCATGGACAGCTCGATCAGCGGATGCTCATTGAGCAGATTCTCGATGGGCGCAGGGGCCACATACTTGCCCTTGCCGGTTTTGAACAGTTCCTTCTTGCGACCACTGATTCGCAACTGTCCGTCTGCCCGCAACTCGCCCAGATCACCGGTATGGAAGAAACCATCGGCAGTGAAACATTCTGCATTCAGATCAGGCCGCTTGTAATAACCGGCCAGTTGTCCCGGCGACTTGATCAGCACCTCACCGTCTTCGCCAATGCGCACCTGCACACCAGGCCGCGCCACACCGCAATAGCCGGGATCATTCTGTGTTTCGGTGCCACCAAAGGAATAACCGAAATCCTCGGTCATGGCATAGCCTTCAAGCAGTTGCAGTCCGAGACGGCGATACCAGCTGATCACTTCGTGGGGGATGGGGGCTGAACCACTGCCGGCAAATTTCACCGCCTCCAGCCCGAGCCCGGTGAGCACCTTGCGCGCCACCAGGCGACCGAACAACGGGATGCGCAACAGCCGATCCAGTTTCTTCGGCGGCATCTTGGCAAACACACCCTGCTGGAACTTGATCCACAAACGCGGCACCGACAGGAATACCGTTGGCCGCGCCCGACGCAGGTCAGTGAGGAAGGTCTCCAGCGACTCGGCAAAGAACAGTTGCGTGGTACCCGCGACCAAAGCACAGCACTCGACATACGCGCGCTCATAGACATGCGCCAATGGCAGGTAGGAGAGCATGCGGTTTTCCGCGCCCTTGCCCAGGCGCTCCTCGAACAGGGCCACGATAGCCTCGGCCACCTGCGAAACACTCCGGAAGGTTTGCATCACGCCCTTGGGTTGGCCGGTAGAGCCGGAGGTATAACTGATCATGGCCAGATCGTCGGCAGCCCGCGCGGGATGACCCGCCAATGGCGCAGTTCGCGCGACGATCGAATCCCAGGATTCAAAGCCGGTCGACGGTGCCAGCGGCAAGGCGATGCACGGCAACCCCTGGGGAACACCACTGCTTTGCGCGTCCCAGCCATCGAGCTTGCCGACAAACAGCAGGCTGGCCTCACAGTGGTCCAATACATAGCGGATATTCTCCGCCGTCTCGGTGGGAAAAATGGCGACCGTGGTACCACCCGCCATCCAGATGGCCAGCTCGGCCATGATGAAATGCGCGCTGTTCTTGGCCAGCATCGCCACTCGGGCGCCGGCTGGCAAACCCAGACTCTGCAGATGAGCAGCCATGCGCCGCGCCTGATCCAGCGTCTGTCCCCAGCTGTACTCAAGCACCTGACCACCGCCCACCGGCTGAGTCAGAAACAGCTTTGCCGGGCGTTCAGCCTCATGCTGGTAGACATATTCAAGGATCAGTTTGTCGCTCATGGAATTTCCTCGGCGGGGTGGAAGATGGGCAACCTTACGTTGCCGCATGAACCCTAGCAGGGAAATACGCAGGTGTTTAACGGCAGTCTTATCAAGAAATGTCTGAGGGCTCAGAGACCCAGCTCGGTTGCGCGCTGGTCCATTTGCCGGGCCGCAGCGGCATCGGCCGGCAGCCCCGGACCACCCTTGCGGTAAAGATCGGCCAGCTTGCGGGCGGCCAGTGGATGTCCGACTGCGGCTGCCCGCATCCACCAGTCAGCGGTCTGCGCTGCATCCGCCGCATGCTCTGGAGTGCCCTGCAGGCAAAGCACGCCCAGCTGATAGGCCGCTTTAGCATCGCCAGCCTGCGCCGCCAGATGAAGTAAACGCCGCCCCTCATTGCGCGCGCCCAAACCCTGACCGCGAAACAACAGCACATGGCCATAGAAGGATTGCGCCTGGGTGTCGCCCAGATTGGCCTGTCTGGAGAACTGCCCCTCCATCCACTGCCAGAGTCGCGGCTGGCGGACCAGCGCTGGCCACTGCAGCATCCAGCGCGCAACGCTGTAGCCCAGTCGGGCACGCAACTTCCACCACCACTGGACACTGACGCTCATCATTCCTGCTCGGGATAGGTGTGTTCAAACACGCGGACAATTTCTGCCGAATGCCAGGACGCGGCGGCCATGCCATCCGGCTGACCACTGAAACGCCCCAGACGCAACGCGTGCTCGAAGAAACCGGTTCGCGGCAAGCGACTGGCACCCTGACTGATCACCAGCGTACTGCGCAGGGGTCGGTCGGCACGCGCATCAATGGCTGCCAGATGCTCCAGTGCCGCCGTCAGGGTCTGCATGGCAGGCGACGGCAACTGCAGGCGCTCGATCAACGCCCGGTAGGTCAGAACGTGACGTTGCCGACGGGCATCCTCAAGGGCCTCTAGCAACGCGTCCCAATGCTGACGACTGATGCGCAAGCTCAATCTGCATCCTCCCAGCCGGCGATTCCCAGCGCCCGAGCCAGGGCGCGGGCAATTGCGCCCTCTGCCACGCGCTCACCGCTTTCAAGCAGTGCCAGATAGTGCGGGCTGATGCCCACTGTGCGTGCCAGCTCTTCTGAACTCATGCCGCGCGCATTGCGCAAGGCCGACAACTGGGAAAGTTGCGCCGTTTCAGCCACAGCGCCGGCATGAACCGGACTCGCTGCAACCGGCTTGCCCCCGGCTGCCTGTAACAATGCCTGATACTCGGCCCAGGGCAGCACGGCATACTCGGGCTGCCCGTCACGCATGATCACTTGCACATTCATGTACCAACTGCTCTCTGGAAAGATCGACCCCAATCGTCTGGCATCCTGCAGACGCGCCTCATCTTAACAGGCAGGTGCACTGCTGCGGCTATAGGCTTGCCGGCAAAACTGCACAATCCCGCCTGAAAACCGCTGACCTGACGCCGACTGCCAGCGCATCAATACGCGCGGTAACAACCCCCGCTGTAACACCGTTTTCCCTGCAAACAGCTGTAACCCGCGCCGCCCATGAAGCCGGCCCAGTTACCCACAGAACCTGTGGATAACCCTGTGAACAGATTGGTGAGTCTTCTGCCAAAGCCGCGTCAACAGAGGCTTTCAGACAGATCGCACAATTTTTACACTCCGATATCTTTTCTATAAAAATCAATATGTTAATAAAATCAATCGGCTCAAAAACAAATGTTACAGAGGTGTGGCAAAGAGCCGCGGCGAAATGTGCATAACAGTAACACCCGTCGAACATGAAGCCGGGTAACAGCCCGTTATCCGTTTTGCAAAAGCCAAAAACGCCAACGCCCCGCAAAGCGGGGCGTTGGTATAACCAGCCAGTTACTGCTGGGCTGCGGGAGCCGCTGCGTCCTTGATAGAGAGCAACTCCAGATCAAATACCAATACCGAGTTGGGTGGAATCGCCGGGCTCGGACTCTGGTCCGCGTAAGCCAGCTCGCTGGGTATGAACAGTTTGACCTTTTCGCCAACATGCATCAGCTGCAAAGCCTCAACCCAGCCGGCAATAACGCCACTGACCGGAAGATCAATCGGGCTGCCGCGCTGAATCGAACTGTCAAACACGGTGCCGTCTACCAGACGGCCTTCATAGTGCACGCTGACTACGTCTGTGGCCTTGGGCATCGCGCCGTCAGCCTTGGTAACCACTTCGTATTGCAGGCCGGATGCGGTGGTCACAACACCCTCGCGCTTGGCATTTTCTTCCAGAAACTTCTTGCCAGCCTTGCTCGTCTCTTCGGTCAAAGCGGCTTTCTGCTCTTCTGCACGCTTCTGCAGGAAGGCAAAGGCCTCTACCAGCTCTTCATCTTTCAGGCGTGGCTCTTTCTTGGCCATGGCATCCTCCAGCCCCAGGGCCACAGCCTTTGGATCCAGATCGGTCATGCCTTCCTGAACCAGGCTCTGCCCCATGTTCAGGCCGATACCGTAGGACGCCTTCTCGGCAGGTGTCTTCAACTCCGGGGTGACTGCAGCTTGCTCTGCATTGCAACCAGCCAGGATCAGGCCAGCCATCACCACTGCCGCCGCCAAACGATGTTGTTTCATGTAGGTTCCTTGATGACTATTGCCTTGCGGCGGATTAGGTTAAGCCGCGAGCTTAACAGGCGAACTCGACGGATAGGAACTTTTGCGCAGGGATTAGTTCCCCCGCCAGTCAGACTCAGATTTCGCGGCCGCCGGCGGCCTGCGCAGCCGCACCGGAAGGATTTCCAATACGCCGCCAAGCGCGCCAGAAAGCCCCCGAAACGCTGTAAGCACCGATTAATGGCATGTGATTTGCGTTGTACTGAATGTGCGCTTGACCTGACGTAAATATGGCAAAACGTGTCGAAGAGACAAATCACGCTGCGGCAGGTTAAATTGCGCAACATTGCCCATGTGATAGAACACACAGCGGAACCGATCCGGATGCGGCGCGAATGAACAATAACTACAAATATTCAACGCTGTTTACGCTCTTACTGTGCACCCTGAGCTTTTTCTCCAGCGCGACTGGCGCCGAAAAAGCCCTGGACGCGAGCCAGTTAAGCGACCAGAGCGTGCCGTTGACCGAGTTTTTTGCCGTACTCGAAGACCCCAGCCACCAACTGACGCTGGCCGACGTGCTGACACCGGAAGTGGCGGCGCGCTTCACCACGGGGCATCCACACGGCTCACCTCCAGCCTATGGAACAACCACGACGCCTTACTGGTTCCGCTTTCGCATCGACAATCCAACCAGCCAGCCACTTGAGCGCGTCATCGAGGTGGAGTTTCCACGAATCTCCGATATCCAGTTGCACACGCCCAGAGCCAACGGGGGTTATGAACTGCAGCACACCGGCGCTGCCCAGCCCTTTGCAACCCGGCCTTACGCCAACCGTCACTTCGTGTTTCCAGTCAGCTTGCCGGCTGATTCGCAGCAGACGTTCTTCCTCAGACTGCAATCCAACACCGATTTACTGGCACCGGTTCAAGTGTGGTCGCCCGACAGTTTCCAGGAGCACGTACGCCGCGACTACATGATTCAAGCCTGGTATTTCGGCATCGCGACCGCCATCGGCCTGTTCAACCTGCTGCTGTTCATTGCCTTGCGCGAGCGGATCTATCTGATTTACGTGCTGTTCGTGGCGACCACCATTGTCACTTTTGCCTCTTTCTTTGGCATTGCTCATGAGTTCTTCTGGCCCCAGGCAGGTTTTTGGGCGGAAAAAGCCATGTCGATCACCGCCGTTCTGCAGGCATGCATTTTCGCCCTGTTCACCCGTCACATGCTGGACACCCGACTGATCGTTCCAAGGCTCGACCGGGGCTTGCTGATCGTCGCAGGCACCCTGATTGTGCTGCTGCTCGGGGATCTCGCTTCGGTTCCCGGCGCATTCATTGTTGGCCAGGTTTTTGTGCTGCTGCTGTATCTGCTGATTTCTGTGATTGCTTTTTACTGCGTCATGAAGCGTGAGCGGCGGGCCTACTTCTTTGTCATTGCCTTTACCTTTTACCTGATTGGCGTGATCACCTACACGCTGACCAGCATGGGCCTGATTGGTCACAGCGAGCTGACGGCCAACGCCGGACAGATGGGCTCCGGGCTGGAAATGCTGTTACTGGCCTTCGCTCTGGCTGACCGCTTCAACCTGGCCCGCCATGAAAAACTCGAGGCCCAAGCCGAAGCGCTGCGGATCAAACAGGAGCTGCTCGATAACGTCCGGACATCGGAGCGTCTGCTGGAAGCCCGCGTCAACGAACGCACCGAAGAACTCAACGCAGCGATGGCCAAGCTGCAGGAGCTCAGCGTTACCGACGGACTGACCGGCATCGCCAATCGCCGCCATTTTGACAGTGCCTTGCGCGCCGAGTGGAGTCGCGCAGAGCGCGCCGGCACAACCCTGTCTCTGGCGCTGATCGATGTCGATCACTTCAAGAAATTCAATGATTGCTATGGCCATCTGCAGGGCGATGATTGCCTGCGCAAGGTGGCGCAGATTCTTGCGCAAAGCATCTCGCGCCCCGGCGAGCTGGCTGCCAGGTACGGCGGCGAAGAGTTTGCCCTGATCATTCCCAACACTCAGGGCTGCGACGCTGTCCGGCTGGCCGAGCGAATCAGGGCCGCGATAGTGGCGTGCAGCATCGCGCATACCGATTCCGACCTGGGTTACCTGACCATTTCAGTCGGTGTTGCCAGCATTATTCCTCACTCGAATATTTTGCCGCAGGCTCTGACCCACGCGGCAGATGAAGCGCTTTATTCAGCCAAAAATGGCGGACGCAACCAGACCGTTCTGGCCGAGCCCTGCAACGCCTGACCCCATCCAACAGCACTCATTGCTCCCTAGCAACCCAGGAAACAACCCATGCATGAAGTACGAAGCGGTGCCCCTAGACCGGCGCCCAATGGCGAAGCTGTGCACACGCCTTATGATCGCGGCGAGCAGTCGCTTGAGGAGCAGGTACAGAGCGCTCTCAACCTGTTCCTGACGCTCAAGAACCCGGCACAGATGCCGGCACTGCTGGCCATTCTCGATCAGGTCAAACCCAAGGTGCAGGCCGCTCTGGGCGGGCTGCACTATGTTCACTTCGCGCGTTTTCTGCCAACCCGGGATGGCTCTACCCTGCTGGTCATTACCGAGTATGACGGCGATCTGGATGCTTACCTGATGGACTTCGTGGCCGTGCTGGGCGACGAGTTCAACGCCATCCTCGAATTCGTTCAGGATGCTCCACGGCTGCCTGTGCAACAGTACCCCCGCGACTTCTGCGACTTTGTAACCCGCAACAATCTGGCGCAGGTCAAGGCGTGGTCCGCCTATCCGGAAAAAACCGTGATCGATATTCAGGGGCCGCGCCGAACACTGCCACCCGCCGTGCGGGAACCGGCTCCCGCCAATCTCGATCTTGCAGACATTCAGGGCAATATCCTGCGCGGCTACCGTGTCAGTTTTGCCCGGCACTTTGCCCTTGCGCTCGGCGACAGCGCCGCCGCACGCCGGTTCATCAACGGCCTGATTGGCGGTGACGAGAGCATCAGTCCGCAAATAACCACGGCTGCGCACTGGCAGGAGCGTCCCGCGTACTTTCTGAATATTGGCCTGACCTGGAGCGGCCTGCAGGCACTCGGTCTGCCCACTGCCGTGCTCCAAGGCTTTCCGCAAGCCTTCCGGGAGGGCCCTGCTGCCGAACCGCGCGCCAGCCAGCTGGGTGACACCGAAGCCAGCGCACCGGAGAACTGGGTAATCGGCAACCCGCAGCAGACCACCCATCTACTGCTCTCGCTGTATGCCGACAGCCATCAGCAAACCGCCTTCGAGCAGCAGACCCAGCGCCTGCGGCAGCTATTCACGACCCACGGCATCGTGGAGTTGTCCTGTTTCGAGGCCCATGCGCTACCCGATGATCAGGTGCATTTCGGCTATCGCGACAGCATTGCGCAACCGCGCATCGCCGGGGCACCCGGGCGTGAAAAGCCCGACATGCAGCCCGCCGCCAGCGCCGGCGAGTTCCTGCTGGGCAAGGACTATATCAACCAGTATGCCGGCAACTTTATCGGCGACCTGCCGGGCGAGCTCTGCAACAACGCGACCTACGCAGCCCTGCGCATGCTGAAGCAGGACGTGCACGCCTTCGAGGATCTGATCACGCAGGCCGGACAACGGCACAATCTCGACCCGGAGTTGGTGGCCGCCAAACTGATGGGCCGCTGGCGCGACGGCTCGCCGTTGATTCTGGCGCCCGAGGCACCCTGCCCACACATGCCCAGCGAGCGCCTGAACAACTTCGATTACGCACCAACCGCCGAACACCCCACCTATTACGACGATGCCGAAGGCCTGCGTTGTCCGGTTGGTGCACATATACGCCGGCTGAATCCGCGCGGCGCGCTGGTCACGGGCAAGCCTTACAGCCGCCGGATCATTCGTCGCGGCATGCCATACGGCCCAGCGTTCAACCCGCAACAGCCGGATGATGGCATCGAGCGCGGTCTGCTCGGGCTGTTCATCTGCGGTGATTTGGCCATGCAGTACGAGTTCCTCATGCGTACCTGGGTCAATCAGGACATCCAGACCCGCGGACTACAGAACAGCCGCGACCCCATACTTGGCGCACAGCCGCCTGAAGGCGGCCACTTCGTGATCCGCACCGGCGATAGCCGGGACCCGATCGAGCTGACGGTTCCGCGCCTGATCACAACCCGTGGCAGCCTTTACCTGTTGATTCCCGGCATTGCCGGCCTGCGCTATCTGGGGGCTCTGTGATGAGCGCAAGACTGATCGCACAACGCGATGCTGCGTTGGCCAAAGGGGTCCCCTGCGGCATGCTGGCCTGGTGGGGACGAACGGACTTTCCCGACGGATCAGCCAGCGCACCGCGACTTGCACAGGCGCAATGGGAAAGCTGGTACGCCACTTTGCAGCAGGCTGCACTGGCGCCGGAACAGTTTGTCGCCCTCGACGCGGTGAAGGCCATGACGGTCAAATTGCGCCCCGACGGCCCGCTACCGGTAGCCATTGCGAATTTCCGACTGGCCACCCTTGATCCGGCGGGCACAGAGCAACAGGCATTCATGGCTTGCACTCTGTTGCACGAGCAATGGGGGTTGTCGACACCGACCTACCGCAGTCGCAGCGTGACGTTCAGCTTCGATCCGCGGTTTTATTTCTGCAATCACGGCGACCCGCTGCCCGAGGGCTTCGACTTCGACCCTGGCGACGGCCAGGGTTTTCGCCGCGTGAGCCCGGGTGACCAACTGTGCGTGACTTACGCCAGCGAAGGCTGCGTGAATGCAACCCTGCGTTGCGGCGCCCTTGAGTCAGGCTTTTCCCTGCAACTGGACGACCAGCCGGCCCCGCCACCGGCCGATGAGCTCTGGCAACTGCAGGCCGTCAATGGCTGCCGCGGCACGGCCTATGTCTACCGCGCCCATGGGCAGTCCAGGTTGACGCGGCCAATGATCGTTGCCGAAGGCTTTCCCGGTGGTTATCCCTGCGATTACTTGTACGAGATGCTCAACCAGCACGACACGCTGGAGGCACTGCGCAAGGCCGGCTACGACCTGATTCTGCTCAGCTTCGCCAATGGCATGGACCTGCTGCAAAACAATGCACAGGTCATGCAGGCGTGCATAGGCCGGGTCATGCAACGCACTGCCGAGCCACTGGTAGTATCCGGCGTCAGCATGGGCGGACTGGTTGCCCGCTATGCACTGGCCGCTATGGAAACCTGCGGGCAAGCGCACAACACTCGCCTCTTCCTGACGATCGATACGCCGCACCGCGGGGCTTACACCAATCTGTGCAACCAGTGGTTTGCCCAGTACTTTGCCAATGCCTCGCCCTTGGCCGGAGGTTTTTCGGCACTGCTGAACTCACCCGCCAACCAGCAATTTGTCATGTCCTGGTTCAACGGCCAGAGCGTGCAGGTGAGTCCTTTGCGGGAGCAATTCATCCAGGCACTGGCAGCAAACGGCAATTATCCGCAGCAACCACGGCGCCTGGCCATTGCCTGTGGTGCCGGCGATGGCCAGCGCTGCCTGAGCAGTCATCAGCTGGCACTGGACTGGTCAGGCAGCCCGCTGGCCGGAGCCCGTCTGTGGACGCTGGCGGAAACCGGCGACGCCTGTGCAGTGATCGCCGAAGGCTATTCGGCGCTGGCTGACGGCAGCATTGCGGATTCGCTCAGCGACAACAGCGAACTGTCCTGGGAAGGCGCGCCGGGCGGGCAGAATCTCTACAACGTCTACTCGGCATCGATTGCCCAGGCAATCGGTTACGGCGAGGTCAGTGCACCGATTGGAAAAACCTGTGCCGTTCCGACCGTGAGCGCCCTTGACCTGCCAGGCAGCCCTTTTGAAGCGATTCCTGCGCCCGAACGTGGCTTGTCGCCATTCGATGATTACATCTGCTGCGAAACCAACCAGCTGCACCTGCAGTTCACCCCCAAAATCAAAGACTGGCTGCTCGACCAGCTCACCCGGTGAGACACATGGCTTTTGACCCCGACACCTTCAATCCGCACGACCCGAGTTTTCTGGCCGACCCTTATCCAACCTATGCGCTGTTTCGCCAGCAGGCGCCGGTGCACCGCGTATTCGCCAGCGTGCCGGTTCAGGGCAAGCCCGTCACGCTGTATGACAGCCACTGGATTTTTCGCTACGCGGATGTCAAACGCGTGCTCGATGACCGCCAGCTGTTTCTTAAAAACCCGCCCAACCCGGCAGCACCGCCGGCGCCATTTTCGGTACTGCAGAACATGCCGCAGGGCATCTTCTCGATGGACCCACCACGGCATAACCAGCTAAGGCCGATTCTCGACCAGTTGTTTGCCGAGGCCATCGACAAGATCGAGGGCGTAGCGCAAGGCATTGCCAGCTCGCTGCTGGACAGTGCCAAAGCCAGCAGCCGTATCGAGCTGGTCTCGGCCTACGCCAATCCATTACCGGCCAATGTGCTGCAGAACGTATTGGGCATTCCACAAGCCGATTGGCAAGGCGTGCAGAAATGGGTCGAAGGCGTAGTCGCCGGTCACGATTACACCTCACCGGTGGCCGCAAAGATGCTCGGCGGTACCTGTGCCATGGCGCTGGGGGGCTATTTTCAGGCGCTCACCCGCGGCTGTCCGGTGCACGCCAACCCGGGCGGCATGGTCGACCTGATGGTCGCTCAGGCTGAGCCACAAGGGATGTTGCGTGATGAAGTGCAGATGACGCTGGTCAACCTGGCCGTGGCGGGTTACCTGTCCTCGGTTTTCCTGCTGGCCACCGGTACCCTCAATCTGCTGAAGCACCCCGAACAGTTGGATTTATTGCGCAGACAACCGGAACTGATGAGCAATGCCATCGAAGAAATGCTGCGTTATGACGCACCGGCACAATTGGCCGACCGTTACTGCGCAGTGGACACCGAGATTGGCGGAGTACAGCTCAAAGCGGGAGATCAGGTAACCGCCGTGTTGGGTTCGGCCAACCGCGATCCAGCCGTATTCGACAATCCGGATACGTTTGACCTCCAGCGCACCGACTGTCTGGCACACCTGGGTTTCGGCGACGGCATCCATTACTGCCTGGGCGCCCCGCTGGTTCGGAAAGTCGCGCCAGTGGGCTTCAAAATCCTGCTGGATCAGCTTCCGCATCTGCAACTGGCCGGCTTGCCGCAGTGGCAAACCGATCCCTACCTGAGAAGCGTGGTCAATCTTCCCGTCTCGATTGGTTAGCCATCGCGAGGGGCGACCGCCATGCGGAAGGCCCCTCAACTGCTGGCCGGCTGGCGCAGACAAATGCGCAATGCCCTGAAACGCCGGACATAAAAAAACGGGCACTTCTTGCGAAGTGCCCGTTTTCGGAATAATGGCGCAGCGGACGGGACTCGAACCCGCGACCCCCGGCGTGACAGGCCGGTATTCTAACCGACTGAACTACCGCTGCGCGTAACCTCAAGATGGTGGGTGATGACGGGATCGAACCGCCGACCCTCTGCTTGTAAGGCAGATGCTCTCCCGGCTGAGCTAATCACCCTTGCTCTCGAAGTGGGGCGCATTCTACGGAGCGTTCTCCAACCTGACAACCCCCAAGTGAAAATATAATTTCTCGACTATCCAAAGGGTTAGGGTCTGTTCCCGTTTCATCGCAAGCCGCGTTGCTGCGCAAAATCTCGCCAGGCCAGGCGTGGGGCGCTGGCAATGGTTGTTCCCTTGCCAAGCCCCACAACACCGCATGGCGAGATTTTCCGCGCAACCCGAAGGGCCGGGCCTGTTTTAGCGCGATGCGGCGTTTCTCGGGGCTCATTGGGAACAACCCAATGTCGCCTCTCGTGCCTTGCCTCGCGCTAAAACAGGCTCCGGCGCGGTTGTGATGAAACGGGAACAGACCCTAAATCGGGCTTGGCCTCAGGCCCTAACACGACAATAATGCCTGCCCTCGTGTCTGGCCCGTGTCTGGAGAGTTACCCCATGTGGTTCCGCAATCTGCTTGTTTATCGCCTCACCCAGGATATTGACCTGACCGCCGAAACACTCGACGCCGCGCTGGCCAGCAAACCGGCCAAGCCCTGCACCCATCAGGAAATGGCCACCTACGGTTTTGTCGCGCCGTTCGGCAAGGGCGCCGACGCCCCACTGGTGCATGCCAGTCAGGACTTCCTGCTGATTGCCGCACGCAAGGAAGAGCGCATCCTTCCGGGCAGCGTGGTGCGCGACGCACTCAAGGAGAAATTCGACGAAATCGAAGCCGCGGAGATGCGCAAGGTGTACAAGAAGGAGCGTGAACAACTCAAGGACGACATCGTCCAGAGCTTCCTGCCGCGCGCCTTTATCCGCAAGGGTGTGACCTTTGCGGCGATCGCCCCGAAACAGGGCCTGATTCTGGTTGACGCCTCCAGTACCAAGCGCGCCGAGGATCTGCTGTCCACCCTGCGTGAAGCGCTCGGATCACTGCCAGTG
>JACCEA010540714.1_pt1 | contig 23135 bp, 29 predicted proteins | sample 7449851 | NCBI WGS metagenome assembly JACCEA01 (sample SAMN15323453, study PRJNA562643) | freshwater metagenome | isolation source: river surface water | place: USA:Blue River Watershed | collected 2017-08-18 | reverse complement strand
ATCTCACGAGTGTGGTGGGATATTTCAGCTACTGCTTTCAAATCATCATCACCAACCGTTGGGTACATATACTTTAGAAGTTCATACTCCTGCGTATCGTTAAGTACATCCATCTCAATTGTTGTGAAACGGTCTAAGATAGCACGGTCAAGAACACGCGTTGAAGTATATTCACCACCAATGTTAGCAGTAGCGATAAAGGTAACACCTTCAGCTACTTTAACGATTGGTGAATCAACAGCCTCATCCAAACGTAAGTAACGTTGTCCCAAGTCCAACACTGTCATCAAGATGTTCCAAGCATCGGGGTGTGCTCTACTCAACTCATCCAATAGGATAACAGCGTTAGGAGTGGTGATTGCTTTTACGAAAGCGGATTCAGCGAAGAATGTACCTTTCTTAGAATCAAAGTGTGTGTTACCAATTAAGGTTGCTCTAGCATCCTGCGTAGCACCTAAGTTAAAATAGAAATCAGGACGTTTCAACCCTTTAGTTAGAGCTTTAGCTGCCATTGTTTTACCACAACCAGCAGGTCCTGTCATCATAATATTCTTAGCTCTCACTGCTGAACGAATAAGGTATTTCCATTTAAGGTCAGAAATAACCAAACCTTCAGGTTTAAGTTTCACCGATTCGTTATGGATGAAGTCAGTAATCTCTTTGTGAGAGTCCAACTTTTCAACATTAACTTCGGCGTTACTTTTTAGTGGAGCAACTAAGTTTTCGAATTCACTCATTTCGGTCAAGCGGTACTGAATCTTACCACCTTTACCAACAACTTTACGAAGTGCTTTACCAGCTTCGAAAGCTTTCTTACGAGTACCAGTACTAATTCCGTTAGTACCTACAATTTTACCGGCTGTATTAGCCAATTTGAAATGTGAGCCAACCTTCACAACTTTGAAGATTTGAGTACTCACTTTGTCCATCTTACTACTTTTTTTCGTAGCCATAATTAAGGGGTTTAAATGTTACAATTATTATTTATTATCAATCTTACTTCGTAAAGATACGCAAAATACCTGAGACTACCAAATATTTTTTTAATTATTTTTAAACTTTTTATAAGTCATTGAAAATCAACGAGTTAGGTGTGATTTCCTAACTCATTGATAATCAATCAGTTATGAATTTTGTGGTTTACTCATAAACAGGCGGTTCATTGTACGAGTCACTTCGTTTATGTTAGTTACGTTAATATAACTAGCCGCAGGACCGTAACACTCTTTGAATATACGAGCTGAACTACTACTATTCTCATCCATATCATGTCCATTATCAGCAACAAAGTAACTCATTACTTTGATACCCATACCTTCGATAGCCTTCACCATCTTACGAGTATGTTTAGCGGCGTTACTACCACTATAACTCATACCTTTAGCTGAGAAATAGGGTTCACCATCGGATATGTTAAGGAAGTAACTATCCATTTCGGTATTACTACCCACCATTTGTTTCATAATTGCTTCGAAACACAAACCTTCAGGTGTTGTACCTCCGGCGTGCAAATAACCAAACAATTGTTTTACCTTCATAAACTTATCAACTCTACTATCGTAAGCCAATACAATATAAGGTAATCCACTTTGTGATGTAGTACGGAATGAAATTTGAATGTTAAGGTTAGCAATCATATCTACTGCCTTAGCCAATGCTACGATGTTAATCATTGTTTTGTTCCACTTAGAACCACTCATTGAACCAGAGGCATCTACTGAAATATGTAAGTTAGCTTTCTTAAACATATCAATCTCTTTAGTAAAGAACACATGCTCATTACCATATCCGAGAGATGATACCATTCGTTTATCCATCTTACCCACAAGCTGGCGGTTGAAGATAGTTTCTCTACTCTCACCTCTCACCTGCAACTTCTTACCCAACAATGTACCCAATCGAATACCCTCAGCTACTTCATTTGCATGTTGTAGATACATAGTATCATCTTTATCACCTGCCCATCTTTTAGAAGTAAGTGGGAAGTCCTGAGATTCCATAAGTGAACGAGTCATCTTCTTTACAACGATACACTCAATACCTTTGAATGATGAACCAACACCATAATAGTCCTGAGCTACTACTTTCATCTCAGCTCCTGCTTCCTCAATTGATTCAAGCTGTTTAGCTTCCGATTGAGTCATCTTAGATTTCTTAATGTTACCACGTAAGAACTCTTTTTGTTTCTCAATCTTCTTACGAATAATATCCATCTGTCTTTGTGAAAGGCGGCCATCAGCTGGTTGGTTGGTTGCTTTACCATTCTTACCTACCTTAACACTAATCTTACCTTTGATACCTTTACCATCTTCAGCAGGTTCGTTACTATCACCACTCATATCGGCGTTACCATCAGTATCACCACTCTCATCATTACCATCACCATCACTATCATCAATCTGAACATCAATATCATCTTCACCTGCTTCTTGCTCACCTTCACCGGCCTGTCCATTACCATTACCTTGTCCTTGTCCCTGTCCGTTTTGGGGTTGGGAAAGTGGTTCAATTGCCTCAACCATAATAGAGTAAACTTCTATTGCTATTTTAAGCGCATCTTCCGTAGTTCTCAAACGAGAGATTTCATTCAGTTTGATTACTCTAGCAATATCAACTAAACGTTTCAACGCATTAGGTCTACTGAACTTAGAATGTAAGTTAATTAATCGGAACATATAAGCTTCGAAAGTTTCTTCGGTGAACTCATCCGATTTCATACCCTTATCAATAGCAGGGTCATTGAAGAACTTATCGTACATTGAACGATAGTAATCTCTATAACCTGGTGCTGATTTGTAAATGTAGTTATCAATACGTCTATCCTCTACATAGTTAAGAATATCTTTGATAACACCTGGCATATAATGAATACCTTTTTGTTTCGATAGCTCTGATAATCTACCAAATTCTTCACTACCAACAATTTTGTGAATTGCTACATCCAAATCTCTCAACAACTGAAAGTTGGAAAGTTTAATGTGAGAACCTTCGTGCAATGCCAAACCTACGGCCGGGTCAAACTCTTTCGGTTCAGCGATGTTAGCCGAAATAGTTACTACCTTACCATCAGTATATGAATCACCTTTAGTTGAAAACTTAACAGGTATAGATTGACCTGTTACAATAGATACGAAGTTAGCGATTGCTCTACGATGAGCTGCCAACTTATAAAGATTTTTAGTAGCAATCTCTTTTGGACTATATGAACTATATACTGGGGAATGATAATCATAATCCCAGTCATCCATCCACCAAGAGGATTTACCATAAGAACTGTATGATTTGCTTTTTTTGGATTTACCACTCACTAAGTGGTCTTTTGTACCGGTCTTAAAATCTGAATACCAACTCATATAAAGGGGTTTTAATTAATGATTGAATACAAATATACTAAAAATACCTGAAACAAACAAGCCTTTTTGAAAATATTTTTTAAGGCACTGAAAATCAACCAGTTATAACTGATTGATAATCAATTAGTTGTGCAAGTCATTGATAATCAATTACTTTATTTTCTTGGGTCAGTATATCCAAGCTCTTTTATTATTGGGGAATTTTCTAATATATCCGAAAGTTCATCGGGTATATCAACCACATCATTCATATTTTGAAATGGCTGGTTTATTTGCCAGGTTCGATATAGCTCATTAAAAGTAACATCTGTTGGTTTTTCTTGTGGAACGTTTACCCTACTATCTATTTTATAGTCTTTGGTTTTAGTATGAAATATATTATCTGAATATTCTAATCCAATTGAATTCATAATATTCTTTATCGAAGCTCCATCATTTTGAAAAAAATCTTCATACTTTATTGCATATACATTTGGATAGTTATTTTTCAAAGCATCTAAAAATATCTCACACATAATTAGGTACTCATCTATTGTGTGATAATACTTTGAATCTAAGTGGTCAGTACATCCACTCAAAGGGTCATATCCTCTTTTTATAATTGAAGTAAATAAATTCCAAGGATTTCTATTGGTTAAGATTATAGAATAACCATAGTATCTGGATTGTTCAGAATACACATTAAACTTTAATTTATGCTTTCTTATTTCTAATGGTAGTACTGGTGATTTTATCAATATAAATTTATTATCACCAGAATCATTTACAATTCTTGGGTGTACATAATCAGACTCATCTATACATTCATGTAAATTATTACACTCACCCAATTTTGATTTAAGAATGCTTGTGCCTGTATGTGGGTATCCTGTAATTAAAATTTTCTTTTTTTCCAAAACTATGATTTATAGGTCATCTTCATCACCCCATTCATCGGCAGAAAATGTTGATTCTATTTCTTCAAATAAAAAGGTAAGTTCTTTTCTTGCATTTTCAACCATACCCCAATCTTCAAAAGCGATAGCATCTTCTAACATGTCTATCGTCTGCTTAATTTTGTTTTCAATATTCATAATGCTATTATTTTTCATTTAAATATAACATTACTTAATTAAACGATAAAATCATCTTTCATATCTTTTTTAAATGAAAACTCTTTTGTAGGTATAAACTCAATAGAGTCACTCCATCTAAAACTTTCCATTGGAGGATTTACAAAGTTATTATAAATCTCATGCGGAGTTCCTTTTGATTTTCTTGTTATCATCATATAAAAAGGAAAGTATCTTATTTCAATTTTTACTTTACTAAAGTGAACTGCTAAAAAATGTTCTGGTGGGAATAGATAGTGACCATCATTTAAATACTCCATCATTCTTAAAAATATGAATGAATAATAATCCATTACCTTTGGATTACCATATGCAAAGCAATCATTGATACCATCTGATTGTGGGAACGATGGACAGTTATTACTTCCCATAGGTACGTTTAACATATTGTTGTTTTCTATTACAAAATTTTCATCCAATACAGTATCAATTCTAGCTCTTATAATTAAATCATACTCGATACCCAATTGCTTAGTTAATAAATTACATTTCCAAACTTTATAGTACATTGAAAGTTGTCCAAATGCTTTAGATGTATTCTGAAACAGCTCATCTATGTTAGTTGGTGATTGTATGTTCATAGAAGCAAAGTCTTGAGTAGTTTGTTTAAATATTTTATAACTCTCAACTTCTAATCTTTTTGGACTATAAACTTTTTCAAATTCATTTATGGTATCACCCAATTCAGAATTCTCAATATCCCAAAATGAAGCATACACATCCATATTATACTTTTTAATTAATGATAACCAAAAATTTTTAGTTTCATTTAGGTCTCTCATATGACCTGAAAAACATAATGCTATTTTCATACAATATACTTATCGTCTTTTACACAAGGTACTTTAATTACCGTTGTTACAGAATCACTCAATGCTTCGAAATCGGTTGCTTCACCTGGCTCTATTGTAATTATATCACCACTATTGTAAGTAACACCATTCATAAGAACCATACCACTAACTACAACAGTTATTTCAGTTGCTACTTTATGATAATGCTTTTCATCTTTATCACCTGCTTTATATTTTTTTACAGCAACTTCAAAATCATTTGTTTTATATAAAGATGGTTCGAAGTTTCCAACTATCCATCCTTTGAACATTTCATTTAACTTATTTAATTTCATCTTTATATTTTTGAATGTAATCAGAACAAATACCAGAACATACGTTTATATCATCCATATGAATTTCTGGCATTACTGCTATACTTTTTTTAATTGGTTGTTTGCCCGGATATGCCCAAATGTAACCATATGAAGTAAGAGTTAATGTATCTTCTTCATGCCAAAACCAATTTATCTCTTTACAATCATTTTCATTTTCATAAAAGTATTCAACTGCTTCTATGTTTTTACAATGAACCCACAAACGGTCTGCCCTTCTTTCAATCCAATCTAAATCAATTTGGTATTGTGGTTCATCATGTCCCAACCACCAATTACCATCAATATACCAAACATCAACCTCTACATCAAATCCTATACGAAGTGTATCATCTATGTATTCGGGTTTGTTTTCAGCTTCTTCTATTCTTCCGTTTATGTTTCCTCTATGTGATATGTAAATCATTTATTTGGTATTAAATAAGGTTCATCACTAAATAACTGGTCTATTGTTGATATACTAAAATTTCTTTCAGGTATAAAATCATCTTTCCATTGCTTCTTAAATAAATTTGCTTTTACTTTATATGGTTTTAGTAAATCAATATCTAATATATCAAAGTGCTCTTTCATTAAAAATTTACCATCAACTTTTTCAAATCTCAATGGGTCTTTTGCTTCTAAATAAGATTTGGTCAATCTTTCTTCTGGTGCATGGGTTTTGACATATTTGTGAAACTTACCATCAACTTTCCATTTAGAAACATTCAATCTATTGGTATCGTAGTTGCGCTTTGCAGCTCTAAATAGTATAAGTAAATTCTCAGTTGTACCAGCCATAATATGGTCTGATATGTGATATTCAGCATATTGCCATGCTCTAAAGAAAACAGATGAACTCCACAATTTATGCGGAGCTGATTTTATTGATTGGTATATATTTTCTGGATAAGACCAATATTCATCTCCTCTCATTTTGATAACATATTTTGTAGTTACCATTTCTAATGCATTAAGAGTTGATATAATTTGGTAATTTATATTTTGGTCACCACTTTGATTTGGTAGTGGTGATAATATTACTTTAAAGTTTTTTGGAAGTTGTGAAAAATCAATAGAAGTACCAACCCAAGTAGAAATAATTACATTACAATTATCATACTTTTTTGTATAAAAATCATAAGAATCCTGCTCAAGTTTTCCTTGAATTATAATTGTAACATCATCCATAACTAACATTTCTTATTATTTTTTCCAACCGATTTTTTCTCCGGCTTTTACTCTACGTTCATATTCTTCTTCCGAACCTGGAAATCTCCAAGCCCACACCAACCAAAATAACATAAACAATGCTATTCCAATTAGAGCAAATGGTTTGTGTGAAAGTGTAAATAATAGGAATGTATAACTCACCAAACAACAAAGTAGCATAATATACTTAACTTTTGTTGGATATATTCTTTTAGTTTCCCATCTGATAAGATGTGGTGAGAATGTTGGATGCGTATGCAACCAATGATTTAATGCGGGCGAACCTTTAGCGAATGCCCATGCTGCTAGTACCACAAAAGTTGTCATAGGTACACCCGGTACAATAGCTCCTATGTATGCACAACCTACAAAAAGTAAGCCGAGCGTTCTCCATAACCATTTATTCATAATTCTATATATTAATCCCAATCTTCTGAAAGATGATTTTTACCTTTTTGTAATTTAACTTCTTTCTTTTTTGGTTTTTGTTTCTTAACTTTGCTTTTCTCTTTTATGTATAATTCTTCTTCATCAATTTCGTTATACACAAACTTTTTCAAGTAAGCTTTTCCGTTTTTCATAAATCCAGTTTATCTACCCTGACCTCTATATCTTTTTGGTTTTTGTTCTTTAGGGCCGTATGATTTTTTAGCCTTATGACTTTTTTTACCAAATGAAACTTTTTGAGAGTTTCCTGCGGATTTTCCTTTTGCCATCTTAATGTTACAATTTTAATGTAAATTTGTAACGTAACCTATTTGAGATGTTTTTTAAGTTGTCTTGCACCCAATATCCATTTTTTTCCTATTGGGTTTTCAATTGGTTTTCTTAAAAAAGCATCTACTTGCTTTTGTATGGACTTGTTTACAGGTTGATATTCGGTATTATCTACAATAATAAAATTGTTACCAAATAGTCCCTGAAAGTGTCCTAAGTTTTCTTGACACTTTCTCCAAATATCTTCTACTAATTCAGGATCGAGTTTTCTACTTCTTTGTTTATTTCTTTTTTGAGCAACTTCCAAAGATGTATTCACAAAAACCATGTAACAATCATACCCTAGTGATTTGGCGTGAAACATTTTTCTTCGTATTTTCATTACCTCATCACCCGTTCCATCTATAATCATTCCTAATCGTCCAGCTTCGTAAAATGCTTGTTGTTTTTGAGTAAGTGCTTTTGCACGATTACGGATAGAATCACCAGTTTCTCCTGCTATGAACTCCCAAAAATTGGGGTCATTCTTTGAAATATCTGCTAAATCACCAGGATCTATACCATTCTTTTTCAAAGCTTGTTCAAATGCTGTATCGGAATTGATTATCTTAAGTCCTCCGGCTGATACTGATTGTAAATCACCTTTACCTACGCCAAAGATTTCTTTTGCTACATAGGATTTTCCACTACCCGGTCCACCAGCCAAAAAGATACATTTAAGAATACCAGGATCATCAACTCCTTCGGTGATTATCTCAGCGAATAGTTTAGTTCTGATTTCCTTAATCTCTTTTTGGATAGTAGATAGTTCGGATATAAGATTCTTCATTGATTACTTAGTAGTCTTCTTTTTTGCTGCTGGCTTCTTCTTTTCAACAACTACAGTCTTAGCAACTTTTGTAGCTTTATCAGCCACTTTCTTTACTTTAACTGCAACTTCCTTAACTTCTTCGATTTTATCTTCGATAGCATCAGGAATGTTATTGTTGTTCTTATCTTCAATCTTACCAGACTTCATACCAAAGTATGCGAATGTTCCACCGATTGCAAGAACAGCCAAAATAATTAAAAATGTTCCCATAATTTTTGTTTTAAGGTTTATCTATAAATATATAGTTTTTTTGTAAACAAACGTTATTCCTCACCATATAAAGAGTACTTGGTAATTGGTTTTTCAACCTTTACTTCCTCTTTATAGATTACCTCTACCGTCCCTTTACGGGCTGATAGGAAAAATTCCGTTTGTCCAGTCTTTTGGAAATGATACTCCAACCCATCGGTTAGTGATTCCAAAATGGTAGAAGGAGAGTCTACCGGCTGCCATCTATCGCCCGGTGGTACTCTCCTTAATACTACTTCTTTAATTTCTTCTATTTTAGTTTCGAAAGCCATTATTTAATAACTTGTAAGATTTTAGATTCTTTAGCCGCCGATACTTCATAATCCAATTGAATACCTGCTTTTTCAAATTCTTTAACAACTCTAGCTTCTGCTTCCGTAACGGTCATAGCATCTACTAAATAACTTTCTTTTACTTTCTTAATCTTTGTACCGCCTTTACCACCATCTACTTCGTGCTGAACGGTCACTGTAACTTCAAAATACTTTGCCATAATTTATTGTTTTTAATGTTTAATTACAAATATACTACTTTTTTCGCAATTTACCAAATTAATATTCATATTCTTTCTTTGGACCTGATAAATTTCCGTTAATTAGGAATGAACAATTGAAACATAACATTCTTAAATTATCGTACTGATGATTCTTCTTATTTCCATCCAAAAAATCCAATACCAATGGTACTCTGTGGTCTGTTATTCTTCTTTCCTCAAATTGACAATTAGAGCATTTTTCTTCCATATATCCACTTAGAAGTAATCTCTTTTTCAACTTCCATACAGGATAATTTGGATACTTACCAGCAATAATATCATCTAATGCATGAAATCCTTTACTGGATTGAGACCCCTTTCGTATCCCAATACCATGTGGATTTTTAAGTTCATCGAATATTTTGTATTCTTTTGCGTATTTTTTGTAGGTGTTATATGATACACCAAGCATCTTAGCTGCCTCTGCTGCTGAACGGGCTTTCTTTTGTATATCCCTTATTTCTGATTCTAATAAAGGTCTAGCACCCAAACCTCTTTTAGTTCTTCTTTGTGGTGCTAATGATAAATCTTTTGTGGGGTCAAAGTTTGAAAACTCTTTAAATTCTTTTTGTTCTTCCATAACAATTTTGATAGACTATTTTTACTTTCTATATATAAGTATATCAATTTTCTTTTTTTAACCCAAATTTTATCCATTTATACCAAATTCTTTCATGAATATAATATTGAATAGGCTTATAAACGAGTTCTGCTACCCCAAATGCGGCACCTACTTTAATTGAACCACTTACCCACCACATTATACCAAACCCAATTAGCGTTGATATAATACGATATGAGATGGTCTTAGCTATGTGCCTCTTTCTCTGAACTATCATTATCTACTGAATAAATTACTATGTCTCCGTTTGAATCCATATAACCTTGCCTAATTGCAGTACCGCTAATTGATTCTATATCAGATGGTGGATGGTGATAAACAACCTCATATCCTACACCTCTACCATAGTTTACACTTTCAATATCGGGAATAATACTAATTAGTATTTTATCTGAGTTTTCAATGAAGAACTTTTCTTTGGATAAATCCGTTAAAACTTGATGTGCTGTTTTTGGATTTCCTTCATCTACTTGCACATCTCTAATTGCTACCCAACAATTCTTTCCTTTATCTAATTGTTGGCGGATTAACCATTCGTGTCCGGCGTGCCAAGTTTGCCATCTTCCGATGAACATTGCGTACTTTTTCATAACGTTTATTTTATTTGATTATATCTTTCTTTGTTTTGTTTATTAGTCCATTCCATTTCAACAGCTGTCCATTTTCCTTTTGGACAAGCTCCTATCTTTGGTGAATAAACTTTTGCTTTTAGAGCACATCCACATTCACCACAATGTATTATAGGCATTGTTTTTTTGGAATCACAAGTATCACATATCTCCATTCTTTTAGCAGCTAATTCAGATTGCGCATCATTTGGATTAAATGCTATACCCCATGCTTTAAATATTTCAACTACTTTATTCATACTTTTTCAATATTTTTTAAATAATGAATTAGTTTGGTAAAAGATTGTATTGGATTATCAGAAGTAGTATCCATATCAAAAAAGTTTACTTCTGGTTCTTCATATCCCTCTACTTTAAATTGCTCTCTTTGTCTTTTACGATTGGTGTGAACATATATTTCAACCATATTATCACCACATTCGTTTTTAAATTCTTCTCTCAATTGTCTGTATGGTGATACTAATGACACAACCACATCACATCCTTTGGCATTTAAGAAAAAAGCAAGTAATTGTGCATTTTTAATATTTTGCACTCTACCTGCTTCTGAGTAATCTTTGTTTAGTGTCAACTCTCTCAAGTCATCACCATCTATATGAAATACATCTTTTCTCCAATTACGTTTTTCAGTTTGTAAAAATTCTTTAAGTTTGGTTGCTTGTATTGTTTTTCCAGAACCTGGCTGACCTGTGAACCAATATATCATAACTTTTGTGTTTTAAATAAGTATTAATTTATAAATTTTTTTGCATATCTTTCGTAATATGATACATTTATTTTGTCCATATTTTCTTGAAACCATTTATAGTATTTATTATATACTGAATCTATATCTTCTTTTGATAATCTTAACAATGGTCTTAATGCGTAATCTTTAGATGCTTCTTTATGGTTCTCAAAATTATTAGGCGAACCAATAGCACCACTTTGTTTATGTCCAGCTATTTCATGGGGGTCACTCCAGTTAAAGCAATAAGATGGAACATAATTATCATTCCATTCATTCAATTGCTTTTCATCTCTTAGTTTAGTGTACCAACTCAATCCTTCGTATCCAGTTATATCTGAACGAAATCCTATTTCTCTGATTCTATTCATCTTAACTATAACACTAGCTTCTAATGTATTTTGACACATTTCAATTCTATTAGGTGTTGCGAATAAACTTGCTCTTGGTTTCCAAGCATCAGTACCCAATTCTTCAATACCATCTACTGCCTGCTCTATATGCCAAGGTAAATAAATGTCATCATCATCCGCTAACATGAAGTAATCACCAGTTGCATGAGTAACGGCATCTCTACATATTTGACCTCTATTTTCATAATCAAATCCGTTCTGATAATTTATACCATTATTCACAATAATGATAGTTGGGTCTTCAAATCCTAATTCATAAGGATGCTCCTCATCGGTATTGAATATAATCAATTCTTTGTTTGGATATGTTTGTGCATGATATTGTGCTACTATTCGTTCTACACAAGTAAACCTACCATATGTCGTACATACAAAACTAACTTTTTTCATTTAAGTATTTTTTATATCTTTTTATTCCAGTTTCTAAATTAACTTTTGGTTTCCAACCCGGCATCCAATTTTCTTTTAAACTTAATGTGTTCATTTGATAACCAATTGGTGTATCTGATTCATTTAGATATTCGTATGGTATTCCAATTAAATCAAATACAGTCTCAAATGTATTACTCTCACCACTTCCAACCTCATACCACTTACCTTTCAATTTATCATAGTTTAATAGTGCATACATATTTGCACTTGTAATGTCATCTATGTAAACAAAATCTCTAGTTGGTTTATTTGGAAATAATTTAACTTTATCTTTTTTCATATTCTGATAAATCATTGATGCCATTTTACCTTTATGTTCTTCACCCGGACCATATACATTAAAATATCTCAATGCAATACCACCCCTACTAATAACATAATCTTCACCTAATAATTTACTCCAACCATACAAATTAGATGGTAGATTTTTATCAGTACCATATATTGCTGCCGATGATGCATATATTAATTTTGCTCTATTCATATAACACCAATCTGCAATCCACTTTGTGTTTATATAGTTTCTCTCCAACATATAATTTACATCTGTATTTAATGTATCACTACATGCGCCTATATGAAACACTACATTTGGTTTGAAATCGTTTAAACTTCTATAAAGTTCTTCTTTAGTATAACCTTCTTCAATACCAATAGATAGTTCACAAAGTGATAGTAAACGTTTTCCTATAAAACCTCTATATCCAGTTATTGCTGCTCTCATTTAGTTTTTTTGTAATAATAACAACCACCTCTTTCTGTAATATTTTCTTTACCCAATACTTCATCAGCTGCCTTTCTAACACCAGGATGATTTGGGTTATCATAATCATGCCCAACCAATACACCACCATTCTTAACTTTAGGTAACCAAGCTATTAAATCAGCCTTAACATCTTCATATTCATGCGAACCATCTATGAAACATAGTGATAAACTTTCATCTTCGTATGTTCCAACTATATCCAATGAATACGATTTTATTAAATTAACAACACCTAAATCAGTTAGTGGTTTTAGATTAGCTTTTGTTTCTTCATAAATATCCTCACTCACCTTTCCAAATTCCTTTGTTGGTGCGAAACAATCAATAGCATCATATCTAAGTTTCTTACCAGAGTTAAATATTTCAACTCCCATAAATGCTGCACTACCACCTTTCCAAATTCCAATTTCCACAAAGTGGTCCCCATCATTTGCATTTTCTATTGCTTCTAAAAATATATCTGGATAATTAAACCAGTGTTGTAAATTGTTATAATAGTGTTGCATTATCTTATCCATTTTTTATATGTATCTACATATTGTTGTTTTCTATTAAGTTTACCACCCCACAAATCACTTTCAAATTCACCATCTTGCCAAACTAATAATTCTTTTGCCATATAATAATTGTTAGTGTACATAGCCATATAGATTGTATCTATTATACCCATATCATATCTCAATCCTAACACTCTATCGTAAAAACACTCATTAATTGCGTAAGCATGAGTTGCATACATACCAGCGGTACATTTTGCTAGGTTATCAGTTACACTATCACACCATCCGCCCGGTTCACCACCCATATAAAATAAATCCCATTCTTTATCTTTTAACTCCCCAATACACTTTTTAACTTTATCAACAAACCCATCTTCAAATACACAATCATCTTCAAATATCACACAATGTTTCCAACCTCTCCTCTTTGCTTCTCTAATCATTTCAAAGTGAGAATATGTACATGATATCTTTATGTGCCAATCTATACCATTAAATGGATTTGGTACATCTTCTTCTTTCAGTTGGATAGCTGGAAATCTTTCTACTTCAAATCCTGCTTCTTTACTTCTTCTTTCGAATGCATCTCTCCTTTCAGTTCGTTTATCCAAATTAAGATAAAATCCACCATCAAAATAATCAAATATCATATTATTTAGGTATTGCTATATAATCAACTAAATGCGCTGCATCAATTACTTTTTTGTATTCATATCCCAATGAATCTAATCTACTAAACACATCATTTTCAGTCCAACCATATATTTGTAATTGTGGCAATTCTACTTCTATAAAGATTATAGGTTTGTGTTTTTTGATTGTTTCAATTGCACCATCTAATACTTTTGGTTCGTAACCCTGTACATCTATTTTTAATACTGCTACATTTTCAAACTCATAAGAATCCAAAGGTCTAACCTCAACATCATTATAACCAGAACCATAGTAAGCATCTAAATGAGCATTACCAATATTGATTGTATCAGTTGAATGATATTGTAAATTTTCCATTTTAAGGTTTGTATGTTCATCGCTTAATGCTATATTGTGTGCTGTAATATTATCATACCCATTTAGAATTATATTTCCGCATAGTTGATAATACACTAACTTTTGTGGTTCAAAGGAAACTATCTTACCATCTTCTACTAAATCGGCAAACTCTAATGTATGGAATCCAAAATTAGCTCCAACATCAATTATAGTCTTTCCTCTTACATCAATATTATTTCTAATATAATCAAAAATGTAGTGCTCATATATTCCCCCTCTACGTGTCATATCAGTTACACCACAATCATTTTTAAATAGAATATATTCTTTTCTTGTTTTTACATATTCGGTTGGTAATCTCATATTAATACTGATTTTTTTGCTGTTTTTTGTATTTCATTCCAATAATACCAACTTGCTGTATTTGGTTTTATTTCTAAATTTTCATTGTATGGTAGTTTGTCCATATAATTTGCTTTATAAAACTTACCGCTATCACTTCCCGTTATTCCAGCATTGTGAAATATATTCATCCTAAGATAATCTTCTTCTGTTGAAGTTGCCCAACTAAATTCCATATTCGGATGACATTGTGTATGTTTTCTCATTTTCCAACCATTCCACAATACAGCCCACATATCAGCACACCATATTTGTAATTCGTGATGAGTTGGGTCATTTTGTTTTTTTATCTGATTTAATCCATTTACATCTTTAAATAGCAATTCAGATTCTCTCTCAACTTTATCCCAATAATAATAAGTCAAATCTTTCATTATATATTGAGCACCTATTGCATTTTTTTCATTTGCCTTAACAACTCCTTTGTGAATTCCTACAATATCGCACATAAGAGATAGTACATCATCTCCTTTAGATAAAATATAATCATGTCCGATATACCAACGAGTATCCGAACCATACCACACATCATCATTAATCATATCATCGGTTATCCATTCTTTAATTGGTTTAGTAAATATAATATCACAATCGTGATAAAATATAGTTTCATCTTTTAATTCAGGATGTGCTTTCCAATGTTGTTTTAAAATATTTGGGCGTATTGATGATATATAATCTTTAGTTACTCTAGTATCATCATAAAAGAAAAAACGAGCTGCATAGTTGTTAGCAAGTTTAGACCAAGCTTTTGGGATAATTCCATTTTCTTTCCAACAAACTATATCAACATTATTTAAGTTGATACCCATTTCCATAAAGTTATTTAGCATAACTTCCACCTGCCAAGTGTAATATGGAATTGCTGGTTGAGCTGATACAAATCTTAAATTTTTTTGTAATTTATATTTTACTAATTGTGTTTCTACTTCGTTCCATCTATTATCAGGACACTGTCCCATTGCTTCCGTAAATACTTTTGATTTCAACATACAACCACATATAGAGCATATATTTTTAACACCATCCATTTCTTTTTTATTTGGACAGGTATTACAAACTTCAATACGTTTAGATGCTAATTCGTTTTTTGGATTATTAGGGTCATATTCAATACCCCAAGCTTTGAAAAGTTCTTCCATCTTTTATAACCTTTATTTGTATATAATTATTGTATTTTTGTATTTTTACTATGGACACCCACCATCTTCAGCTGCTACATAAATTGTAGTTCCTGCTGTTATTGTAGCTCCTAATATACTCATAGTACCACTACTTCCTATTGTACCATTACATGTCTGAACTATATTTGAATCCGTAAAAATAATATGTTGTCCAGGTATTGATGTTGTGTAATCTATTTCAACGTCTTGAGTTAGAAGTTGAGTAGTTGTGAAGCTTCCATTATCTCCAGGATTTATTGGGAAATTACTACCACCAGCATAGGTTACAGAAACCCCGTTTACTCTCATACCGGTTATTACTATATCTAAAGAAAATACGTTACCTATATAAATATTAGCTTCGGATGGTGCGGCAGTAGTTGTTGTAGTAGTTGGAGCGGATGTTGTCGTAGTAGTTGGTGCGGCAGTTGTTGTGGTTGTTGTAGTTGCGCATGGAATTGTTTGTGTTATTGAATTTGTACAAGTTCCAGTTGATGTTATTGTAACTTCAGTTGCGGCATCATCTACACTAACTCCTTTACCAGCAGTTAATTCACTCTTTGTTGCAGTTGATGGTGTAACACTCCCAACATTTGCAGTAAGGTTAAAGTTTGGACCTAAATCAGCTCCCAAACCAGCTCCTAATGTTAATGTTATATTTCTTGCCATTTTTTTAAATTTATAAACTTATCTTAACAAAACGAATTACCATTTATTGTTACATATACTGATTGATTACCACTAATTAATACTTCATATCCAGTACTACATCCAAATCCACCAGGCCCATCAGGACACACTGTTGTGGATGATGCTATTACTTTACCATTAGCATCGGTAAATGAAATCATATCACCAACAGTTACAGCTAAAGTAGTTATGTAATTACAGCTACCATCTAAAGTTCCTAATTGTTCTATCGGTCCACCATTGATTTGGTATTGTAAATTACCATTTGCTTCTATATATTTCGCGTATATATTCAATTGAGTACCAGATGTGGTTGTAGTTGTTGCTGCTGCAGTTGTGGTTGTTGTAGTTGGCGCCTCAGTTGTTGTAGTTGTTGTACTATCACAAACTATAGTCAATCCATCATAATTACATTGAGGCGCAGCCGTTGTAGTTGTAGTAGTTGTTGAAGTACTTGTTGTACTAGTTGTAGTTGTTGTAGTTGGAGCCTCAGTTGTAGTTGTTGTAGTTGGAGCCTCAGTTGTAGTTGTTGTAGTTGGAGCCTGTGTTGTAGTTGTGGTTGTAGTATCTCCAGGTTGAGTTGTGGTTGTAGTTGGCGCCTGTGTGGTTGTTGTGGATGTACTACTTGTGGTTGTGGTTGGCGCCTGTGTGGTTGTTGTAGATGTACTACTTGTAGTTGTGGTTGTAGTATCTCCAGGTTGAGTTGTGGTTGTGGTTGGCGCCTGAGTAGTAGTTGAAGTACTGGTTGTTGTACTTGTTGTTGATGTCGATGTGGTTGATGTACTTGTTGTTGTTGTGGATGTAGAAGTACTTGTAGTTGATGTAGAAGTACTTGTAGTTGATGTGGTTGATGTGGTTGTGGTTGTTGGACACGGAGTTTCTAATGATAATTCACCATTTGTAGATAACCAATAATTTGCACCATCAGAATAATATCCATCTATTGGTTTAGTTGTAAGGCCAATATCGGTGTATATAAATGTTCCGTTTTGTAAAATTGAACTACCAGGTATATAATAAGTTGTTTGAGTAGAATAACAAGCTTGCCATCCCACACTTGCATCAAATCCCAAATTAACAGATTGAGGAGCAATTGTTGTTGTAGTTGTAGGTGCAATTGTTGTTGTTGATGTGGTAGACGTACTGGTTGATGTGGTTGTTGATGTTGATGTAGTTGTTGTTGTAGAACAAGACCCTGTACTTGTTATTTGTCCAGCTCCTCCTGTAACTCTCCACCAATCAGTTCCATTGGAATAAAATCCATTTAATACGATTGTTGTTAGCGTTTGGTCAGTATATAATGTTGTTCCGACTTGTAGTGTTTGGCCTGTTGCAGCATAATATGTTGTTGGTGATGTACCAAATGCCAAACAAGCAGAAAAGAAATTTGCACCATGGTATCCCAAACTAAATGATTCGGGTGCAGTTGTAGTAGTTGATGTTGTTGTTGAAGTTGATGTTGATGTTGTGGTTGTTTGTCCTGTAATTGTTAGGATAATTGATGTTGTACAAACTCCAACCGATGTAATTGTTATTTGAGTTGCTGCCGGGTCTACATCTACCCATTTACCTGCCAATAATTCCGACTTAGTAGCAGTATTAGGTGTAACACTACCAACATCTGCGGTAAGGTTAAAGTTAGGTCCCAAATCAGTACCTAACCCAGAGTTAAGTGTTACAACTATATTCATATTTTATATATATTCTTTTTCTCATTTTATCCGATACATAACATTCCAGCACAATCACTTGTAGAATTTAATGTAATATCAGTACCGGCAAATGTAAATGTACCACCATTAGAAACAGAACCAATAGTACTTACAGTTATAGAAGCACCTCTAGCATAGTTATTATAACAAACATTATTAGAACCATACCCAGTACCTTGCGTTGTACCTGCTGTAATGGTAGCAGATGAAATCATTCCAACCTGTCCCTCAAATGTAGTACAACTAAAATCATTATATAAATCCACTATTGCATAAGTTATAGTTAAGTCTTGCGTTAATGCATCTGATAATGTAAATACAAATTCACTAGCTCCACTAGCGTTACCCACAAATATATATGTTAATGTTGCTGTTGCCGGAGGTGCTGCGGTTGTGGTTGTTGTAGTTGTAGTTGCATTACAATTACCTCCAACAGCCGTAACCTGTCCAGAACTATTTATTTGGAAAGAATATGCATCACCAATTCCACCTGATTTTAAAGCAATCCAACCATTTCCACCATTAGTTGGGAAACCTGGGTATGTATCATAGATTATATCACCTACTTCAATTAATGATAAGCTAGATTTTAATGAGTAATATCCTCTAGTAGATGCATATGTTGAACAAGCTGTTGCGGAATCCACAGGATAAGGAGACTCTTTACCCAAATAAGTGTAAGTTGTTGGACCAGCGGTAGTTGTAGTTGTAGTTGATGTAGTTGTAGTTGTAGTTGTTGGTGCCTCCGTAGTTGTAGTTGTTGTAGTTGGTGCTTCTGTGGTTGTGGTTGATGTACTACTTGTGGAAGTAGAAGTGGTTGTAGTTGTTTCATATGTAATAACTGCCGAACCTCCATTGTAACTACATTGTGATGCTGCAGTTGTGGTTGATGTAGTTGATGTAGTTGATGTAGTTGATGTTGATGTGGATGTGGATGTTGTTGATGTAGTTGTAGTTGTTACGTTACAACTTACAGCTATATTCTTAATAGTATATGCCCCAACACTATCTCTTAAAATCACATACCAAATTCCATTAATTAGAGATGTAAAATCGAAAGTTGTTGCTCCACTTAAATTTGTAGGAGTTGCATTAAATGCATTAAATGGAGATGACCCAATTGCAATACTTTGATATGTTCCACTACCACCACTAAATGATGTTGCTGTAATTTTACCATCACCATTAAGTCCTAATCCTTCACAAATTGTACTAAGTGTAAAATTAATAGGAGCAGTTGTGGTTGTGGTAGTTGTTGTTGTAGGAAAATATGAGCAATCACAATCAGGAAATGGTGTACAATTACCAACTACCGCTATTGTTGCGGTAGATGATGCTGATACAAATCCGATTTGTGAAACGAAATCAATAGAACGCATTCTATCATAAATCAGTTCTCTAGAAGAAATATCACCATCACATTCTTTCCACTCTACATTTGAGCTTGTATTTGATGAAATACTTACTCTATAAATATTAACGGCTGGTATTGGACACTGAACTTTTGAAAGGTTTCCAATTTCACCATTAGTTCTTAATTTGTAAATAGTACCACCAAACTTTATAAAATTGTATCCTGTAATAGGAGTTAAAAGTAAACTATCTGCGTATATTTTTGAAGTTACACCCAATGCAGCAGAATCAGAATAGACCGTTTGGTCCTCTGCTGTATTTGTTGTACAAAAGGTTGTATCTAATGTAGTAAAGTATTTTACACTATGTGAATACGCCATTACTTAAAGGATTTCTTCAATACCTATAAGTATTCTTTAAATTTATTCTCTAACCAAAGATGCCTGATATACTGCTATCACTTCTGGTGTCCAAATTGCATTTGCGATAGCTTGAACTTTTGGGTCTTCGTTTGTTACGTTATCACCAGGTGCTAAAACGTGTCTATGAAATGTTCTTGCAATTTCAACACCATCTTTTTCAATGATATTTGCTGTACGAACTTGTATATGATTTGATTCTACAAGTTCTACTAAATCTACTAATTGTTTTTCTATTAATGTCATTTTATATTTATTTTAATTAAAATATGTTATAGTAAATGCAATCTCATCATTTGCAGAAACAGCTGATATTGGTAAATCAATTGGTGTATCATTATCTCTTATTTCTGATAAATATAAAATTGAAGATGCTGAGATTGATGTAAACGCTATTACAACATAATTTCCTGTGTAGTCTACACCATTAAGTAACACCGTACCAATCGCCGCAGTGTTAGCTGCTTTTTGGAAAGGTAATCCTGTAATTTGTAAATATCCAGTTCCTCCACCTGTTACAGATGTTCCTAATCTGATATTTCCAGAAACCGTTACTTTTCTACCAATTTTTGTATAAGTTGTATAATCTGTTTGCAACTCATAAGTACCAGCAGTTCCACTTCCTCTAATTACCGGGGTCCAAGTTCCTTCTTCGTAATCATTTAATAATTCGGAAGTCATTCCAGCTGCATTTGCATTTGCTGAGAAATCAATACCATTCGGTGTTAATTTAATTCCAGCCGTTGTACCATCTGCTTTGTAAAGAGTTAATTCGGAATCATCCCCAGCACCACCAGGATTAAAGAATCCCCTTAATTCACTACCATCACCGGGAGTGGTGTACCACTTTTGTTGACCATATACTTCTAAAGGTATAGTTGGTGTAACGTTAGCACCGATAGCAGCTTTGGTAGTAGTTAAGTTTGAACTTCCAGTTATATTACCTGCGAAATTAATACCACCATCATTGTAAAGTATGATTTCATCATTCCCAGCTCCTTTATAATTTACTCTAAGTGTGTTATCGGTATATGTATAAACATCCCAATAGTTTGTATTTGTAGTTTCATATAATCTAACTGAATTTCCACCATGTACAATCACATTACCTTTAAAAGTTTGTCCATCATAAAATGTATTCGCAGAAGATGTTTGTGCAAATAAGAAGTAATTTTGTATTTGAGTTGAAGATGATACAACGTTATTAGTTGCCATCAAAGAACCTGTAATACCTCCATCTACAACGAAAGAACCAGTAACTTCTGCACCAATTGGACTAACTCTGAATTTTCTCAACCACGTACTTCCGTTAAATTCTGCAATATTAAATCCACTATATCCACCATTTCTACTATCGAATACAAATTCCGCAGAACCTCTTTGAGATACATTAGAATAGTTACTTCCAAATATCTGATAGTAAGGTCCATATATTGTTCCACCATCAAAGAAACCAAACAACATTGCGTTTGTATTTCCAGCATTGTAAACTAAAGGTGATGTAGAACTAAGTTGTAAGTTACCATTTATTGTTTGTGTACCATAGAATGTGTTCGCAGATGCAGTTTCAGCAAACTTATAATAATTTGATATCTGAGTTGAAGAAGAAACTATTGCTGCTGCTTTTAATGATGCGGTGTATGCTTCAATCAAATTCACTTCACTTCTTAATGAACCAGTAAAAGTTGATATACCTAAATTAACTAAATCTTGCGAACCACTTTGTGTATTCAAAGATTGTGTTGTAAAGTGAATAGATGCCGTTGCTTGATATAACTGATACAATTGTGCATCAGTTGCGTATGTTGAATCTAAAGCTGCGGTGAATGCCATCAAGCCATTTGTGATTCCTATTAAGGAAGCCGTAGTGAGATTGATTGCTCCCGTTACAGAACTAATTCCTAAAAATACACTATTGAAAGATGAAGTTGTAGTATTGATTGAACCAGTTACAGAACTAATACCAGTATTCACTAAATCTTGCGAACCTGTTTGAGTATTCAAAGATGCCGTTGCAGAATGTATTGATGCAGTTGCCTGATATAATTGATATAATTGTGCATCAGTTGCGTAGGTATTATCTAATGCAGCTGTAAATGCCATTAAACCATTTGTGATTCCAATTAACGAACTTGTAGTTAAATTAATTGCACCGGTTACTGAAGAAATTCCTCTAAAGACTAAATCAAATGATGAAGTTGTTGTGTTAATTGAACCAGTCACAGAACTAATACCTAAATTAACTAAATCTTGCGAACCTGTTTGTGTATTTAAAGATTGAGTTGTGAAGTTTACCGATGATGTAAATGTTGATATTGTATTTGTCTGTCCAATTACAGAACCAGTAAATGCGTTTAAAGCACCAGTTGTAAAATGAATTGATGCAGTTGTTGAACCAATCTTATTAAACTCACTATCAAATGATGATGTTGTTGTGTTTATTGAACCAGTGGTTGAACTAATTCTTAAAAATACAGAATCAAAAGATGAAGTTGTTGTGTTTATAGAACCGGTTACTGAACTTATACCTCTATTTACTAAGTCTTGCGATGCAGATTGTACGTTCATTGAACCAGTGGTTGAACTAATTCCCAAAAATACTGAGTCAAAAGATGATGTTGTTGTGTTTATTGAACCAGTAGTTGAACTAATTCCCAAAAATACTGAGTCAAAAGATGATGTTGTGGTATTAATCGAACCAGTCACAGAACTGATACCTAAATTAACCGCTAATTGAGATGCTGTAAATGAATTCAGCTCAGCTGCTCCTATCGTTGCACCATTTAATATAATAGAACCTGTAAATGTGTGGGTATCATCTCCACTATTTCCAAAAACAGTAGAACCACTTTCGTAAATTACGCTTGAAGAAATGGTTTCAATATAGTACCTTTCAGCCGTTAAATCACCACTTACAACCAAATTACCAACAATTGTTTGGTTTCCGGTAAATGTGTTTGCTGAACCAGTTTTTGCACTCCATTGTGATGTATAATGTGCAATCTGACTTAAATTGAGCTTATTGGTTGTCCCATCATGTACTAAAGGAACTATAATTGATGAACCCGAAACGGAATTCAGCAAAGGTAATTCTGATATCTTCTTATCTGCCATTTTT
>JACCEA011857220.1_pt1 | contig 23222 bp, 18 predicted proteins | sample 7449851 | NCBI WGS metagenome assembly JACCEA01 (sample SAMN15323453, study PRJNA562643) | freshwater metagenome | isolation source: river surface water | place: USA:Blue River Watershed | collected 2017-08-18 | reverse complement strand
GGAGCCGCGCTTGGTTTCGCACTTTTTTTCGCCGGAGTCTTTTTATCAGTATTTGATTTCATAGCTCTTAATCTTGATGCCGTAAAATTTTAATAGTTTGATGAATTTGCCAAATTTTTTTTGTCGGTGATTATATAAATTTTTTTTTACGAAATGACAATTAATTGATCTCGTCCGGTACCGTTGGAAATGTGGCTGATCTTCGTTCCGAGGTACTTTTCAATGAATGAGCAATACTCTTTGAATGACTGTGGTAATTCGTCATAACTACTGCAGCTGCTTATAGGTTTTTCCCAGCCGTTGAAGGTAGTATATACCGGTGTGATATCTGCGTCACAAATGTCGAACGGAACCTCCTGAGTTTCGGTGCCCAGTATAGAATATGCCGTAGCTGCCTTCAACGGACTGAAACCATCGAGCACATCGGTCTTTGTAATGATGAGTTTATTGACACCGCTGAGCATGATCGCATACCTGAGTGCAACCAGATCTATCCACCCACACCTGCGCGGCCGGCCGGTAGTGGCGCCGAACTCATGACCGGCTGCACGTAACGATTCGCCCGTTTCGTCTTCCAGTTCAGTAGGGAATGGTCCGCCACCAACACGGGTACAATATGCCTTGGTGATACCATAGACATCTCCAACAGCAGAAGGCGGAACGCCCAGTCCGCTGCACACACCTGCAGCAATAGTATTTGAAGAAGTAACGAACGGATAGGTACCGAAATCAATATCCAGCATACTACCCTGTGCACCCTCTGCCAATATCTTTTTGCCTGCCTTCAGGTGATTGTCGAGCCAATACTCGGCATTCACTATCTGCAGGAAGCGCATACGCTCCACCGCTTCGAAGAATGGCTGCTCCCACTGCTCCCACTCAACAGGTGTGCCACCATACTGGCGCAACATCTGTTTGTGTTTCTGGGTCAGCTTGTCGTACTTCTCTTTAAAATTGTGCGTAAGGATGTCGCCCACACGCAGACCATTCCTTCCGGTCTTGTCCATGTAAGCGGGTCCGATCCCTTTCAGCGTAGATCCTATTTTGTCAGCACCCTTCGCCGCTTCCGAAGCTGCATCGAGAGCACGGTGGGTAGGAAGGATGAGGTGCGCCTTCTGCGAAACGAATAAACGCTTCAACAAGTCTGGACACAATGGCAATATCTTGTCTATCTCTTTACCGAGCGTCACTGGATCAATAACAACACCGTTACCTATCAGGTTGAGACAATTGGACTGAAACACCCCTGAAGGAATGGTGTGAAGCACCACTTTCTCGCCATTCAGATACAGAGTATGGCCTGCATTAGGGCCACCCTGAAACCTCGCGATAATATCATACTGACCGGCAAGAAAATCTACTATCTTGCCTTTTCCTTCATCGCCCCACTGCAACCCCAGCAAAACATCTATCATGTTAGTGATCATTTTTCCGGCATTGCCGGATGTTTAATAAATATCAAACTTCAAAAGTAAAACTTCAATACTGAAAAGTAAAAAATAGTTACTCTGACAGATGTCAGATATGTTGATTTGGCGACTATTCCCACTATCTGTTTTTACTCTAAAACCCGGACAACACGATGCGTCACATAAATAATTGCCGTTTTTCCACCGCTATTTCTACTTTTGGCACTTCAAACGCTTACTTCCGCTTGCAGCTATCAATCATCATACCGACCTGGAATAATCTGGCATTTGCCCGATTGTGTGTGGACAGCATCAGAAAAAACTCAGCTTTCGATCACCAGGTAATCCTTCATATAAATGATGGCCGCGACGGCACCCTGCAATGGGCTAAAGAGCAACAGATAGACCATACTTACACACCCGAAAATGCCGGGATATGCAAGGCGGTGAACGAGGCGGGAGGTCTGGCAAGGCACGACTACATTGTATACATGAACGATGACATGTATGTGTGCCCTCAATGGGATGTACATATAGCCAATGAAATAAAAGCAGCCGAAACGGATGCCTTTATGTTCTCCAGCACCATGATTGAGCCTATCAATTATCATAACCCTTGTGTCATCCATCGTGATTACGGACAGACCATTGAAACGTTTCGCGAGGCCGATCTGCTGAATGAATGCAACGCAATAGACATGCACGATTGGACCGGGTCTACGTGGCCTCCCACCATCGTGCACAGAAAATATTGGCTGATCACCGGAGGATACAGTATTGAACTGAGCCCGGGCGTAAGCAGCGACGACGATTTCTCTATGAAGATGTGGCAAGCCGGTTGCAGGCTGTTTAAAGGAATTGGAAAAAGCAGGGTGTATCACTTCCAGTCAAAATCCACACTGCGCATCAAAAAGAACGACGGCCGCAAACAGTTCCTCATGAAATGGGGCATCAACCAGTCTACCTTCAATAAATACTATATCCGTCGCGGCACACCGTTCACCGGTCCGCTCACCGACCCTACCGGGCTTGCCTGGGAAAATTTCCGTGCATGGGCGAAGCGCAAAATAATGTAGGCACAAAAAGGCCGGATACTCTGTAAGAATATCCGGCCGGAAACACCTTTGGTCTTTTTCTTATTTCTTCAGCAAAGCAAGGTCCAACACTTCATTTGCCTGATCCACATAATGGAACCTGAGGCCCTTTATATAGTGTTCGCTCACTTCTTCTACATCCTTCTCGTTCTGACGGCACATGATGATATCCTTGATACCTGCACGCTTGGCTGCAAGTATCTTTTCTTTGATACCTCCCACCGGCAACACCTGCCCACGCAATGTAATCTCGCCGGTCATAGCCAGGAACGGCTTCACCCTGCGCCCTGTAAATGCCGAAGCCAACGAGGTGAGCATGGTAATACCCGCACTCGGCCCGTCTTTGGGCACTGCCCCCTCCGGAACATGCAGGTGAATATTGGTCTCATCGAAACGCATTGGGTCAATATTGAAATCGGCCGCATGTGCACGCAAATAAGATAATGCTGCCGTCGCGCTCTCCTTCATCACAGTGCCCAGGTTACCTGTCAGTGTCACCACGCCCTTGCCTTTCGACAAGGAAGTTTCGATAAACAGAATATCACCACCTACGGCGGTCCAAGCAAGGCCAACCACTACACCGGCAGGATGCCCCTTGGTATATATGTCATTGGTGAACCTTGGTTTGCCCAGTACTTCCTCTACCCTTCCGTCGGTCACCTGTGGCGCCACCTCTTCTTCCATGGCCACCTGCTTGGCCACCGAGCGCATCATACCTGCCATCAGCCTGTCCAGTTCGCGCACGCCGCTCTCACGGGTGTACTCCTGAATGATCTTGAGGATCACTTTGTCAGGGAATTTCAGCGGCACCTTCAGCAGCCCGTGCATTTCTTTCTGCTTGGGTATCAGGTGGCGTTTGGCGATCTCCACTTTCTCCTCAGGCGAATAGCCGGAAAGCTGAATGATCTCCAACCTGTCGCGCAGTGCCGGCTGAATATCGGCGAGACTATTGGCAGTAGCGATGAATAGCACCTTAGAAAGGTCATATTCCAGCTCCAGATAGTTATCGTAGAATGAATTGTTCTGCTCAGGGTCCAGTATTTCCAGTAACGCCGAACTCGGATCGCCACGGAAATCCTTACCTATCTTATCCACCTCATCGAGAATGAACACCGGATTGGATGATTTCACCTTCCTGAGCGACTGAATGATGCGCCCCGGCATGGCACCTATGTAAGTCTTACGATGGCCGCGCAGTTCGCTTTCGTCGTGCAGGCCACCAAGACTCAGGCGCACGTACTTGCGCGATATTGCCGACGCAATACTGCGACCTAATGATGTCTTACCGATACCCGGAGGACCCACAAAACACAAGATCGGCGACTTCATATCCCCCTTCAACTTTAGCACTGCCAGGTATTCCAGAATACGGTCCTTGATCTTTTCCATACCATAATGGTCGGCATCAAGTACCTTTTTCGCTTTCTTCAGGTCGTAGCTGTCCTGCGTGTAGGTTTCCCATGGCAGGTCCAGCATCAGATCAAGGTGGTTATATATTACTGAATAGTCGGGCGTGCTGGGATGCATGCGCTCGAGCTTCTCAATATTTTTCTTAAAAAGTTCTTTGGCCGCCTCGGTCCACTTCATTCCCTCAGCCCGTTTCTGCAAGTCTTTTATCTCCCTGTCATTAGGGTCGGCTCCAAGCTCTTCTTTGATAGACTTCATCTGCTGTTGCAGGAAGTACTCGCGCTGCTGACGGTCGATATCGGCCCGCGTCTTGTTGGTGATCTCGTTCTTCAGCTCCACCAGTTGCAGTTCGGCCTGCAACAGTTGCAGCAGCTTTTCAGCACGCAGCGTGATGTCGTTCTCCTCCAGCATCGCCTGCTTCTCCTGCAACTTAGAAGAGATATTTGACGCGATAAAGTGCATCAGGAACGATTGTTGCTCAATGTTCCGCAGTACGATACCCGCCTCATTGGGTACATTGCTCGACTGCTGCGCTATCCGCTCGCCATAATCTTTTATAGACGAAATGAGCGCGTCGAACTTCGGGTCCTTTTTAGGATAGTCGTCTTCCAGGTAGTTTACTTTAGCTACGTAGAAAGGATCGGTCTGGGTGTACTTCTCTATCTTAAAGCGCATACGACCCATGATAAAAAGCGTGATGTTCCCATCAGGCATTTTTATCTGCTTCACCACCTTGGCCAAAGTTCCCACCTCATATATATCGTCGGGCTGCGGGTCGTCATTGTTACTGTCGCGCTGAGCGATCACGCCCAACCACTTGTTGGTCTTTTGAGCCTCAGCTATAGCCTTCACCGATTTTTCTCTGGCAACCGTGATGGGTAAAACCACGTTGGGGAATAGTACCGTATTGCGTAGTGCTATAATAGGCAGGTCCTGCGGCAGCGATGATCGTTCAGCCTCGTCCATCTCGTCCTCACCGAGGGGAACGATAGGCATGAACTCCATTTCCTGTTCGCTCTGGTTCACCAGCATATCCAGCATTGATTGTTTATCAGACATTATGACAAAGTTATCCGTATTTATTAGCTAAATTACGGGAAATGAGTATGGGCAATACTTGTGCCACACACAATTATCGGCAATAATTGCAGGAAATTGACTCCATACGCTGTATTTTAAGACAAAATGTACAATGGTTCCCATGTACTATAATTATAACGAGGCAACTCCTGAGAGCGAAGACAAATTCCTTCGCATAGCCGCTACCATATTAGTTCTATTGGTCGCGCTCACCTGTGTGTCAGATATCCAGACCACCGTATCAGTGATACGCACCGGCTGGGACGGGAGCGCAGGTAGCATACTTAGTCCGTACGAGGCCCGGCTATTCTACACCTGCCGCTGCCTTGCCGATGCGGTTTTGCTGGTTCCGGCAACCTGGTTTCTACTGAGATCCAAACGGAAATGGGTACTTTTAGTATTTATGATATTCATTCTCCTGCAGATCGTTGCCGGGGTAATTAAATACACCCTCACCGACGGACAAGAACACCAAATGGAACGCAACCACGTCTTGACCAACTGACAAACACATGAAAAATAGCTACCTGATACAGTTCTTAACTTATACAGTTATCCTGTTTCTTGTCAATAATTTTGCTTTCTTCCGGGAAAGGAGCATTGCTTATAACCTTGGTACAGCTGCCGCAGCCGGAGTATTATACATTTCCGGGCTATTCATTATTGCGCGTTACATAAGCCGGAAAAGACAATCAAAATAAGCGCAGTTAGTTTTTCCCGATTGTAAAACCGCATTTTCCCGATTGTAAAAGCCGAGGCGGCAACCCCCATCTACATTTGTGTCAAAATAGAAACAAATGAGATCATACTATCTTCCCGCAGCAGCATTACTCACCCTGGCAGCATCCGTTACTTCTTGTAAAAAAGATAAGAACACCGACCCGGACGTTAAAGCATATACCGTTCCTGCTACTTACAATTTCGGCAACGCCAACTATACTACCTCTACGCAGCGCATAAAAATGGCTGTAGAGCTGGACACCTACCTGAAAACTGCAAATGCAGGCTCTACTCTGGTACCACTGGATAAGACCAAGGCCGATAACCTTTGGAACAACGCCAACAACCCCTATTCCGATGCATCACTCAACACATCGGGGATCAACATCATCACGCCCATGGCAAACGTATCGCTGTTCAAATCATATGTCGACAGCTCTATCATTTACAACAACGGCACTACCGCATCGCGGGGAACCGGTGGTTTCGTTCCACGCGGCACCAACAAGATCATTGTAGGCCCACGCGGACTGGAATACAGCCAGGCATACACAAAAGGTGTAATGGGTAGCCTGTTTTTCAAAGAAGCCATGCGCCTGCTGGCATCGGTCAAGGCAATGGACCCTAAAGATACCGCCACCGCGCAGGCAGCCTGGGATCAGGCATTCGGCTACTTAGCTGTACCTTCTGACTACGACACTTCTAAAACCTACGCAAGTACCGATGCTAACCGTCCGTTACTTTGGGGTGGCTACCTTGCAGAGCGTGGCAAGTCGATAAAGGCAGGCGGCATTATCTTTTCCGCATTCCTGAAAGGTCGCGCTGCTATCGGTGCTTACGACAAGACTGTCCGCAATGCGCAGGCCGATACCATTATGGCAAAATGGGAGCAACTGGCCGCCGCGTCAGCCCTCGCCTACGTTACTTCCCCCACAGCTTCGTCGGCTATCGGCAACCTCGGTACCCAGTTCCACGCACTGTCTGAAGGTCTGGGCTTCATACTTGCACTTCAGTACAGGTCGGCCAACAGCAAACTATCAGCTGCAGACTTTACAACTTTGAACAATATCATTCATAAGGACTTCTATGAACTGATCAATCAGACAGGTTTCACTGACCTGACGACAGCTCAGAACATTCTGAAGAATACATATGGCCTTTAATTTCTCTACCATCAAATTCCCGCACCGTTATGGTGACGGGAATTTGACGGTGGTTCTCTTGACAATGTTTAATTTTGCCCTGTGAATAGAAGAATACTTGCAATTTTTATCGCATTTACCGTGCTGACGGGGGCATTCTACGCCTGCAACAAACCAAACGACAACACCACTCAAAACACCGACACGTTCGACAAAGCAGCCATGTTGGCCGACTATGCCGATAACATAATCGTTCCGGGTTATAAGTCGCTGCAATCGGAACTGGCAAAACTCAGAACTGCCTCCGATGCTTTTGTCAATTCCCCTTCCGATGCCACTCAGGCTCCACTCAAGGAAGCTTTCAAAAATGCCTACCTACAGTATCAACGCGTTGTTGCGTTTCAGTTCGGCCCGGCCGAGACTGCCCTGCTCGACATATATGCGAATTATGCAGGTGGTATCGATTACAGTTTCGCAACCGCCGGACAGCTTACCGGCTTTTCGGTTGACACCGCAACAATAGAAAATAACATATCATCCGGAACCTATAACCTCGCTACCAATAGCCGGAGTGTTCTCTACTCGCAGGGCTTCCCCGCTCTGGGCTACCTGTACTTCGCGCCCGGGGCTATCGGCAAATTCAGCACCAATACTGCTGCACGCATTAAGTATGTAAATGATGTATTGAGTCGCCTCACTACCCTGGTTGATGGGGTGGTTGCAGCGTGGCCAACCTATCGTGCCGAATTCATTGCCAACACAAAAACAAACGTAGGTAGCCCTATAGGTAACATTGTCAATCAGCTTGCTTATCAATTAGATATAACAAAGGGACCGCGCATCGGCTGGCCGCTGGGCAAGGCATCGAACGGCGCCTCTTTTCCCGATAAATGTGAGGGTTACTACGCAGGAATATCAGCTGCTTTGGCTAAAGAAAACATCGCATCGCTGAAGAAAGTGTATACAGGAAGCACCAGCGGTCGCGGACTTGCCGACTACCTCAAAGCACTGAAAAAAGAAACACTGAATGCCGATGTACTGGCACAGTTTGATATTACAATTTCGGCACTCCAACAGATCAATGACCCGATGTCGGCTTCGTTCACCACACAAACGACAACCATCGACGCTGCCTACAAAGAAGTGCAGAAGTTACTGACACTTATCAAGACAGACGTAGCATCGGCAACTGCGGTTCAGATCACCTTTACCGACAATGACGGAGACTAACAGAGCTTTCGGGCGCGGAAATACCACCAAAGGACTGAAAAACCTTTTCCCCGGCGAGCTGGTCTCTATCACTCCACTCATTACTTTTCGCATAGCTTTCGGGCTATTGATGTTCCTTAGCACCCTTCGCTTGATGTGGCGCGGCTGGGTCGACTCGGTCTATGTTCAGCCAAAGTTCCATTTCACCTATATGGGGTTCGACTGGGTTCACCCTATGGGGCACACCGGCATGTGGGCGCTGTTCATCGCGCTAACCATTTCCACTCTATTCATCACTGTGGGATTCCTTTACAGACCGGCCATTATCTTCTTTTTCCTTGGATTCACCTATGTAGAATTGCTGGATGTGACCACCTACCTCAACCATTATTACTTCATCAGCCTCATGGCTTTCCTCATGATATGGCTACCTGCCAACAGGCATTATTCGGTTGACGTATTTTTAAATCCTAAAATAGCAGTAACACACGTAAATTCATTTACAATCAACATTTTACGATTCCAAATGGGATGCGTTTATTTTTTTGCGGGGGTAGCTAAATTGAACCCTGATTGGCTGCTCGAGGCCATACCCATGCGCATCTGGCTTCCTGCCAAAACACACTTGCCGGTTGTGGGTCCGCTCATGTATAAGACATGGGTTGCATATTTGTTCTCGTGGTTCGGCGCTGTGTATGACCTTTCTATTCCCTTCCTCCTCGCCACCCGCAAAACAAGGTTATATGCCTATGCTTTTGTCATAATATTTCACGTCGCTACCGCCATTTTCTTCCCCATGATAGGCGTATTCCCATACGTGATGATGGTGTGTAGCTTAATTTTCTTTTCATCTGATTTTCATAGCATTATACTATCATACCTACCTTTTTACAATAAACAAAAATCAAATATCCGTAGCATCAATTACATTCACCCCCACCCTAAAGTGACAGGCATTGCATTTGCTATTTTTGTGGCACTCCAGGCACTGCTCCCCTTCCGCTACCTGCTCTATCCCGGTCACCTGTTCTGGCACGAGGAGGGTTTCCGCTTCTCTTGGCGAGTAATGCTTATGGAGAAATCGGGACAGGCCTATTTTTCCGTCAAAGACCCTGCAACCGGAAAACGAACTGAAGTGAACAATGCACAATACCTCACCCCCTTTCAGGAAAAAATGATGAGCACCCAACCCGACCTAATTTTGCGTTATGCACACTACCTTGCAGCCGAATACCGGCAAAAGGGACTGAAAGATCCCGAGGTTTACGCCGAAGTCTATGTATCGTTGAACGGCGACCGCTCAAAACTATTCACAGACACTACCATAAACCTGGCAACACAAAACTTAAGCTGGAAACATTATAACTGGATAAAACCATACAATAAGAAATGACCCTCCGCACCCGATCCATAGTTCAACTGATATTGGCATTGCTGTCTTTTACATCCGCTCATGCTCAGGCAGATGTATCGGGTCATGTTCGTATCGGGAGCGAAGTGGTCACCGGCGCCACAGTCACCATTGAACCCGGGGGCAAAAAATTACTTACAGATGATAACGGCTTTTTCCGCCTTCAGGGTGTAGCTACAGGCAACTACACGATTACTGCGACCTATGGCGACAATACAGAAAAATCAGTCACAATTACTGTAAATAACAAAAACATATCACTGGATATCAATTTGTTACAACCAAAACAAAAAGAACTAAAAAGTGTTACCGTAACGGCTAAAAAGTCTGATGCCGTATCGGGCAGAATGAAAGATGTAACAGGCACCGCCATCAATGCCGGCAAGAAAACAGAGATCATTTATTTGAAAAATATCAATGCAAATCTGGCGACCAACAACACCCGCCAGATCTATGCACGCATACCCGGGTTGAACATTTGGGAATATGACCGGGCCGGTCTGCAGTTGGGCATAGGCGGTCGCGGTCTCAGCCCCAATCGGTCTTCCAACTTCAATGTACGTCAGAACGGATACGACATAAGTGCCGACGCCCTTGGGTACCCGGAGAGTTACTATAATCCATCTTCAGAGGCAGTGGAACGCATAGAGATCATCCGCGGAGCTGCCAGCCTGCAGTATGGCCCCCAGTTCGGCGGACTGGTAAACTTCATAATGAAAGAAGGCCCCAAGGACAAAAAGGCCGAATTTACCACACGACAAACTGCAGGTTCCTGGGGGTTCTTCAACTCGTTCAATAGCCTGGGGGGCACGGTGGGCAAGATCAACTATTACACATTCTACCAATTCAAAACAGGAAACAGCTGGCGCCCCAACAGCGATTATGACCAGCACAATGCTTATGCACATATTGCCTATACCCCCATTAACAGATTGAAGATCACTGCACAATACACATTGATGAAATACCTGGCCCAGCAGCCGGGCGGCCTCACCGATGCTCAGTTTGATGCAGATCCGTCTCAATCGAACCGGGCGCGGAACTGGTTCAAGGTCGACTGGAACCTTATCAGTCTTTCTGCCGACTACCACATCAACGAATACACCCGCATCAATTGGCGCAACTATACCCTTCAGGGCGGCCGGGAAGCATTGGGCATACTAGACTACATCAACCGCCCGGACAACGGAGGCAACCGCGACCTACTGGCCGACCGCTATAACAACTTTGGTTCAGAGCTACGCTTCATTCACCAATACAAACTCGTTGGCGATCAACGCAGTACATTTCTCATTGGCGGCCGTTATTATCGCGGCCTTACGCTGCGCAGTCAGGGATCGGCAAGCAATGGCAGCGGCGCCGACTTCTCATTCAACGGCTCAGAACCGGATAAGTCCGACTTCCGCTTCCCCGGACTTAACTACGCTGCCTTTGCGGAGAACATCTTCCAGATCAACCGGCACTGGAATATTACTCCCGGTGCCCGATTCGAATTCATTGATACTAAGGCAGATGGCTACTACTACAAGCAGAACGTGTTCATAGCCCCCGACAAGATAGCAGAGAACCGATCCAACCCGCGCTCCTTTGTATTGCTGGGCATTGGCTCCTCATGGAAGTTTGCCAACGGCATGGAGATCTATGGCAACATATCTCAGAACTACCGCTCCATCAACTTCAATGATATGCGGGTAGTGAACACCAACGCCCGGGTAGACCCCAACCTCAAAGACGAGACCGGCTACAATACCGACATAGGGTTTAGGGGCAACCACAAGGGCTGGCTGTATGCCGATGTTAGCGTTTTCTACCTCAAATACAACGACCGTATAGGGTCCGTGTTCGCGCGCGACTCCAATTTCATGACCTATCGTCTGCGCACCAATGTATCAGACAGTCGCAACAGGGGACTTGAATTTTTACTGGAAGGAGACATCCTCAAAGCCATATCTGAAGGCAGGTCGAAATACAAGCTGGGTGTTTATACCAACCTATCGCTCATAGATGCAAGGTATGTGAACACCACCAACACAGCAATTGCCAACAAACTGGTAGAGAACGTGCCGCCCGTTCTGTTCCGCACAGGCATCTCGACCGGTACGCCCAGGTGGAACGTGTCCTGGCAATTGTCCTACCAGTCGAAGCAGTATTCTGATGCCACCAATACCGAGATCACCCCTACGGCAATCGACGGAGCAATTCCGGCATTTAATGTTATGGACCTAAGTATCAGCTACAACTGGCGGAAGTATGCGATCTACACAGGTATCAACAACCTTACAGATTCCAAATACTTCACGCGCCGTGCCGATGGTTATCCGGGACCAGGTATCATTCCTGCCGACATCAGGAATTACTACATTACCTTGTCTGCAAAGTTTTGATAGTCAATAACCTGCTATTCAGATCGACGGCGTAACTTCAATCATTGAACCAATTCATCGACATACACACACATAACAACACGCCTGCAGCACATGCGCTGCAGATAGTGAATGTGTATAAGCAGTTCGATACCATTCCACAAAACGGCTGGTTTAGTGCAGGACTTCACCCATGGCACCTCTCTAGCCCAATAGACATGGATTCATTACAGAAAGTGGCCATGCAGTCGAACATCCTTGCCATTGGCGAATGTGGGCTGGACAAAGTATGCGCCACTGATTGGAACCTTCAGATCCATGCTTTTGCACAACAGATAGAACTGGCTAACAACATAGGCAAGCCACTCATCATACATTGCGTGCGGGCATGGGAAGAGGTGATGGCCACCCTGAAACAGTATCAGGTATCCGTGCCGGTCATCTTTCACGGATTCAATAAAAGCAGTATAGCGCCCCGGCTAATAGATAATGGTTACTACCTGTCATTCGGCAAGGCGTTGCTTTCCCCTGGTTCACCGGCTGCAGAGGCTATAGCCTCGATTCCTGCAAACAGATACTTCCTTGAAACCGACGACTCTGACATTTCAATTGCAGATATTTATGCTGCAGCAGCAACCCTTCGGCAAACTCAGCCGGATGATGTTATTTTGCAACTAAGTCACAACTTCAAAACTGTATTCAACCGATGAAGGATACCAAATGGCTCTCTCGCACCGAACTACTTATTGGAAAAGAAAAACTCGATAAACTTATCAACTCCCATGTGCTGGTGGTAGGAATGGGTGGTGTTGGCTCTTTCGCTGCCGAGTTCATTTGTCGTTCAGGTGTTGGCGAGATGACCATCATTGACGGTGACGTGGTAGACCCTACCAACCGCAACAGGCAGTTGCCGGCACTGGCCACCACACACGGCATGAGCAAAGCCGAGCTGATGGGCGACCGCCTGATGCAGATCAATCCCGAACTGAAGCTACATGTCATCAAAGAATTTGTTCGCCCTGAACGGGTCGATGCAATGTTGGAAGGCCACTTCGATTATGTTGTCGATGCCATTGACAGCATCACACCCAAGCTTACATTCATCCGCGCTGCCTACGCCAAGGGACTCAGGATTGTGAGCTCTATGGGCGCAGGTGCCAAACTGGACCCTACCAAACTACAGGTAGTTGATATTTCCAAAACCTATAACTGTCCGTTTGCTCAGCAGATCCGCAAACAACTTAAAGACAGCGGCATCCGCAAAGGGATCAAAGTTGCGTTCTCGCCAGAGGAACCAATAAAAGAATCATTGATGCTGACCGATGGATCCAATTTCAAAAAGTCGGCATACGGAACCATATCATACCTACCCGCTACTTTCGGTGCGGTACTGTCGTCAGTCGTGATCCGTGATCTTATCGGTGAAGAGTAGTATTACTTTTCGAATTCCAGCAGGCGCTCCAGCACAGCAAACGTAGCCGGGCATACGGTGGCGTTCTTCAGGGTGAGCTGCACCCGCTTCAACAGAACATCCTCATCAGTGTAGGGATATCGCCTGCAGTCGCTTGGACGGTCTTCATAGATATTGCAGGTATTGTCTTCGGCAAGGAAAGGGCACGGAGAAGTCCGCGTCACATAGTCGCCATCGCTGTCCAGCTTCAGATAGTTGGCAACCAGATCGCCCTCCTTCATGTGCAGCACCTTGGCTATGCGTTTTATGTCGGGTTGCTTAAACCGGGGTGAGTGGTTCTTACAGCAACGGGCGCACTCCAGACAATCTATCTCAGCAAATGCCTCATCATGCAAGCGGGGCAACTCCTTCAGCATCTTGTTGCGATTGCCTTTTTCCAGCAACCGCTTGTAGGCTTTCTGGTGTTCTTTCGCAAGCAACTCCCACTTCGCAGGCAACATAAATACAGTCTTGAATATGGTTCAGAAAAGGGAGTGATCAATCGTAATACTGCAGGTCGCGCTCGGTAGTGCGAACAGGCTCGCCGTCCTCAAATACGGTCTTCTTGATCCAGTTGCCCATGTAGTCGTAATCGTATTTGTAGACGCTCTTGATCGGCGGAACACGCTCAGCAAGCCGCAGCAACTCTTCAATTTCGTTTCCGTATGAGTCGTACTTGTACTCTGCCGTTACCTTCTCTCTCACTGCGCCTTCCGGTGTATAAGTAATATCAGCAAGGTGATTATTATACTTGTCGAATTTGCCCATGTATATGAGTTTGCCGTTCTCATCATACTGGCGCAACTCTATCATGTGGTCCTGATTGTCGTATTCTTTCAACACCTTGGTGTGCCTGTCAGAGCCATCTTCCTTGTATTCCCTTTCATCTATTACATTACCCCAGTCGTTATACCCATAGGTATGGCGGGCGTTATAATTTCCGCTTCCATTAAAATCCGTGGTCTCAACCTTACGCCCGTTCTCATCAAAGCGGTTCACTTTCTTCATCTTCAATCGGCCGTCCGGTTCATACTCGCTCTCCATGGTACATTGCCCGCGGTCGTTATAACGGTAAGTATGACGGCTGATGAGTTTGCTCCAATGATAATCATTTACCTCCAGCAGATTACCTCCATTGTCATACTCCGAAACATACTCCCACTCCTGCACTCCGTTGCCCTTAAATATCTTCCATATAATGCGGTTCCCGAGCTTATCCACCTCATGTACCGAGGAATCTTCGAGCTGTCCCTGGGTGTTATAGCTGCAACTGCTCAGCAGGTTATTATACTTATCGTACTTGTAAACGATCTTGGCCGATCGAAAAGGCATCGTATAGTTACCGATCTTGTTACCACCTATGCTTGATGTGCTCTCCAGCAGGTAACCATTGTCGTTATATTTCTTTACGGTCGTGTGTATCAGGCTTCCCTTCAGCACAGACCCCTGCAAACCGGCCGACGCTTTGAAGCCACGTATGGTCATACTCTTCACCTTGCCGTGAAGATCTTCGGCCTCCCAGTCATTCTTTTTATCTTTTGCATCCTGCGCCAGCAAGCTGCCACATATGCCCAACAAGGGTATTATTAAAAGGAACGATCTCATTGACAACACAAAATTGAATCATGCACTACGCACCAATGGAAAATACCATCAGTTTGCTGAAAGCATTGGCAAAATACGTGAAAGTTCGTTTTGAATGAACGATTTTTTACTAAACGGGAATATTATTAACCCTCAGACACATTAGCATAATATATGTTTTGTGACATAATTCCTACAAAACACCCCGTATCACCGCAAGAGAAATGCTCCCTATGATCACCCAAAGCAATACTCCCTGTAGTATGGGCCTCCACCCTACCTGCTTGATGGTTTTTAAAGATAGCCCCGAGCCGATAAGGAACAAAGTAATGACCAGACCACGACGCCCCAGACCATACAAGTGCTGGAAAATAGTTTTGCCACCCAGCGGATTGCTGATATCAGGGAAGTACTGAGGCAGATACGTAGAAACGATGATCGCCACAATGAACCAGAAGATGAAATAAGGGATCTTTACCTTACCCGTACTTTTCTGAAAATAGGCAGTTCCCAACGCTATCGGGATGATCCACAACGCGCGCTCCAGCTTAATGGTAGTGGCTATACCCAGTGCATCATGCCCCTGACTGTCCACATAACCGGTGGCAGCACCTACTACCGAGCTCGTATCGTGAATCGCAATCGCACACCACGTACCGAACTGTTCAGCAGTCATGCCCAGGTAATGCCCTATAGGTGGAAAAATGAGCAGCGCAATAGAATTCAGAATGAATATCGTGCCCAGCGCCACGCTCATCTGGTTGTCATTAGCCTTTACAATTGGCGCAACCGCGGCTATCGCACTTCCACCACAGATGGCGGTACCGTTAGATATCAGCAACGACGTATTGCTATCAATATTTAGCTTCTTGCCGATAAAGTACCCCGCAATAAGTGTAACAGCTATCGTGACTACAGTAAAAAGAAATCCGTCACGGCCGGCCTTCATGGCATGTTCAAGGTTCATGCCAAATCCCAGACACACTACCGATACCTGCAACAGCATAGTAGTAGCCTTTTTATTAAGATGAATGAACGGATGACCGATGACAAGCGCAATGAAGATACCTGTGACCAATGCCAGTGGTGGTGGCGCGCTTAAAAGAGCAAATGCCGCAAGGCACAAAATAAATACAACCTTCTTGGCTGTATTGGGCAAGTTTAGTAATGTTGCCATTCAGGAAAATTTTGGTAATCCCCAAGAAATTACCGAGGTGCCAAAGATAAGCATATGAGCAGCAATTTTTTACCATCAGTTAATGCAACAACCCTCAAAAAGGCGATAAATGATGGAGATCTTGAACAGTTCTATGACCTGCTGGTACAGCCGCTGCACGAAGAACTATACCGTCGCCAATCTTTCGAATTCCTCGACGACCTCTCCTGGGCACAACAATTACTCCTCGCATACGACTATGTGCACATGCAGGTAGGTCAAGGTGGCTTCATTCAGTTTATTCAGAACGGCTATATAAGTCTGCTGCCGTCGGTTATAGAACAACTATTTAAGCTCGGTGCGCCGGATATGGCTCAGGTGCTGGATGACGTACTGAAAGTATATGTCCTGAACCGCGAACAACTGGAGCGACAGACCACCGTAGAAGAATTCGCAAAACTCTATGATGAATTCAGGGAATTTGAGGACATCGACGCACGTTTCCAAACGCTGCACCCAGCCACAACCCGTAAACTGCTGGACTATGCCGCTGCACATCTCAACGAGTTTGTGACAGAGGTATAACTTTTTAAACCGCCACAGCGCGCCCTCCTACCCAACCACCTGAAACAAACAAAACACACAAAATGTCACAACTCGTTATATATACTGATGGTGCTGCCCGCGGAAACCCCGGCAACGGTGGTTACGGCGCCGTGCTGCAGTGGGGCAATACGATGAAAGAGATTTCTCAGGGCTACCGCCACACCACCAACAACCGTATGGAGTTGATGGGTGTGATAGCCGCCCTGAAAATGCTAACCCGCACAGGCCTCGATATCACCATCTACACCGACTCAGCGTACATTGTCAACTCTGTAGAAAAGAAGTGGCTCTTCGGTTGGGTGAAAAAAGGGTTTGCCGGCAAAAAGAACGAAGACCTGTGGCGCCAGTTTCTGCAGGAATACAAAAAACACAACATCAAATTTGTGTGGGTAAAAGGCCATGCCAGTAACCGCTGGAACAACCGCTGCGACGAACTGGCTACCGCGGCAGCCGACGGCGGCAACCTGCTGGAAGATACCGGCTATAAACCGGAAGAGGCAGGTGATTAACACCCGCCTCTTCAATATCCTAATGAAAACTATTCTTTTTACATGCCATTATCCAGCGGCTCCGGATAGATCGGCTTGATCGTAAGCGGTGCCTTTTTGTTATCAGGCTTGGTGAACAGCGGATTGCGTTTCGTAGTCGGGAAATGCACACCCGCGCTGATAATGACCTGAGAAATCGTGAGTTTCTGCGTAGCCGTACCATTGTAAACACTCACATCACTGTAAGATGCCCATGAATATTTATAACCACCCTCTACAAACACATAGCGCATCAGTGTAAGCCTGAGTGCAGCCTCAAGACCTGCATTCCACCCACCGAACTGGAATGATGGATGTTCTGCAACTTTATTGGCAATGCTATTGAACGTATGCGGCATCACAGGGCCACCACCTCCCTTTGCAAGGGCATCAAGACGAACCAGATGTTTCTTGTCCTGCAGCAGTTGGAAACGTTTCACCACATTCAGCGAAAGCAGATTTGACCCGTCCAGATTGTAGAAGTATCCGTTGGCCGATGAAAAAGTGATTGTTGTGTCTATTGGGTTATTCTCCCATGTACCTGCCATCTTCACTTTCTGACCATCGGTAACATGATATTTCACCGGCTCATAGCTCAGCTCTACCGCCCATGTCTGGTTGTAGTCAAAGAAATAGCCAACCTTCAGATTGAAACCAAGTGCTGTGCTTTTTGAAGTTACCTTGTTGTCGGCGGCAACATTATCCCACGAGTAGCTGCTCACCACTCCGGCATTCCCCTGCTCCACATTTATAGTCGAAGCCTTGAATGTCGGGGTGTTAGAGCCAATGGCGATATACACCGATCCACGACGCTCCTCATCGAAGCTGGAGACCTGCGCTGTAGCCTTGCCGGCAGCCAGTACCGACAAACACAGGAAGAGAAATTTATTTAATTTATATCCAGCGTGCATATTTCATGGATTATCGACAAAAGTAGTAATAAAATTATGTTTTTAAAAGGGCTTAGGTTAACAAATTACGCACTTTTCTTGTAGCGATCACAATAACGCTACACTTTTCTTTGCCGCATTCAGTGTTTCTTCAATATCTGCTTCTGTCAATGCGTGACTCAGGAACCATGTTTCGAATGCAGACGGTGGCAGATAAATACCCCGGTCCAGCATCAGGTGGAAGAATCGGTTGAAGGTCGCATTTTCTGCCGAAGCAGCGTCAGCGAAGTTCTGCACCGGCTTGCTGCTGAAGTGTACGCTGATCATGGAACCAAAACGATTGATCACATAGTCATGTGCGCTGTCCTTCAGAATTCTGTCCAGACCGTGATGCAGCTTTTCCGTTGTCTTGTCAAGGTCAGTATATATCGCAGGATTGTTTTTCAGTGTCTTCAGCATGGTATAACCCGCTATCATCGCTATCGGGTTACCGCTCAGCGTGCCCGCCTGGTACACATTCCCCAGGGGGGCAATACGCTCCATAATATCCTTGCGGCCACCAAAGGCTCCCACAGGCATACCGCCCCCTATCACCTTGCCATAGGTAACCAGGTCGGCCCTAATGCCCAAACGCTCCTGTGCACCACCCGGAGCCAGCCTGAAGCCTGTCATCACCTCATCAAATATGAGCAGAATGCCCTCTTTGTCGCACAGTGCACGCAGCCCTTCCATAAAGCCCGCCTGAGGAATGATACAACCCATATTACCCGCCACAGGCTCTATGATAATGGCTGCTATCTCATTGGGATTCTCTTTTACCAGTTGCGCCACCGCTTCCAGATCATTATAAGGAGCCGTCAACGTATCCATGGAAGCCCCTGCGGTCACACCCGGAACTGTTTGTATATTAAATGTAGCCAACCCGCTGCCAGCCTTCACCAGAAAAGCATCGGCATGACCATGATAGCAACCCTCAAACTTAATGAACTTATTGCGGCCTGTGTAACCACGCGCCAGGCGCAGGGCACTCATACAAGCCTCTGTGCCGCTGCTCACCATACGCACCAGATCCACATTGGGTACCATGCTGATGATCAGTTCGGCCATTTCTATTTCCAGCTCCGTAGGGGCACCAAAGGAAGTCGAGAATACAGCCTTCTCCTGAATGGCACACACCACAGCATCGTACGCATGCCCCAGTATCATAGGCCCCCACGAGTTGATATAGTCTATGTAGCGCTTGCCATCTGCATCATACATATAGGCACCCTTCGCACGTTCCATAAACACCGGCGTACCGCCCACACTCCTGAATGCCCTCACCGGCGAGTTCACCCCACCCGGAATAGATAATTGTGCCCTTTCAAATAGCTGCTTGCTCTTGTTCATAAATTGATTTCTTATAGCCGGCTGCAAAATTACTCCATTTGCCGTGCCACCACCCGCCTGTTTGTCAAATCAACGACATTTTACCACTTCGGATTAAGCCCCCACCGCCAGTAAAGCCCGAATATGGTCATATGTGAATAGCTGAACCCGGTATTTGCCTTACTTATCTCATACAGCTGGGGCTGGTAACTCACGCCGGCATAGATCGAATTGGAAAGACGGTAATTAGCGGAGAACGATAGTCCTGCACTCAGATGCGAAAATTGCTTTGTTACAGAATCGCCTTTATACGTGGCACCGTAATAGTGATCATAATATTCACGCCCTTTTTGCTCTCCCGTCGATAGACCATAGCCAAGATCAAGCCGGCCCAGTTGATGATGATGACGTATGTTCAGATACCATCCCGTCAGGCGCACCCTTACATAGCTGGGCATACTGTCAATTCGTTTGTGACCAGCTATCGCACCGGCAACAGCAGTTCCCACCTCGGCACTCCAGAAGCCCCTATCGCTGTGATGATAAGCAACACCACCGCCAATACCCAACACTCCGCCCCGCAGGTCCACCCGTGCAGGATTGAACACAAACCCGTTCACCAACGGAGGTGTGAAAGATAGTTCCCAGTCCGACCGCATCAGCGGGGCTTTGGTCAGATACCCGAACCGGTTCTTTGGCCTCGGGTCCGGATATACAAAATGCGGATATGTGAACCTGTTTGGGTTGTTGTAGTCCACCAGAAAACCCAATCCATACAACGGATAAACATTTGCCCAGAACAGCCACGACAACGTTGGTTTCACCGCAAAACTGTAAATACCGGTAGCGCTCACCACTGTAAGAGGCAGCTTCTTGTTACTTCTGCGCACTATAAGCCGCGCCATATTGTTGATGCCGGGCGCCACACTGTCGGTGTTGCCGCACTCATTGGTATAAACAACTTTGGCATTGTCGGGAATGCGCACATTCAGGCTGGTCGATGGACCGTTGAAAAGGGTGACGCACGACCCCATGGTGCACATGAGAACCAGTGCAGGTAATATATTTTTCATTTGGGGGTATATTTTTCACTGTTTGCCGCAACAATTGTGCCGAATTCCGGGAGCGGCTTGTTTCGTAACAGCAGCGTAATATATAACTAAATCACCAACCAATGTGGATAAATTCCACTCTACCAACCCTGCGGAATTTCTTTACTTTGTACAGTTCGCGGATCAGTATTTCCGCACCCTCCATTCGTTCAGTTTTTTTAATCCGTGCTTCAGACAAAGTGAAATTCTCGCATCTACATAACCACACGCAATTCTCCCTGCTCGACGGGGCTTCCAACGTTTCCCGGCTGTTTGAAAAAGCCCGCAAAGATGAAATGCCTGCCATGGCCATCACCGACCACGGCAATATGTTCGGTGTCTTCGATTTCGTGGCCGAGGCATGGAAGAAAAAGAAAGTGGTGGGAAAAACACCCGAAGGCAAGGACATTGAAGAACCGGTTGTGAAACCGATTGTGGGTTGCGAATTCTACCTTGTAGAGAACCGCCACAAACGCCAGTTCTCAAAAGACGACAAAGACCAGCGCTGCCACCAGTTACTCCTCGCCAAGAACGAGATCGGCTACAAGAACCTCGTTAAGATGTGTTCGCTTGGCTACATGGAGGGCCTGTATGGCAAATACCCCCGCATAGATAAAGAACTCATCCTGCAGTATCACGAAGGGCTCATTGCCACTACCTGCTGCCTGGCTGCCGAGGTGCCCCGCACTATTCTGCGCAAGGGCGAAGAAGAGGGCGAACGCGTTTTCAAATGGTGGCTCGATCTGTTTGGAGACGACTACTATGTGGAGATGCAGCGCCACGATATACCAGACCAGATAAAGGTGAACGAGGTGCTGTTGCGCTTCGCTAAGAAATACAATGTACCCATCATCGCCAGCAACGATAGTCATTATGTCGATCAGTCCGATGCCAACGCGCACGACATCTTGCTGTGCATCAATACCGGTGCCAAACAGAGCGATGAGAAGTACCGCGATGTGGGAGATGACGAGGTGCAGGCAAAAAATGCCCGCTTCGCCTTCTACAACGACCAGTTCTTCTTCAAGACCACCGAACAGATGACCAATGTCTTCGCCGACATTCCTCAGGCCATCGACAACACCAACCAGGTCATCGAAAAGATAAAGCCACTGAAGCTGGAGCGAGATATCCTGCTACCCCACTACAAGGTGCCGCCCGAGTTCAACGACGACCAGATCGCCTACCTTGAGCACCTCACCTGGATGGGTGCTAAAGAGCGATACAAAGAAATTACACAGGAGGTGGAAGAACGACTCAACTTCGAGTTGTTCACTATCCGCACCATGGGCTTTGCAGGTTACTTCCTCATCGTGTCCGACTTCATTCGGGAGGGGCGCAACATGGGTGTATTCATCGGACCGGGTCGTGGCTCGGCCGCAGGTTCGGCAGTCGCCTACTGCATAGGCATCACGAACATTGATCCAATTAAGTACAAGCTCCTGTTCGAACGTTTCCTCAACCCCGACCGCAAGAGCATGCCGGATATCGATACCGACTTCGACGACGTTGGTCGGCAAAAGGTCATCGACTACGTGGTGCAGAAATATGGCAAAAACCAGGTTGCACAGATAGTCACCTATGGCACCATGGCCGCAAAGAGCTCCATCAAAGATGTGGCCCGCGTCATGGACCTGCCACTGCCCGAGAGCAACGCACTGGCCAAGCTGGTGCCGGAAAAACCGGGCATATCGTTGAAACGCCTGCTCCATGCCGAACTGAAGGGCGAAGGAAGCCTGGAGGCCAAAGAGGGCCTGGCTGCAGAAGAAATGGAACTCGTGGGCAAACTCCGCGAGACCTATGGTCAGCAGACCCTTCACGGCGAGGTGTTGCGATATGCCGAGACACTCGAAGGATCGGTGCGAAACACCGGCATACATGCGGCGGGCATCATCATTGCCCCCAGCGACCTTACCGATCTCCTGCCTGTGTTCATGGTGAAAGACGTGGACTCACTCATCACCCAGTATGAAGGAAACGTTATTGAGAATGCCGGTGTCATCAAGATGGACTTTCTGGGTCTCAAGACCCTCACCATCATTAAAGATGCGCTTGCTCTCATCAAACGAAACTATGGGGTAGATATTGATATTGACACCATTCCGCTCGACGACCTGAAGACTTACGAACTATACCAGCGCGGCGACACCAACGGTACATTCCAGTTCGAGAGTCCGGGCATGCAGAAACACCTCATCAACCTGAAGCCCGATAAGTTTGAGGACCTCATTGCCATGAACGCCCTATACCGTCCGGGTCCCATAGAATACATCCCCAGCTATATCAAACGCAAGCATGGTCAGGAACCTATCTCCTACGACCTTGCCGAAATGGAAGAATACCTCGGCGACACCTACGGTATCACCGTCTATCAGGAACAGGTGATGTTGCTGTCGCAAAGTCTTGCCGGTTTCACCAAGGGCGATGCCGACGTACTGCGCAAGGCCATGGGTAAAAAGCAAAAGGCTGTACTGGACAAGATGAAGGGGCAGTTTGTGGAAGGGGCCAAGGCAAAGGGACACCCGGAAGACAAGCTGCAGAAAATATGGACCGACTGGGAAGCATTTGCCCAATACGCATTCAACAAGTCGCACTCTACCTGTTATGCCCTTGTCGCCTACCAGACCGCATACCTCAAGGCACACTACCCTGCCGAATACATGGCAGCAGTACTGAACAACCAGGGCAATATCGAAAAGATCAAGTTCTACATGG
>JACCEA010972595.1_pt1 | contig 23227 bp, 25 predicted proteins | sample 7449851 | NCBI WGS metagenome assembly JACCEA01 (sample SAMN15323453, study PRJNA562643) | freshwater metagenome | isolation source: river surface water | place: USA:Blue River Watershed | collected 2017-08-18 | reverse complement strand
CGGTCGTTGGGTCGGGAGACGGCCAACAATTCATCCGACCCAATCTTCAGGGCTTCGTAGGGGTCGGCATCCAGCGGGCTGGGCGCCTGAGGGTGCGCATGGGTCAGCACAAAGTGCACCTTGCCTTGTTGCATCAGGACTTCGCAGCGCGACAACACGTCGGACAACAGCTCCAAGCGCTCCATCGCAAAAGAGGATTCGATTTGGCGCAACCAGCGCGGCAAGAAGACAAAGGACAGGCCGTGGGTGCACGCCATCCTGAGTGTGACGGCCTGTGTTTCAGCCACTTGTTGGGCTTCGCCCGGCAGGCGGTCGATTTGTCCCACCAGGTTTTCCGCCACGCCTTTGAACCATTCGCCAGCCGCTGTCAAACGGGCGGGCTGGGCGCTGCGGTCCACCAGGTCGGTGCCGATCCACTCTTCCAGCGAACGGATCCTTCGGCTGAAGGCCGGTTGAGAGCTGCACCTGTCTTCGGCAGCACGCGAAAAGTGGCCGGTTTGAGCCAGGGCCAAAAAGTCTTCCAGCCAAATGAAATTCATGTGCGGTTCGTCCAGTGCATGGCCTCAGCCAAAACGAGCATTGGCTTTCCTGATTCCCTCGCGGCAACATCACCCCCATCTTCAATCACTCCAAGAGTCATGACATGAAAATTGTTGAAATCCGCGAAAAAACCCTTCCCATCAGTTCCTCGATCAGGAACGCTTACATCGACTTTAGCAAAATGAACCTCAGCCTGGTGGCGGTGGTCACCGATGTGATCCGCGATGGCAAACCGGTGATTGGCTACGGCTTCAACTCCAACGGCCGCTATGGCCAGGGCACGCTGATGCGCGAGCGGTTCATCCCGCGCATCCTTGAGGCAGAACCCGCCGCTTTGCTGGACGAAACTGGGAACAACCTGTGCCCGCACAAAATCTGGCAAACCATGTTCACCAACGAAAAGCCAGGGGGCCATGGCGAGCGTTCGGTGGCGATTGGCACCATCGACATGGCCGTCTGGGATGCGGTGGCCAAGATCGAAGGCAAGCCACTGTTCCAGTTGCTGGCCGACCGTTACGGCGATGGCCAGCCCAACCGCAAGATTTTTGTGTACGCCGCAGGCGGCTACTACCACCCGGGCCAAGACCATCGCAAGCTGCAAGATGAAATGCGCAGCTACCTGGACCGTGGTTACACCGTGGTGAAAAAGAAAATCGGTGGCGCTTCGCTGGACGAAGACCTGCGCCGCATCGACGCCGTGATGGAAGTGCTGCAGGATGGCCAAAAATTGTGCGTCGATGCCAATGGCCGCTTTGACCTGGACACCGCGATCCAGTACGCCAAGGCCCTGTCGCAGTACGACCTGTTCTGGTACGAAGAGGCAGGCGATCCGCTGGACTTCGAATTGCAAGCCACCTTGCGCAATTACTACAAGAACCCCATGGCCACAGGCGAGAACCTGTTCTCCATGCAAGATGCCCGCAACCTGATCCGCTATGGCGGCATGCGGCCAGACCGCGACTACCTGCAATTCGACTGCGCCCTGAGTTATGGCCTGGTGGAATACCTGCGCACGCTGGACATGCTCAAGGAACACGGCTGGTCGCCCAGCCGCTGCGTTCCACATGGTGGCCACCAGATGTCCTTGAACATCGCGGCAGGCTTGGGGCTGGGGGGCAACGAGTCTTACCCCGACCTGTTCCAGCCTTTTGGCGGTTTCCCAGATGGCGTCAAGGTCGAGAACAGCTTTGTCACCTTGCCCGATTTGCCGGGGATTGGCTTTGAAGGCAAGGCCGACCTGTACCGCGAAATGAAGGCCCTGGCGTCCTAATCGGAGGGGCCAATGGTCTGGGGCTGGTGCTCAGCGACGGCGCAGCGCCCACTGTGCGATCGCGCCAACCAATGCAAAGCCCAACATCATCCAGCCCAGATGGACGGCGCCATCGTGTGACACCAGCCCCACCAGGTAGCCGCCCGTGGCGCCGGTCAGTTGCTGCATCAGGCCAGCGACTGCCGCCGCGGACCCGGCCAGTGCAGGCAGCACGCTGACGGTGCCTGCCAAGGCCGGTGGATTGATCAGGCCATGGCCCAGGCCCAGCAAAAGCAGTGGCAAGGCCACGGCCAGCGCGGATTGCACGCCGCCCAGGCCCAGCGCCAGCATCAGCACCAAACCGCCCAGTGTCAACGCTTGGCCCCAGGCCATGACGCGCGATTCGCCCGCCTGCTGGATGAGCCGAGAGGTCATGTAGTTGCCCGCAATGTAAGAAATGGGCACGGCCATGATGAACCAGCCGATGCCATCCGGGCCGATGCCGTAGCCCTTGAGCACGATGGGTGCACCACCCAAAAAGGCATAAAAGGTGGCGGTGGTGGCCGCCAGGATGCTGACGTACAACAAAAAGCGGGGCTCGCGCAGCAGGCGGCCATAAGCGCTCAGCATGGCGCGCAGCCAGTGGCCATCCGCTGGCGCAGGTTTGGCCACACGCGGCAAGCCCAGCCAGGCGGCCACCAGCAGCAGCACGGCCAAGATGGTCAGCAGCACAAAGTTGAACTGCCAACCCCAACGCACATGGATCTGCCCCCCCATGAGGGTGGCCAGCGGAGGGCACAGGCCCAGCGCCATGCCAATGTAGGCCATCACCCGTGTGCGCTGCGCACCGGTGAACAGGTCTTGCACCATGGAGCGACCGACCACCATGCTGGCGGCACTGCCTGCACCTTGCAACACGCGGGCTGCGGTGAGGGTGGCGATGTCGGTGGCGAGTGCGGCCATGACCGAAGCCAAGCCCGCCACCACCAGACCGATCATCAAGATGGGCTTGCGCCCGTGGCGGTCCGACAAGGGGCCGTACACCAACTGCAAAGCCCCATAGGCCACCACATAGCCGCTGAAGGTCAGCTGCACATCGGCCTGGGGGGTGTCAAAAATCGCCCCCCATTCCTGCATGGAGGGCAGGCACAGCGTCATGGCCAACAAGCCAAAAGAAATCTGCGCCAGCACATTGGCAATCAGCCAGGGGCTGTGGGGTGCGTCTGTGGCAGCGGATGCCGTGGCATGCGGCATGTCAGCCGCGCTGCAATTTGTACACCGCTGTACCCGCCATCAGGTTGGGCAGGGTGCGCACTTCCTGGCCGTGTTGCAGACCAAATGCGTCCAGGATGCGCAAATGGTTTTTGCGTGCCAGGTCGCCAAAGTCGGCGTAGGTGCCCACACGGATATTGGGCGTGTCGTACCACTGGTAAGGCAGGCGTTTGGTCACCGGCATGCGGCCTTGCAGCACACTCAGGCGGTTGAACCAATGCGCAAAGTTGGGAAAGGCCACGATGCCCAGACGGCCCACACGCACCGTCTCGCGCAGCATGGTCTCGGCGTTGCGCAGGTGTTGCAGGGTGTCGATTTGCAGCACCACGTCAAACGATTGGTCGGCAAACAGACTCAGGCCTTCATCCAGATTCAGCTGGATCACATTCACGCCGCGTTGCACACAGGCGTGCACATTGGCGTCGTCCAATTCCACGCCGTAGCCGGTGCAGCCCTTGTGTTGCTGCAGGTGCGCCAGCAAGGCACCATCGCCGCAGCCCAAATCCAGCACGCGTGCGCCCTGGGGCACCAGGCGGGCGATGGCTTGCATGGTCAGATGATCGCTCATGCCGCACCTCCTGGGTTCAGGCCACGGGCGATGTTCTCGAAGTAAGAACGCACCACGTTCATGTAGCGTGCATCGTCGAGCAAAAAGGCGTCGTGCCCATGCGGCGCATCGATCTCGGCATAGCTCACGTCGCGGTGGTTGTCCAGCAAGGCCTTGACCATTTCGCGGCTGCGGGCGGGCGAAAAACGCCAGTCGGTGCTGAAGCTGACCAGCAGGAACTTGCAACGCGCGCGCGCCAAAGCCTCTGACAAGTTGCCGCCAAAGGCACGCGCCGGGTCAAAATAATCGAGTGCCCGGGTGATCAGCAAATAGGTGTTGGCGTCAAAGTATTCGCTGAACTTGTCGCCCTGGTAGCGCAGGTAGCTTTCAATCTGGAATTCCACATCTTGCGTGGAGTACTTGTAGCCCGTGGCATTGTCCGTGACGGCCTGGCGCAGTTCGCGGCCAAACTTCTCGTTCATCACGTCGTCGCTCAGGTAGGTGATGTGACCGATCATGCGGGCGATGCGCAGGCCGCGCTTGGGCACCACACCCTGCGCATAAAAGTGACCATTGTGGAAGTCCGGATCGGTCACGATGGCGCGACGCGCCACTTCGTTGAAGGCGATGTTCTCAGCATTCAGGTTGGGCGCGCTGGCCACCACCACGGCGTGTTTCACGCGCTCGGGGTATTGCAGCGTCCAAGAAAGGGCCTGCATGCCCCCCAAGCTGCCACCCATCACGGCCGCCAGTTGTTCAATGCCCAAGGCGTCCAGCAAACGGGCCTGGGCGTTGACCCAGTCTTCCACCGTGACCACCGGAAAGTCGGCACCGTACTCACGGCCTGTCTCTGGATTGACGTGCATGGGCCCGGTCGAGCCAAAGCAGGAGCCCAGGTTGTTCACGCCAATGACAAAAAAGCGGTCGGTGTCCAGCGACTTGCCGGGGCCGATCATGTTGTCCCACCAGCCGGTGTTGTTGGGCTGGTCGGCGTACACGCCCGCCACATGGTGCGAAGCGTTCAGCGCGTGGCAAATCAGCACCGCGTTGGATTGGTCGGCGTTGAGTGTGCCGTAGGTTTCGTAGCTCAATGAATAGCCACGGATGGAGGCGCCGCTTTGCAAAGGCAAAGGGGCTTCAAACAGCATGCTTTGGGACTCGGCGATCAGCATCGAATGGGTTCAGGTGTGCAAAAAAACAAAACCCGGCTTCGCGGTCAGCTGGGCCGGGCTTCAGTGAGTTGAAACACACGCCATTTAGCTGAATTTCGAAACCCTGTGGTTTCGGCGCCCGCAATCGGGTTCAAATCGGCGCATGGCGCAAGTATAAGTCCAAGCGATTTCACCCCGGTCAGGAGCCCCCATGTCAGAACTTTATGGCTCAGACGCCTACAGCCCCGCTGAAATTGCCCGCCGTGTCGAGGCCGTGGGCGAGGTCAAGGCCCACATGGCTTGGCTGCCTTTGGCTTTGCTGGGCGTGCTGGCCGGCGCCTTCATTGGCTTGGGCGCCATGCTGTTTGTGCTGGTCAAGTCCGACCCCGGTTTGGGCTTTGCTGCCAGCGCATTGCTGGGCGGCTTGGTGTTTTCTGTGGGCTTGTTGATGGTGGTCGTGGCCGGGGCTGAGTTGTTCACCGGCAACCACCTGATCGTCATGGCCTGGGCCGATGGGCGGGTGAGCGCGGCGCAGGTGCTGCGCAACTGGGCCACAGTGGTTGTGGCCAATTTGGTCGGCGCAGCCGGGCTGGCGCTGTTGGTGTGGGCCAGTGGCCATGCCAGCCTGAACGGCGGCGCGATCGGCCACACAGTGGTGCAGATCGCGGTGGCCAAGCAGGAGCTGCCCTTTGTCACTGCCATGTTGCGTGGCGTGCTGTGCAATGTGCTGGTGTGCATGGCCGTGTGGATGGCCATGGGCGGGCGCAGTTTGGTGGACAAGGCGGTGGCCGTGGTGTTCCCGGTCACGGCTTTTGTCGCGGCAGGGTTCGAGCACAGCATTGCCAACATGTACCTGATGCCCTTGGCCATGCTGGTGCAGCATGATGGCCTGGCAGGTCACGCCGCTGTCACCTGGGGAGGCATGCTGGGCAACCTGCTGCCTGTGATTGTGGGCAATCTGTTGGGCGGCGCGGTGTTGGTGGCCGGCGTTTACCACGTCATTTACAAACGGCATCCGCCCACTTGAAACCATCGCGCACAGGGTGCACTCCTACAAGGGACCACGCTGCCTGTTTGTAAGAGCCCACCCTGTGTCCGATTGGGCGTGGTATGCGCCACCTTTGTTCAAGCGCCCCAGCCCGACAGCGCGATCACGCCCAGCACCGCAAAAATACCGGCCGAGATCAGGTGCACCAGGCGCAGCGGCACCCGTCGGGTGATGGCCTCGCCCAGCCACACGACCGGGGCGTTGGCCAACATCATGCCCAGCGTGGTGCCCACCACCACGGCGAACCAGGCCTGGTATTGCGCCGCGAGCATGACGGTGGCGATTTGCGTCTTGTCCCCCATCTCGGCCAGGAAGAAGGCCACCACGGTCGTGAGAAACACCCCGAACCGTGGCGCGCTGTCGCCGTCTTCGTCGTCCAGCTTGTCCGGGATCAGCATCCAGACTGCCATGGCAATGAAAGAAGCGCCCAGCAGCCAACGCAGCACATCTGGCCCAATGACGGTGGTGACCCAGTGGCCCACAGCACCGGCCAAGCCGTGGTTGGCCAGGGTGGCCACCAGGATGCCCAGCACGATGGGCCAAGGCTTGCGAAAACGGGCAGCCAGCACCAGCGACAGCAGTTGGGTTTTGTCTCCCATTTCGGCCAAAGCCACGATGCCGGTGGAGACGAGGAAGGCTTCCATGTTGGGACAGTGTTCTGAGTCGTGAAAGACGGGCATCTTAACGGGTGAGCGGGCCCACTTCCCTTGCTGGATCGGGGGCGTGCATCAATTTGGGCCTGTTTCTTGCTTTGATTTGGTGCGAAAAAAGAGTTTGGGCTCTCAATGCACCAAAACAATTCAACTATCTTCAGAAGACGATCATGGAAGCACTGAAACAGGGCGCGGATGCGCTATTTATTTTGTTGGGCGGCATCATGGTGTTGGCCATGCACGCGGGTTTTGCCTTTTTGGAGCTGGGCACGGTCCGTAAAAAGAGCCAGGTCAATGCGCTGGTCAAAATCCTGGTCGATTTTTCAGTCTCGACCGTGGTGTATTTTGTGGTCGGTTACAGCGTGGCCTACGGCACCACCTTTTTTGTGGGGGCCGAGCAACTGGCGGCCAAGAACGGCTATGACCTGGTCAAGTTCTTCTTTTTGCTGACCTTCGCGGCGGCCATCCCCGCCATCATTTCAGGCGGCATTGCCGAGCGGGCCAAGTTTTGGCCCCAGCTGATCGCGACTGCGGTGATCGTCGGCTTTGTTTACCCCTTCTTCGAGGGCATCGTCTGGAACCAGCACTTCGGCGTACAGGCCTGGATCAAGGCCGTCACGGGTGACGAGTTCCACGATTTTGCGGGCTCGGTGGTGGTGCATGCCATGGGCGGCTGGATTGCTTTGCCTGCGGTGGTCTTGCTGGGTGCGCGTTACAACCGTTACCGCAAGGACGGACAGGTTTCGGCACACCCACCGTCCAGCATTCCATTTTTGGCCCTGGGCTCCTGGATTTTGATTGTGGGCTGGTTTGGCTTCAACGTGATGAGCGCCCAGACCCTCGACAAAATGTCAGGTTTGGTGGCGGTCAATTCACTCATGGCCATGGTGGGCGGCACCTTGGCGGCTTTGATTTTGGGCCGCAATGACCCTGGTTTTGTGCACAACGGTCCTTTGGCGGGTTTGGTGGCGGTCTGTGCCGGTTCCGATTTGATGCACCCGTTTGGTGCGCTGGCGGTTGGTGCTGTGGCTGGAGCCCTGTTTGTGATCATGTTCACCCTGACCCAGAACAAATGGAAGATCGATGACGTGTTGGGGGTTTGGCCCTTGCACGGCATTTGTGGTGCCTGGGGAGGTATCGCCGCGGGCATTTTTGGCACCACCGCTTTGGGGGGGCTCGGCGGGGTCAATTTGACAGCACAGCTGATGGGCACCTTTTTGGGCGTGTTTTGGGCTTTGTTGGGTGGGTGCGTGATTTATGGGGTTTTGAAAATCACCCTGGGTCTGAAACTGAGTCAGGAAGAAGAATATGACGGGGCTGATTTGAGCATTCACAAAATCAGTGCGACACCTGACCGAGAGGTGAGTTGGTAAAACAACAAATCTCGGGTGCAAGCCCCGTTTTATCGGGGTATTGGGGGATTTCCCCTTGTTATTTATTTTGTTTTATCACTCATAATTCATCGGCTTCGAAGCGATTTGCAGCGAAGTCATGTTTGCGGTGACCCAATCAGTTTCGCTTTCCTTACGATGTTTTCAGGTATGTCGAATGCGTTTTCGAAGCTCCATCGCTTTTATCTCTGTGTTTTGAGGAGTCCCTTTCATGGGCAACAAACTTTACGTCGGCAACCTGCCTTACTCTGTTCGTGACGGCGATCTGGAACAAGCCTTCGGTGCATTCGGTGCTGTCACCAGCGCCAAAGTCATGATGGAACGTGACACCGGTCGCTCCAAGGGCTTCGGCTTTGTGGAAATGGGCAGCGATGACGAGGCCCAAGCCGCCATCAACGGCATGAATGGCCAGCCTTTGGGCGGACGCAATGTCGTGGTGAACGAAGCGCGCCCCATGGAAGCTCGCCCACCCCGTTCCGGTGGTGGTGGCTTTGGCGGCGGTGGCGGCTACGGCGGTGGTCGCCGTGAAGGCGGCGGTGGTTTTGGCGGCGGCCGTGAAGGTGGCGGTGGTGGTTATGGCGGTGGTCGCGAAGGCGGCGGCGGTTATGGCGGCGGTCGCCGTGAAGGCGGCGGCTATGGCGGCGGCGAGGGCGGTGGTGGTGGCTTTCGCAGCCCCTACGGCTCAGGCCCCCGCGGTGGTGGTCGCCGTGAAGGCGGTGGTGGTCGCGAAGGCGGCGGCTACGGCTACTGATGCCCCTATTGGCTGATGTTTCAGCCACATGCTCACAAAGCCCTGCCCTGCAGGGCTTTGTGCTTTTCAGGGCTGGCGTTGTGTGGGGGCCAGAACGGACTTCACCCGACCGTCCAGGGTGTAGAGCCCTTGGCGTGTATCGAAGTCCATGGTTTGCGCAGTGAAGACATCGGCACCCCTGACGATTTCAACGGGCACCTGCGAAGTCAGGCGTTCCTCATCCAGCAAGACCTTCATGGACTCTCCCTTGAGGCTCATGCGTGGGCCTTGGGCGTCGGCCGCGCGCACAGCCAGTACCCCTCCGCTCAAGATGACGGTTTGCATGGGTTCGTTCGAAACCCCTTTGGGGGCTTGCGCCTGGACGCGGGTGCCCAATTCATTTTCGGCAAAGATCCGGATGTTCTGTATGTGCAACTCTTGCTCAGCCGGAAAATGGGTGGCGCTTTGGCCGCCGACTTCGCGTGTCATGCGGCCCGAAGTGTCAAAGGATTTGACGGTGAACTTCTCCAGCCGGTAGTCCGGATCCTGGCGCTGATGCTTGTCCGGACGTGGGGGCTGCAAGTCGGGCATGCTGCGCACCAGCCACCAACTGCCCAAGGCCAGCAAGGCAAAAAGAAACAATGGCAGGTAAATGGTGAGTCGGTCAAGCGTTTGACGCAGACGCATCCAGGCGCTCATGCGGAAGCACCCGGATGGTCATGAACGCCCACTTCAGCAAGCAAGGCCGCGTAATGCCCCCCCGCCACCAGCAGCACATCGCAAAACGCCCGGGCGGCGCCTTCGCCACCGCGTTCGGCGGTGGTGAAGTGGGCCAGTGCTTTGGCTTGTGCATGGGCATTGGCCGGTGCACAGGCGAAGGCCGCCCGTTGCATCACGGGCAGATCAGGCCAGTCATCGCCCATCGCGGCGGCCTGTGACCAGCTCAGGCCCAGTTGACCCAAGAAGTCTTCGGCGGCGGGGCGTTTGTCTTCGGTGCCAAAACGGGCATGGGTGATGCCCAGTGCCTTCAGGCGCAAGCGCAAAGGGGCAGAGTCGCGCCCCGTGATGACCACCGGCGTGATGCCCGCCTTTTGCAGCAGCTTCAGGCCCTGACCATCCAGCGTGTTGAAGCGCTTGAGGGTTTCGCCGGACTCTGAAAAGTACAGGCCGCCATCGGTCAAGACGCCGTCGATGTCGAAAAACGCCACACGCACGCCTTGGGCTTGCAGCAGCAATTCGGGCGGGTAATTCAGGGCCGGGATGATCGCTTGCATGTCAGATCACCTTGGCCCGCATCAGGTCGTTGGAGTTGATGGCACCGCACAACAGACCCTCGGCATCGACCACCAGGATGCTCGTGATGCGGTGCAGTTCCATCATTTCGGCCGCCTCAACCGCCAGCGCATCGTGGCGGATGGTGCGCGGGTTGGGGTGCATCACCTCGCGGGCTTTGAGTTCGCGCAGGTCCACCCCTTTTTCGATCAGGCGGCGCAAGTCGCCATCGGTGAACACGCCCAACACCCGACCGGCAGCATCGGTGACCGCGGTGGCGCCAAGGCCTTTGGCGCTCATCTCCCGCATCAGTGTGGTGAACCCGGCATCTGGCGCCACGTGGGGCACATCGTTGCCTTTTCGCATGACATCGCCCACATGCGTGAGCAGCTTGCGCCCCAAAGCGCCGCCTGGGTGCGAGCGCGCAAAGTCTTCGGGCTTGAAGCCCCGGGCATCCAGCAAGGCCACCGCCAGCGCATCACCCATGGCCAGCTGGGCCGTGGTGCTGGCCGTGGGCGCGAGGTTCAGGGGGCAGGCTTCCTTGTCCACCGAGCAGTCGAGCACCACGTCGGCGTGTCGCGCCAAGGACGATTGCAGACCGCCCGTCAGCGCGATCAGCGGCACACCTTGTCGCTTGAGCACCGGCAGGATGGCCACCAGCTCGTCGCTCTCACCACTGTTGGAGATGGCCAGCACCACATCCACCGTCTTGATCATGCCCAGATCGCCATGGCTGGCTTCACCGGGGTGCACAAACATGGCCGGGGTGCCGGTAGAGGCCAAGGTGGCCGCGATCTTGCGGCCGATGTGGCCACTTTTGCCCATGCCCGTGACCACCACCCGGCCCTGAACGGCCAGCACCATGTTGACGGCTTTGACAAAGCGTTCGTCCAGGCGATCCTTGAGTTGAAGCAGCGCCGCCGCTTCAATGTCGAGGGTCTCGCGCGCGAGTTTCAGGGTGGTCGAGGGTTGGGCCAGCATGCGGGCCATTTTATCGACTCGGTGCCGCGGGGGCTTGTTAATATGCGCTCCGGCATTTCCAGGTTGCACCGCAGGGCTGTAGGCCCACTGGCGGTGGCCACCTCCCAAGACACAGCAAGCGAGACAAGACATGGACGACCTGAACGTCAACAACTACCTGAAAAGCCATATCCGCACGGTGCCCGACTGGCCTGCGCCGGGCGTGCAGTTTCGCGACATCACACCGCTGCTGCAAGACCCCCGGGTTTTCCGGGTCCTGATCGATGCCTTTGTGCACCGCTACATGCAGCCTGCCCTGCGCCCGGATGTGGTGGCGGGGCTGGATGCGCGGGGTTTCATTCTGGGCTCGGTGGTGGCCTACGAATTGGGCGTGGGCTTTGTGCCGATTCGCAAAAAAGGCAAGCTGCCCTTCACCACCGTGGAAGAAACCTACGAACTCGAGTACGGCAGCGCCACGGTGGAGCTGCACACCGACGCGGTCCAAGCCGGTCAGCGGGTGTTGCTCATCGACGACCTGATCGCCACGGGCGGCACCATGATGGCGGGCAAAAAACTGCTCGAAAAACTCGGCGCCAGCGTGATCGAAGGTGCCGCCATTGTGGACTTGCCCGAACTGGGCGGCTCTCAGCGCATCGAGGGCAGCGGCCTGCCATTGTTCACGCTGGTCTCTTTCGAGGGGCATTGAATCCGCTTGGGGTGTCGCGCATGACGCAGACAGGCCGGGTGGCTGGTTTTATGCTGGACCTTTCCGCCCTTTGTACGACTTGCCATGAACGCACCCCACATCCCCCCAGCGGCCGCCGATGACCGCGTGCCTTACGCCAAACCCCAACCCTGGGGCATGGCCCCCGACATGGTGGTGCACAACGTGCAAACCGAAGACGAACGCCTCTGGGCCCCGGTGGCCCCGGGCATTTGGTCGCGTCCATTGCACCTCAATGTGTCCGGTGGCTTTTATGTGCACCTGCTCAAGGTCAAGCGCTCGGGCCTGCTGCAGCGCCACCGCCACTCGGGCATGGTGCATGCCCATGTGTTGCGCGGCAAATGGCTGTACCTGGAGCACGACTGGGTGGCCGAAGAAGGCAGCTATGTGTTTGAACCTCCGGGCGAGACCCACACCCTGGTGGTGCCCGACGACTGCCAGGACATGGTGACCCTCTTCACCGTGCACGGTGCCTTGATGTACGTGGACACCCAGGGCAATGCCACGGGCTACGATGACGTCTTCACGCGCATCGAAAAATACCGCGCTCACTTCGAGGCTGTCGGGCTGGGGGCGGATTACGTGAAGAACTTCATGCGTTGAGTGGCACCAGGCGCAAAAAAACCGCTCATCTGAGCGGTTTTTTCTTTGACCGAAGCCTGGCCGTTGTGTGGCTTCAAAGGGGCTTTTTGATCCAATTGGCAATCTCGCCAATGATGCCGCGCCGGAAAGCCAGCACACACACTACAAAGATCACGCCTTGAACGATGGTCACCCAAGCACCCAGTTGGGCCAGGTAGTTCTGCATGCTCACGATCACGGCAGCCCCTGCAACCGGGCCGAAGAGTGTGCCCATGCCGCCGACCAGGGTCATCAGCACGACCTCGCCCGACATGGACCAATGCACATCCGTCAGCGACGCCAGCTGAAACACCAAGGACTTGGTCGCACCGGCCGTGCCCGCGATGGCGCCCGAGATGACAAAGGCCAGCAGCTTGAATTTGTCGGTGTCATAGCCCAGGGAGGTGGCGCGGTCCTGGTGCTCGCGGATGGCCTTGAGGATTTGACCGAACGGGGAGTGGATGACACGCCAGATGAACAGGAACCCGATGATGAAGATCGCGAACACAAACATGTACATGTTCATGTTGTCGGCCAGGTCAATGAAGCCAAAAAGCTTGCCGCGCGGCACGCTTTGGATGCCGTCTTCGCCACCGGTAAATGGCGCCTGCAGCGAGAAGAAGAAGATCATCTGGGCCAGCGCCAGGGTGATCATCGCAAAGTAGATGCCCTGTCGGCGAATGGCCAGGGAGCCCACCACATAAGCCAGCACCATGGAGCAGAAGGTGCCGAACAGGACAGCCAATTCGGGGTTAAAACCCCAGACCTTGGCGGCATGGGCAGAGGCATAGCCCGCGCTGCCCAAGAACATGGCGTGCCCAAAGGACAACAGTCCTCCAAAGCCCAGCAGCAGGTTGAATGCGCAGGCAAACAGGGCGAAACACATGACCTTCATCAGGAAGATGGGGTACACCCAAATCGGTGCAATGGTGAAAGCCAGCACCATGATGGCGAACGCCACCCACAGAGATCGTGAGGACGATGAGGTCGCAGAGGCAATTGCAGAGTTCGACATGGCGCTTTACTTCTGGGTACCGAACAGGCCGGCGGGCTTGATGAGCAGAACGATGGCCATGATCACGAAGATCACGGTGGACGAAGCTTCGGGATAGAACACCTTGGTCAAACCTTCGATCAGGCCCAGACCAAAGCCGGTGACGATGGCGCCCATGATGGAGCCCATGCCGCCAATCACCACCACCGCAAAAACCACAATGATCAGATCGGCGCCCATGGTGGGGTTGACCTGGTAGATGGGTGCGGCCATCACGCCAGCCAAAGCAGCCAGTGCAACGCCAAAGCCATAAGTCAGGGTGATCATGCGTGGCACGTTGATGCCAAAGGACTGCACCAGGCTGGGGTTTTCTGTGGCTGCCCGCAAATAGGCGCCCAGCTTGGTTCGCTCAATCACGTACCACGTGGCCAGACACACCACCAGCGAAGCGACGATGACCCACGCCCGGTATTTGGGCAAGAACATGAAGCCGGTATTGATCGCGCCCTTGAACACATCGGGCACGGGATAAGGCATGCCCGATGAACCGAACTCATGGCGAAACAGGCCCTGGATGATCAACGCCAATCCGAACGTGAGCAGCAGGCCATACAGATGGTCCAGTTTGTAGAGTTGTTTGAGCATCGTGCGCTCAATCAGCACCCCTGTGGCGCCCACCACAATGGGTGTGACCACCAAGGCCACCCAGTAATTCATGCCCAACTTTTGCAAGCCCAGGTAGGCCACAAAGGCGCCCAGCATGTACTGGGCGCCGTGGGTGAAGTTGATGATGTTGAGCAGACCGAAAATCACCGCCAGGCCCAGCGAGAGCAGCGCATAAAACGAACCGTTGATCAGTCCGATCAGCAATTGCCCAAAGAGGGCTTGTGAGGGAATGCCAAAAATTTCCATGGCGGTGACTTTGGTTAACTCAAGACAGAGGGTTTACTTTTTGACCAGCGGGCACTCGCTCTCGGACAGCGGGCGGAATGCCTCGTTGGCCGGGATGGTGGCTGCCAGTTTGTAGTAGTCGTAGGGGCCCTTGGACTCCGAAGGCTTCTTCACCTCGAACAGGTAAGCCGGGTGGATCTTGCGGCCATCGGCACGGACAATGCCCTTGCCGAACAAGGGATCGTCAGTGGGCAGCTCTTTCATCTTGGCGGCCACTTTGGTGCCGTCATCGGTCTTGGCTGCTTCAACGGCCTTGAGGTAATGCAGCACGCTGGAATAAACACCGGCTTGCACCATGGAAGGCATCTTGCCGTTGTTGGCGCTGGCAAAGCGGCGTGACCATGCGCGCGTCTGGTCGTTCAGGTCCCAGTAGAAGGTCTCGGTCAGCATCAAACCTTGCGCCACATTCAGACCCAGGGAGTGGACATCTGGCAAGAACACCAGCAAACCAGCCAGGTTTTGGCCGCCACGGGTGATGCCGAATTCGGCGGCTTGCTTGATCGAGTTGGTGGTGTCGCCACCTGCGTTGGCCAAACCAATGATCTTGGCTTTGGAGGCTTGCGCTTGCAACAAGAAAGAAGAGAAGTCCTGTGTCGGGAAGGGGGTGCGCACTTTGCCGACCACGCGCCCGCCATTCTTCGTCACCACCGCTTCGGTATCGCGCTCAAGCGCGTGGCCGAAAGCATAGTCAGCGGTCAAGAAGAACCAGGTATTGCCACCGTTCTTGACGATCGCCTTGCCGGTGCCGTTGGCCAGCATCCAGGTGTCATACGCCCAGTGGATGGTGTTGGCGTTGCAGGCCTTGCCTGTCAGGTCGGAGGTGGCCGAACCAGCGTTGACGTGCAGCTTGCCTTTTTCACGGGCGATGGCCGCCACAGCCAGACCCACGGAGGACGTGGGCACGTCGGCGATCATGTCAACCTTGTCGGTGTCAAACCACTGGCGGGCAATGTTGGAGCCCACGTCGGGTTTGTTCTGGTGGTCGGCGCCGATCACTTCAATCTTGAGTTTGGAGCCGGTGGCTTTGACGTAGTCTTCGACCGCCATGCGGGCTGCCAGCAGCGAGCCAGGTCCGGTGATGTCCGAGTACAGACCCGACATGTCGTTGAGCACGCCGATCTTCACGGTGCCGTCAGAAATCTGGGCTTGGGCGGCACCGCCAAAGGCACAGGCCGCGGCTGCGGCGAGGGTGAGAAGTTTGCGTTTCATGGTGTTGTCTCCTGGTTGAAAAATCAGACGCCGAGGTACTCGTTGAGCATGCCCATCTTGTGGGGAAGTTCCACCGAGGTGAAACCCTCCACGATTTGCCCGTGCTCCATCACATAAAAACGGTCGGCCAAGGGCGCTGCAAAGCGGAAGTTCTGCTCGACCATGATGATGGTGTAACCCTTGGCCTTGAGGGAGCGGATCATGCGGGCCAAGGCCTGCACAATCACAGGCGCCAGGCCCTCCGAAATTTCATCCAGCAACAAAAAGCGGGCACCCGTGCGCAAAATGCGCCCGACGGCCAACATCTGTTGTTCGCCACCCGACAAGCGTGTTCCCGGGCTGTTTTTGCGTTCCAGAAGGTTGGGGAACATCTCGTAAATTTCGTCCAGGCCCATGCCGCCACTGGCGATCACGGGCGGCAGCAGCAGGTTTTCTTCGCAGGTGAGCGATGCAAAAATGCCACGCTCCTCTGGGCAATAACCGATGCCCAATTTGGCGATCTGGTGCGGTGCCAGGCTGACCGACTCGGTGCCATTGATGGTGATGCTGCCGGTGCGCTTGCCGACCAGGCCCAGAATCGACTTGATCGTGGTGGTGCGCCCCGCACCATTGCGGCCAAGCAGGGTGACCACTTCACCTTCATTGACCGTGAGGTTGACGCCATGCAGGATGTGCGACTCGCCATACCAGGCGTGCAGGTCACTGATGCGCAGGAATTCTTTGGACTCAGCCATGGGCCCCCTCCAGCTGGTTGTCGGCCGTGCCCATGTAGGCTTCGAGCACTTGCGGGTTCTGTGACACCACGGCGTAAGGCCCTTCGGCAATCACTTGGCCGCGTTGCAAGACACTGATGGTGTCGGCAATTTTGGAGACCACATTCATGTTGTGCTCGACCATCAAAATGGTGCGGTTGGCGCCCACTTTTTTGATCAACTGCGTGACGCGGTCCACATCTTCATGGCCCATGCCTTGGGTGGGTTCATCCAGCAGCATGAGCTCGGGCTCCATCGCCAGCGTGGTGGCAATTTCAAGAGCGCGCTTGCGGCCATAAGGCAACTCGACCGCCATCAAATTCGACATGTCCTGCAAGTCGACTTCGGCCAGCAGTTGCATGGCGCGGTCGTTCAGGCTGTCCAGGACACGCTCAGAGCGCCAGAACTGCATGGACATGCCGGCTCCGCGTTGCAAGGCGATGCGCACGTTTTCCACCACTGACAGGTTGGGGAAGGTGGCAGAAATCTGGAAAGACCGAACAATGCCGCGCCGGGCTATCTGTGCAGGTTTTTCACCCGTGATGTCACGGCCGTTGAAGAGGATTTGCCCGCGTGTCGGGATCAGGAACTTGGTCAGCAGGTTGAACACGGTGGTTTTGCCTGCACCATTGGGCCCGATCAGTGCGTGAATTTCACCACGACGAACCTGCAGGTTGACATCGTTGACAGCCACAAACCCTTTGAACTCCTTGATGAGTCCGCGGGTTTCGAGAATGATTTCGTCAGCCATTGTGTCTTGCACCAGGACGGAAAAGAAAAATGTCTTGGCGCATTCTGTATTCCGTGCAACAGCTGCGTTACATGGTTATCCCCAATTCATGTCCCTTAAGCGACTGAGCTTGCAAGCGGCTGACGTGTTGGGGTCGGCCTGCAGGGTCTTCGCCGCCTCAAATCAGTGCGGCGCCCTTGCGCTGTGCCTGTGCGCCACCGCTATCGCCGCGGTCATTCGTGCGGCTGGTGGCCAAGCGCAGCACCTGCAAATAGCCGGTGGCCAGTTCCATGCGCGGCCCCAAGCCTTGCGCCATCAGCATGCGGTGGGCGGCAGGCAATTTCCAGCACGGGGTGAAAACAAACAGGTGGTGTTCGAGGTGGTAGTTGACCCAATAGGGCGCCAGCACCATGCGCATGCCCCAATTGGCCATCGTGGTGCGCGTGTTGCGCAAGCGGTCATCGTTGTCGCCCACGACGGCATGCTCAGCGATGTTGCGGATGCGGCTGATCACCTGGTACCAAGTCAGCAAGGGCAGCAGCCACAAGGCCAAGTAAGCCCACCACACACCGGCCGCGGCGGTGACCGCGAAGATGAGCAGGTTGCTGAGCAAGAAATGTTTTTCTGCGGCCACCAGTTTCTTCAGACGCTGCCAGGGGCTCGGGTCATTGCCCATTTCCATGCGGAAAAAATCCATGCGCCGCTGGTAGCCGGTGATGCCCAAAATGTCACGCCGCATCTTGCGCCAAAAGCTTTGACGGGTGATGGGAAAGGGGGCCGACAAAATCAAGTCGGGGTCTTGTGCTTGCTGGGTGTGGCGGTGGTGACTCAGGTGGTAAGGGCGGTACAGCGTGAGGCTCGCGCCCACGGGCCAGCCACACAAAAACGCACCCAGCGTGTCGTTGAGCCGGGTGTTTTTGAACAAGGCGCGGTGCGCCGCATCGTGCATCAAAATCGCCAGGCCCAGCTGCCTGCCGCCAATGACCACCACGGCGACGACGAAGCTCAAGGGGTTGGGCCACACCACAAAAAACGCCATCGCCAGCGCAATCACGCCCCAAGCGTGCAGCACCAGGTATGCGCCCATCCAGTCCGAGCGTTCGCGCAAATAGGCGTCTTGCTCGGGGGTCAGGACGGGTTGGGCGGCATCAGCGTTGGCCATCGTGCACAGAAACCTTGTCTTTGGTCAGTCCACCCAGTCTTGAATGGACACGACCGCCCGTGCCCATGACCAGTGCAAACAAAATTTCGTTGGGCCGTGGCGCGTCCTGAATGCCCACTTCCATGCTGTTGAAGTGGCTGCGCACATAGCAAGCGTGGATGTAATGCACGGGCACCATCAGGCGATACCCCGCGCTGGCCACCGCCTTGCTCGCTGGCACGATGGCTTTGGGCTCGCCCAACAAGGACCGCATGGCCCAGCCCCCGGCTTCATGCCAGACAGCGCCATGTTCCATCTCGCCATTGACGCCCACGATGGCGGCTTTGCTGTAAACCTCGATGTTGTCCTTGCCCAGTGTGTCGATCAACTCTTGCGCCAAGACGGTGCCCAGGGACCTGAGTTCGGCCATGAAAGGCATGAGGTCAGGTTCATAGCTGCCTGCATAGGGGTTGTGAATGACAGCGCATGCGGCGGCCAGCTTCAAAGGCTGATCGGTGACAGGGCCGCCTTCGTGGTACGTCGTTTCAATGGTGAGGCTGCGCTTGCGGATTTGAATCAATGACATGTTGAACCTTAAGTAGAAGGCAGGTGGGAGGGGTTTTCAGTGCGCGGGGTCGCCCCCCGGCCGCCACATGCAACGGCCCTCCAACCCGTTGGGACAATCAATTTTTGGGAATCTTGGCTTCGTTGACCACTTGAATCCACTTTTGGGTCTGTGCAGCGACCATGTTGCGCATCTCTTCAGGTGTGCTGCCGCGCACTTCACCGCCCATGTCTTCCAAGCGCGACTTGACAGTTGGAATCACCAGGGTTTTTTGCAGTTCGGCATTGAGTCGGTCCACGATGGGCCTGGGTGTGCCTGCTGGCGCCATCAAGCCTGCCCAGGATTGCACATCGTAGCCGGTCACCCCCTGCTCAGAGACGGTCGGCACATCGGGCAGCCCTTGCCAACGCTGTGGCCCGGTGGTCGCAATGGCGCGAAGTTTGCCGGCTTTGATGTTGGCCATCACGGCAGTAGGCGGGGCAATGATCATTGGAATTTCGCCGCCCAAAAGGGAGGTGAGCGAAGCCGAGTCGCCCCTGAAGGGCACATGCAACAGCTGTGTCTTGGACATGCTGGCGAGCAACTCGCCCGCCAGATGGTGCGTGGAACCCACACCCGCGGTGCCATAACTGATCTCGGTCGGGTTGGCTCTGGCCGCTGCCAGCAAAGCCGTCAAGCTGGCGTATTTGCTGTTGGCCGGGACCACCACCAAAAACGGAAAATACGTGATGGTGCCGATCATCTCGAAGTCCTGCACCGTGCGGTACGCCAGGTTGTTGTACAAAGCTCCGGCAACTGCGTGACCACCGGTCGCCAGCAGCAAGGTGTAGCCATCCGGCCGGGATTTGGACACCGTCGTGGCAGCGATGGTGCCCCCCGCTCCGGCTTGCGCTTCCACCACCATGGCTTGACCCAGGCCCTTGCTCATTTCTTGTCCCACGGTTCGGGCGATGTTGTCGGCGTTTCCGCCGGGCGCGAACCCTTGCATCACCTTGATCGGGCGGTCCGGATAGGTTTGCGCTACAGAAGCCAGCGGCAAGGCCATGGCGCTGGCAGCCAAAGTCACGATGAAATGTCGACGAGTCATGGTTGTCTCCTGGTTTGAGTGATTCACTTTTTGTTCACTTGTCCGTGGGAACATCACGGGTGCATGACCAACTTGCCACGCACAAGTCCTTGATCGAGCAAAGCGTGTGTTTGTTGCACTTCGCTGAGCTTGAAAATCCGGGGTCGAGGGAAGATGACTTGGCCTTGGGCGAGCAACTCGATGGCCGAATTCATCAAGCCGCGCCGCAACGGTCTGTCGGCATCGAAGGTGTGCATGGAAAAGCAGCGAATGGACAAGCTTCTTTCCAACAATTGACGCATCACCTGGAAGGTGTCTTCGGTGGGTGATCCTTGCACAATGTTGTAGGACACCAGCGTGCCCAGCGGCGCAAGGCTCTTGAGACCATCGATGAGGCTTTGGCCGCCCAAGTGGTCGAATACAAAACTCAGGCCTCGCCCTTGCGTCAGTTCTTCAATGCGGTCTTTGAGCACCTCTTCGTCGGTGCAAATGACATGATCAAAGCCCTGAGCGATGGCAAATTGGCATTTGTCCCTGCTTCTGCTGGTGCCGATGGTGATGAAACCGTGGAGTTTCGCCACTTGGCAAAGCATGCCTGCAACCCCACCTGATGCGCCCGTGATCAAGACGTGCGAGTGTTCTGCGTGTGCGGGCGCAGCCATTTTCATGAGCGCCAGCGCCAACTGCAAATTGGGCAGGCTCACGGCGTCATCCGAAGAGATGGTGTCAGGCAAGCGATAAGGTGCGTCTTCTGGAACGACGATGGCCTCTGCATAGCAGCCGCCCCTTTGCGACAACTCGCGTGCGCTGATCAACACACGATCACCCAAGCGCCATTGCGTCACACCTTCTCCCAGCGCATCCACCACGCCTGCCAGCTCTGCGCCTGGCACGGCGGGCAGCGGCGGCATCCACTTGTAGGTGCCTTTTCGCATCAGCACATCCGGGCGGCCAACGCCGATGCTGTGCGCCTTGACGCGAACAAATCCACGACCTGCTTGTGGTTCGGGCAGATCAACGGCCAGCAGGCTTTCGGGCCCGCCTGGCGTGTGGACTTGGATGGCTTTCATCTTCAGGCTTGTGCCGCGATCGGGTTCACCAGGGTGCCGATGCCTTCGATCTCGACCTCGCACACATCGCCAGGTTTCATGAACCATTGCGGCTTGCGACTCCAGCCCACGCCTGCTGGCGTGCCGGTGGCGATCACGTCGCCAGGCACCAGGGTGAAGATGGTTGAGGCGTAGCTGATGAGTTTGGCAATCGGGAAAATCATGTGCCCGGTGTGGCTCGACTGCACCACTTCGCCATTGAGGCGAGTGGTCAATTTCAGTTGTTGGTTGGGCGCAATTTCGTCGGCTGTCACCATCCAGGGGCCAAAGCCGCCGGTGGACTCGAAGTTCTTGCCAGAGGCAATTTGTTTGGCGTGAAATTGCCACTCGCGGATGCTGCCGTCGTTGTAGCAGGAGTAGCCCGCCACATGGTCAAACGCATCGGCTTCAGAAATGTTGCGCCCTTCTTTGCCGATGATGACGGCCAGCTCGCCCTCCCAATCCAGAGAGGCTGACACTTTGGGGCAAATGATGGGCTGGCCATGCGCCACTTGTGAGCGCCAGACGCGCAGAAAAATCGGCGGCTCTTCGGACAGTTCGCGGTGCATGCCGGCTGCCAACACTTCTTGGTGGTGGTCCATGTAGTTGCGCACCGCACACACGATTTTTTCTGGTTTGGGGATGACCGGCAAAAAGGTGATGTCGCCGATGGCAATGGACGTCTTTTGTTGGGCCGCATCGCGCTTCGCTTGCAGGTAAGCGCCGGAGGCAATGTAATCGGTCAGTGTGGCAAATTGCGGCATCGCCTGGCCCAAATCAACCACGGTGTCAGAGCCGGTGACGGCGCCCCAAGTCTCGCGACCTTGGTGTACGAATGAGAGTAATTTCATGGCAGTTCCTTGGGTGAAGTGATTCAGATTTTTTGGACGAATTGCGCTTGCCATTCGGCAATGGGCATGAAGCTGGGGTCGCTGCGGCAGATGGCTTCGGTCTCGCGAAGGATGGTGGCGTCGTCCTGGCTCAAGTCGAGCGGATCGCCGTGCGGCTGAGAGATGTAGAAAGGCATGTCGATGTAGGTTTCCACCGTGTTGCCCTCAGGGTCAGCGAAGTAAACAGACAAAGCATTGCCGTGGTTCATGGGCATCACCTTGGTTGCGCCCAAGGCCATGGCTTTGTCACGCAAATCGCGCAGTGTCTGGATGGAAGGCACTGCAAAAGACAGTTGCATCACCGTGCTGAAGGTGGCCTCTGGCGGGCGTCCTCCAGCGATGACCAACTGATGGTGCTGGTCGGGTGTCGAGCTCAAAAAAACCAAGGGTGCTTTGAAGGTTTTGCCTACCCCTCGGTCATTGATCACCATGCCAAAAACCGAGGTGTAAAAGTTCACCATTTTGTCGACATCCCAAACATAGATGCCGAAATGGGAGGGGGTAGGTTTCGTGACTTTCAGCATGTGAGCTCTGGGTTCAAAAAGTGAATGAAATCAAACGCGGGTTTTTTGCATCAGGGCAAAAGCGGCCAGCACATTGGTTTGCGTACTGGAAATGTGCTCGCTGAGCATTTGAGCGGCCGTGGCCGCATCTCGCCGCACCACGGTTTTCATGAGGGCGCGGTGTTCGGCGTCTTTCTTTTTGAGCACGGTTCGGTTGCGTGCTGCAAAGTGTCGATAGCGCTCGGCTTGGTCAAACAGACTCATGCTCCATGCCAATTGACGCTCTGAGGGGCAGGCGGCGATCAGGGACATGTGGAAGTCCCGGTGGCGTTGGCTCCATTCGGCATCCAGCACCACCGGGCCTTGCGGCAGGCGGGACTCGATCTTTTCCAAGCGGTGAAAGGTGGCCACGATGTGCGCCTCCCAGGCGTCATCGCCGCAGCGGATCGATTCTTGCAGCGCGGTCACGTCAAGCAGCAAGCGCATCTTGGTGATGTCTGCCAGATCGTCCACAGAAATGGGCGCGACCCTGAAGCCTTTGCGTTCATCGGCCTTGACCAAACCTTCTTGCACCAAACGGTTCAGGGCCTCCCGCAGGGGACTGCTTGAAAAGCCGTACTGGCTTTGCAAGGCGTCGACTTTCAGTTTGCTCTCGGGAACGTGCCGTCCAGACAAGACATCGAGGCGAAGGGCCTGAAAGGCTTGTTCTGAAACGGTGGGGTTGGGGGTCATTTCTTGCATGATTTCGAAATTGTGCATAAAAATTTCAACATGCGTACGCTCGCAAACCCTATGAAGGGTTGTGAGGTATGGAGTCCGGAAATCTCAAAGGGCAGGGTGAACACCAAGCGGCGTCCCACCCGAAAGCATCACTTGCCGATGCAAAAGCTCGAAAAAATCACGCCCAGCAAATCGTCAGCGCTGAAAGCGCCGGTGATCTCGTTCAGGGCGTTCTGACCCAGGCGCAGCTCCTCGGCCAGCAGGTCCAGGTTTTGCGCGTGAGCGGCCAGATGGGCGCTGGCTGCTTCCAGGTGTTCGCGCACCCGGTGCAGTGCTTGCACATGGCGTTCGCGGGCCATGAACAGGCCTTCACTGGCTTGTTGCCAACCTGCTTGTTGCAGCAATTGCTGGCGCAGTGCTTGCAGCCCTTCGCCGGTACGGGCCGACAGCGTCAGGCCCG
>JACCEA010307103.1_pt1 | contig 23228 bp, 26 predicted proteins | sample 7449851 | NCBI WGS metagenome assembly JACCEA01 (sample SAMN15323453, study PRJNA562643) | freshwater metagenome | isolation source: river surface water | place: USA:Blue River Watershed | collected 2017-08-18 | reverse complement strand
GGCCGCAGCAGCGCGACATCATTTTGGCCCGCGAACGCGACGTGGTGGCGGCGTTCACCCGCTTTTTGACCCGGGCCTACCCCGAGCGCCTGAAAACCAGCAACCCGACCGCCGTGACCATGATGGTGTTTGGCATGATCAACTGGACCTTCACCTGGTTGCAGCCCGACGGCGCCCTGAGTTACGCCGACTTTGCCGACGAGGTCATCCAGACCCTGGAGCGCGGCCTGGCCTGATACCGACCGCCGCCCCGGCCGCTCACTCTTGCAACGACCACATCTGGGCATACCGACCGCCCAGACGCAACAGCTCGTCGTGGCGGCCACGCTCCACCACCGCCCCCTGATCCAGCACCAGGATCTCGTCGGCATGCACCACGGTGGACAGGCGGTGGGCAATCACCAGGGTGGTTCGATCGCGCGCCACCTCTTCGAGCTCGGCCTGAATCGCGCGCTCGTTGGCGGTGTCCAGCGCCGAAGTGGCCTCGTCCAGGATCAGGATCGGCGGGTTCTTGAGCAAGGTGCGGGCGATCGCCACGCGCTGCTTTTCGCCGCCCGACAGTTCCAGGCCCCGCTCGCCGACCGGGGTTTGCAATCCCTTGGGGGTCTGCGCCACAAACGCATCCAGCCGCGACGCCCGCACCACCGACTCGATGTCGGCCTGGGAAGCGCCGGGCTGCCCATAGGCGATGTTGTAGGCCAGGGTGTCGTTGAACAGCACCGTGTCTTGCGGCACGATGCCGATCGAACGCCGCACGCTGTCTTGCTGCACCTGCCGGATGTCTTGCCCGGCAATGAAAACCCCGCCTTGTTGAACGTCGTAAAAGCGGTAGAGCAATCGCGCCAGCGTCGACTTGCCCGCCCCTGACGGCCCCACCACCGCCAGGGTGCGCCCCGCCGGGATTTGGAAACTCAAGCCCTTCAAAATGGGGCGCTCGGGGTCGTACCCGAACCAAACGTCCCGAAACTCCACCGCTGGCGGGCCTTGCAAGTGCAATGCCGGGGCTTGCGGGGCGTCGGCCACTTCGCGCTCTTTTTCGAGCAAGGTGAACATGCGGTCCAAATCGGTCAGGCTTTGCTTGATCTCGCGGTAGAGCACGCCCAAAAAATTGAGCGGGATGTACAACTGGATCATGAAGGCGTTGATCATGACCAGGTCGCCCAAAGTCATGCGGCCATCGATCACGCCTTGGGTGGCGCGCCAGAGCATGGCCACCAGCGCCACACTGATGATCAGTTGCTGACCCCCATTGAGCAAACTCAGCGAGGTCTGCGACTTCAGGCGCGCCCGCCGCAAACGTTGCAGGCTTTCGTCATACCGCTTGGACTCAAAGGCCTCGTTGTTGAAATATTTCACCGTTTCGTAATTCAACAAAGAATCGATGGCCCGGGTGTGCGCGGCCGAATCAAACTCGTTGGCTTGCCGGCGAAAGTGGGTCCGCCACTCGGTCACCGTGACCGTGAACACGATGTAGAGCACCAGCGCCACCAGGGTGATGGCGGCGAAGCCTAAGTCGAACTTGACCGACAAAATCACCAGCACCAAGGCCATCTCGATCAGGGTCGGCACCACGCTGTAGAGCGAATACGAAATGAGCGACTCCAACCCCCGCACGCCGCGCTCGATGTCACGCGTCATGCCGCCGGTCTGACGGTCCAGGTGAAAGCGCAGGCTCAGGCCGTGCAAGTGCTCGAAGGTCTGCAAGGCGATGCGACGCGACGCACACTGGGTCGCCTCGGCAAACACCAGTTCACGCAGTTCGGTGAACAAGGACACCGCAAAACGCAACAGGCCATATCCCACCAGCAACGCCACCGGCACCAGCAGCACCGCCACCGGGGTCTGAACCTGGGGGGTCATGGCGTCGACCAACTCTTTGAGCACCAGGGGCACGCCGACGTTGGCCATCTTGGCCGCGACCATGAAAGCCAGGGCAATGGCCACGCGCCACTTGTAAGCCCACAAATACGGCAGCAAACGCGCCAATATCTCGGCGTCTTGGCGGGTGCGTGGCGCTTGCGGTCCTGGGGCGCCGTGGGCGCCGGCGGTGATGGCGGGTCTCATGGGTGAAAATGGAGGGGTAGGCCCACCCAACAGCGGGCAGATCCAGGAGTCATTGTCCCATGAGCACATCCCCCGCCGCGCAGCCGACTGCCAGTTTGCCCACCGACCAGGAGTTGGTCATGAAAGTCATCCCCATGCCGGCCGCCTGCAACGCCAACGGCGACATCTTTGGCGGCTGGGTCATGGCCCAGGTCGATTTGGCCGGTGCGGTGTTGCCGGCGCGACTGATGCGCGGCCGGATGGCCACGGTGGCGGTCAACCAGTTCATCTTCAAGCAACCCGTCAAGGTGGGCGACATCCTGAGCTTTTTCTCCAAAGTCACCCGCATCGGCCGCACCTCAGTCACCGTGGCGGTCGAGGTCTATGCCGAGCGCATCCGCAGCCAGGGGCAATTTGTCAAGGTGACCGAAGCCCAACTGACCTACGTCGCCATCGACGAGCAGGGCCGCCCCAAACCGTTTCAGGAAACGATGTAAGCACCCGCTCCGGTCGAAAGCAATTTGCCATCTGCGCCCCTGAATTCCATGCGGGTCGAGCCCACGCGAGAGCCCAGGCGCATCACTTCAGCCGTCATTTCAAACCAGGCCCCGATGCCCGGGCGCAGGTAGTCGATGCGCAAATCGATGGTGCCCAATTTGGAAAAGCGCTCGAGGCGTTTTGGCGGCGGCTCATCCATGTGACGGGCCCCGATGGCCACCATGCAGGCCAGCCCGCCCATGGTGTCGAGGCAGGCGCTGATGACACCGCCGTGGATGCGGTTGTGGCCGAAATGCCCGATGAGCTCGGGGCGCATCTCGAGACGGGCCTTGACCACGGTCGGGCGCATGTCGGTCAGGCGCAAGCCCAAGACCCGGTTGAACACGATTTTGTCCTCGAAAATCGAACGCACGCCCTCAATGAATTCGGGCTCGAACTCGCCCACAAAATCTGCTGACTTGATCATCTCGGTGCCCGTTTTCAAGCGTTGACTTTGTCGAAGTCGGGACGCCGCTTTTCAAAGAAAGCGGCAAAGGCTTCTCTGGCCGCTGGCTCGTGCAGCATGCGGCGGAACGACTCACCCTCGGCGGCCATCCGGTCGGCCACGCTTTGGGCCTGGCCCGATTTGAGCAGCCGCTTGGTCTCAAGGACTGCGCTGAGGGGCTTGGCGGCGAGCTTGCGCGCCCACTGCTGGGCCACTGCGTTGGCTTCGGTGGGGGGCACCACCCGGTTGACCCAGCCCGACTCCAAGGCCGCCTCGGCCATGAAAGGCTCGCCCAACAGCAGCGCCTCGGCAGCGCGGTGGTAGCCCAGCAATTGCGGCACCAGCAGGCTGGACGCAGCCTCGGGGCACAGACCCAGGTTGACAAACGGCATTGAAAACGCCGCGTTGTCGCCCGCCACCACCAAATCGCAATGCAAGAGCATGGTCGAACCGATGCCCACCGCCGGGCCGCACACCGCCGCCAACACGGGCTTGGGACAAGTGGAGATCGCGTTCAAAAACCGAAACACCGGCGAATCGTTGCCCGCCGGCGGCGCGTTGAGGAAGTCGGCCAGGTCGTTGCCGGCCGAAAACACCGTTTCGTGCCCCTGAATCAGCACCGCCCGCACCGCCGGGTCGGCGACGGCAGCCATCAGCCGGTCGGCCAGCTCGGCATACATCGCCGCAGTCAGGGAATTTTTTTTACTGACCCGGTTCAGGGTCAGGGTCAAGACGCCGTCTTCAAGGTGGTTCAGGATATCGCTCATGGTGGTCTCGGTCAGTGATCAGGGGGATGGGATGACGGCTTCGCTGCGATGCGTCTGCACCAGGCGCTCGAATCCCATGCGAGCGCGCGGCAAAGCTTGTTCAGAATGCAAAAAACGCGCCTCGTAGTGCAAGGCCAGGATCAGGCCGTGGATTTCAAACGCCAACTGCGCAGCGTCGACGTCGGCGCGCAAATGCCCCTCATCGCGCGCCTGGGCCACGGCCCGTCGCAAGGCCTGCATCCAGACATCGACCGAACCCGCCAAGGCGTCGCGCACCGGGCCCGGCCGGTCGTCAAATTCGACCGCACCCGAAATGTAGATGCAACCCGAGTCGATCTCGACGCTGGTGCGCCGCACCCAGTTTTCGAACAGTTGGCGCAGCCGGGGCAACCCGCGTGGCGTGCGCATGGCGGGATAAAAGACTTCTTGCTCAAAACGGTGGTGGTATTCGCGCACCACCGAAATCTGCAGCTCTTCGCGCGAGCCAAAGTGGGCAAAAACCCCCGACTTGCTCATGCGCATGATGTCGGCCAGGGCGCCGATGCTCAGGCCCTCCAGCCCGAGTTGCGTGGCCAAACCAAGGGCGGCATCCACAATGGCGGCCTTGGTCTGCTGGCCTTTGGCAGAGCTGCGAGGAAGTGAGGAAGCAAGTGGCATGGCTGATTTTCGCACGACCGTGCTATTTTCAACGAAAATCCCTCTTTTTGTTTCTGGTGCCATGCAAACCACCCGCCTCATCGCCATCCGCCACGGAGAAACCGCCTGGAACGTGGACACCCGCATCCAGGGGCAGCTCGACATTGAACTGAACGAAACGGGTCGCTGGCAGGCGCAACAAGTCGCGCTGGCCCTGCGCGATGAGGGCATCGACGCCATTTACGCCAGCGATTTGTCGCGCGCGTTTCAAACCGCTCAGGCCATCGGCGCAATGGTCGGTTTGCCGGCTGTGCCTACCCCTGAGTTGCGCGAGCGGCATTTTGGCCACTTCCAAACCCGCACCTGGACCGAAATCGAGCAAAACTGGCCGCAAGATGCGCAACTCTGGCGCACCCGGGTGCCCGACTGGGCACCCGAAGGCGGAGAGAGTTTGCGGGTGCTGCGTGAGCGCGTCGGGCGCATCGTTGACGAACTGGCGGCTCGCCATGTCGGCGAACACATCGTGCTGGTGGCCCACGGCGGCATCATGGATGTGCTGTACCGCCTGGCAACGGGTCAAGACATCCAAACCCCCCGCACGTGGTCGTTGGGCAATGCGGTGATCAACCGACTGCTGTGGACGCCGCAAGGCTTGAGCCTGGTCGGCTGGGGTGACGACCGTCACCTGCAAGTGGCCAGTCGCGACGAAACCTCGGCCTGAGGTCAGGCACCCGGGCGGTGTCTCAAGCGGACTCGGAGCCAAACAGGCCGCCGTGGCTGGCCGGCGGCGCCACACCCAAATGCCGATAAGCGGCCAAGGTGGCGACGCGGCCGCGTGGCGTGCGCTGCAAATAGCCCTGCTGGATCAAATAGGGTTCGATCACGTCCTCGATCGTGTCACGCTCTTCGCCGATGCTGGCGGCGATGTTGTCCAAGCCCACGGGGCCGCCGTCGAAGCGGTGCACGACGGCTTCGAGCAATTTGCGATCCATCAGGTCAAAGCCTTCCGGGTCGACATCCAGCATTTGGAGGGCCGCCTGCGCCAGCGCCTGCGTGATGCGCCCGTCGCCCTTGACCTCGGCGTAGTCGCGCACCCGGCGCAACAAGCGGTTGGCGATCCGGGGTGTGCCGCGCGAGCGGCGGGCGATCTCCAGGGCACCGTCTTCGTCGATGGGCACTTGTAACAAACCCGCGCTGCGCACCACGATGCGGCGCAACTCGGCCGGGGTATAGAACTCCAGCCGCGACACGATGCCAAACCGATCCCGCAAGGGGTTGGTCAACATGCCCGCGCGGGTGGTCGCCCCGACCAGGGTGAACGGTTGCAGGTCCAGTTTGATGCTGCGCGCGGCCGGCCCCTCGCCGATCATGATGTCAATCTGATAGTCTTCCAGCGCCGGGTACAAAATCTCTTCGACCACGGGCGACAAGCGGTGGATTTCGTCGATGAACAAGACATCGTTTTTTTCCAGTCCGGTGAGCAAAGCCGCCAGGTCTTTGGGTTTTTCGAGCACCGGACCGCTGGTCTGGCGCAAATTCACCCCCAGTTCGTAGGCGATGATGTGGCTCAGCGTGGTCTTGCCCAGGCCGGGCGGGCCGAACAGCAACACATGGTCCAGCGCCTCGCCGCGCTTGCGCGCCGCACCGATGAAAATATCGAGTTGCTCGCGCACTTTTTCCTGGCCCACATACTCTTCGAGCATTTTGGGGCGCAAAGCGCGCTCCAACGCCTCTTCCTGGTGCGAAACAGGCGCTGCCGACACCATCCGGGGCACGGGCGCGAAATCGTCGGTCTGGATGCTCATGTTGAGTGGATTTTAGGGGCTGGCCATTTCAGCGCGCCAATTGGCGCAGGGCCCATTTGATGCCTTCGCTCACGCCCAACTCGGCTGGCAGCCCTTTGAGCGCGGCAGTCGCCTCTTTCTCGTTGTAACCCAGCGCCAGCAGGGCCTGGGTGATGTCGGTGTGGGCGGGGGTCAGTCCAGCGGCCTGGCTGGCCGTGACATCGGCCCCCAACTTGCCTTTGAGTTCGAGCAACAAACGCTCAGCGGTTTTTTTGCCGATGCCGGGCACCTTGACCAGCCTTGACGCGTCCTGGGTGCTCACCGCCGCCGCCAAATCGGCCACGCTCAGGCCACTGAGCACGCCCAGGGCGGTGCGGGGGCCGACGCCCGAAATGCGGATCAACTGCCGGAAGGCATCGCGCTCGGAAGCGGTGCCAAAACCAAACAAAACTTGGGCGTCTTCGCGCACGACAAAATGCGTCAACAAAGCCACCTGCGACCCGACAACGGGCAAGTTGAAGAACGTGCTCATGGGCACATCGACCTCGTAACCCACCCCATGGCACTCGATCAAAATCTGGGGCGGATTTTTTTCCAGCAAGACACCGCTTAATTTGCCTATCATTGCAACACCTTTTAGCGGATTATCGACTTGATTCTCAAACACAGCTTCACCCCGGCTCACAACACCCGCCTGTCTCACCTGTGCGGCCCCATGGACGCGCACCTGCGCCAGATCGAGATGGCCTTGCGCGTCAAAATCGGCCACCGGCACGAACACTTTCGGATCGACGGTCCGAAGGCTCAGGCCGAACGGGCGCTGGAAGTGCTGCAGGCCCTGTATGAAATGGCCACTCGACCGGTTTCGGCCGAACAACTGCAACTGATGCTGACCGGCGAAGTCGGTGTGCAAGCCGACGCCGATGGTGCCGCCACTTTGCAAACCCGGCGCGCCGACTTGCGCGCACGCACGCCGGGTCAAAGCGTGTACCTGGAGAATATCGCGACCCACGACATCACCTTTGGCATCGGACCGGCCGGCACCGGCAAAACCTACCTGGCCGTGGCATGCGCGGTCGACGCACTCGAGCGCAGCGCCGTGCAACGCATCGTGCTCACCCGACCGGCGGTCGAAGCCGGCGAGCGCCTGGGGTTTTTGCCCGGCGATCTGGCACAAAAAGTCGACCCCTACTTGCGGCCTTTGTACGATGCCTTGTACGACCTCATGGGCTACGAGCGGGTGCAAAAAGCCTTTGAGCGCAACGCCCTCGAAATCGCGCCCCTGGCCTTCATGCGCGGGCGCACCCTGAACCACTCGTTCGTGATTTTGGACGAGGCACAAAACACCACGCCCGAACAGATGAAGATGTTCCTGACCCGGATCGGTTTTGGGGCCAAAGCCGTCATCACCGGGGACGTCAGCCAAATCGATTTGCCCAAGGGCCAACTCAGCGGATTGCTCGATGCCGAGCGGGTCTTGAAACGAGTGCCCGGCATCGCCACGACTCACTTCACCAGCGCCGATGTGGTGCGCCACCCGCTGGTCGCGCGCATCGTCGACGCCTACGACGCCCAGAACAAGCGCGCCAGCGCCAGGCAGGCCTGACATGGCCATGCCGGCCCTGCAACTGTCGTTGCAATTCGCCCTGGGACCAAGCGCCCGCCGCCATCGCCAAGCCTTGCCACGCCATTTCGTCAGCCGCTGCATTCGCCACGCGCTCGAAAGCGACGCCGAACTGACGGTGCGCATCGTCGACGAAGACGAGGGCCGCCAACTCAATCTGGGCTTTCGCCAGCGCGACTACGCCACCAATGTGCTGACCTTCGATTACGCCCGCCAACCCGTGGTGGTGGCCGACCTGGTGCTGTGCGCACCGGTGGTGGCACGCGAAGCCAGGGATCTCGGCAAAACGCTGGCTCAGCACTATGCCCACCTGCTGGTGCATGGCACCTTGCACGCCCAAGGCTGGGACCACGAAACCAGCCTGAAAGACGCCCACGCCATGGAAGCCCGCGAAGTCGACATCCTGGCCCGCCTGGGCCAACCCAACCCCTACAAGTGAGGCTGATGGCCCGGCCCCGGGTCGTCAAAATGCGCTTCGACGTCACTGGGCAACAACTGAATGGTGGCGCGCAAGCCGGGCACGGCTCCCATCAGCGCCAACTCGACATTGGTGCGCAAAGCAGCGGCGCGGCCCAGCGACCAAGACGCCGGCATGTGCATGTGGATGTCGACAAAACAACGCTGGCCCGCCTTGCGGGTGCTGACATGGTCAAACCGGATGATGGCGCTGCTGCCCCGCTGGTGCTCAAAGCCCCGCAAGACCTCGTCGATTTGCGCCAGCACCTCGGGTTCGACCGCTTCATCGAGCAGCGCCTGCGATGACGCATAGACCAGATGCCAGCCTTCGCGCAAAATGTTCAGTGCCACGCCGATGGCCACCAGCGGATCCAGCCACAACCAGCCGGTGAAATACACCGCCACCAGGCCCAACACCACCCCGCCTGAAGTCCACACATCGGTGATCAGGTGCCGGGCGTCGCCCCGCAAGGCCACCGACCGATGCGCCTCGGCGGCCTTCAACATGACCCAAGCCAGCAAACCGTTGAGCGCCGAACTGAACAGGGACAAGCCCACACCCAGCCCCAGTTGTTCCAAAGGCTCCGGGTCTACCAACCGGTGCGCCGCCGCCCAGATGATGCCCAGTGCCGCCCCGATGATCAAAATGCCTTCGAAGCCGGAAGAAAAATACTCGGCCTTGTGATGACCGTAAGGGTGTGCATCGTCGGCGGGTCGTGCGGCCACCACCACCATCGCCAGGCCGAACATGGCGCCCGCCAGATTGACCAGCGATTCGAGCGCATCCGACAACAAACTGACCGAATCGGTGACCCACCAGGCCCCGGTTTTGAGGGCGATGGTCAGCAGCGCCACCGCCACCGAGGCTTGCATCAGCCGCTTGGGGGTCCAGCGCCGGATCCAGTTCGCCATGGTCTGCTCAGTTCAAATGAACACGCATGAATTTTCGCTTACCGACTTGCAAAACCAAAGAGCCCGCCGCGAGCTTCAATCCCTTGTCGCTGACAACCGACCCGTCGATGCGCACGCCGCCGCCATCGATCAGGCGGTTGGCTTCGCTGGTGGAGGGCGCCATGCCCACCGCTTTGAGCAAAGCGGCCACGCCCATGGGCGCACCGGTCACGGTCTGTTCGGGGATGTCGTCCGGAATGCCGCCCCGGCTGCGCAGCGCAAAGTCTTGCTCGGCGGCATCGGCCGCCGCCGCACTGTGAAAGCGGGCGGTGATCTCGCGCGCCAGCATGACCTTGACCTCTTTGGGGTTGCGACCGCCTTCGACCTCGCGCTTCAAGGCCTCGATCTCCGGCAGGCTTTTGAACGACAACAAGGTGTACCAGCGCCACATCAGCGCGTCACTGATCGAGAGCACCTTGGCAAACATGGTGTTGGGGTCTTCGGTGATGCCGATGTAATTGTTTTTGCTCTTGGACATTTTGTCCACGCCATCCAGGCCTTCGAGCAGGGGCATGGTCAGGATGCATTGGGGCTCCTGCCCGTACTCCAGTTGCAGGTGCCGCCCCATGAGCAAGTTGAATTTCTGGTCGGTGCCGCCCAACTCGAGGTCGGCTTTCAGGGCCACCGAGTCATAACCCTGCATCAGGGGGTAAAGAAACTCGTGCACCGAAATCGGGGTGCCGGCGCTGAAACGCTGGTGAAAGTCATTGCGCTCCATCATCCGGGCCACGGTGTACTTGGCCGCCAACTGGATCATGCCCATGGCGCCCAGCGGCAAGCTCCATTCGGAGTTGTAGCGGATCTCGGTGCGCTCAGGATCCAGCACCAGGCTGGCCTGACGGTAATACGTTTCGGCGTTGGCCTTGATTTGCTCGGGGGTCAGGGGCGGGCGGGTGCTGTTGCGACCCGAAGGATCCCCGATCAGGCTGGTGAAGTCGCCGATCAGGAAGATCACCTGGTGCCCCAGGTCTTGCAACTGGCGCATTTTGTTGAGCACCACGGTGTGGCCGATGTGGATGTCGGGCGCCGTTGGATCCAGACCCAATTTGATGCGCAAAGGCACTCCGGTGGCTTCGGCACGCGCCAATTTTTGCTGCCACTCGTCTTGGGGGATCAGCTCCTCGCACCCCCGCAGCGACACCTGCATCGCATGCCGAACCCGCTCGGTGACCGGGTATTGCATATTAACCTGTTGATTCATAAGCATTTTTTCCGTTTGGCAGAGACGCGAATGCGGGTTATACTTGTCAGACTACGCAACCGATTCTATCGGTCTGGGGTGTGCTGTTGTTGGTCACACCCTTTTCGGAGATTCTTTTGTACCGCCACTTTCAGTCCACCTTCCGCCGCATGGCACTTTGGCCCGCTCATTGGGCCGAGGTGCAACGCCGCCACCCGAACCGGGTCATGGCGGTCATTGCGACTGCGTTGCTGGTCGGCGGCACAGCTTCTTATGCGGTGGCGACTCTGGGTCCTGATGCCGCCCGCATGCCAACCCGCGAGTGGACCGAAGCGTTGCCTTTGCCACCTTTGGGTGCCAGCCTGAGTCAGCAAGCCGCTGACTTGCGCCTGTACCGCAGCGAACTCACCCGCAGCAACGACACCGCCGAATCCTTGCTGTCGCGCCTGGGGGTGTCCGATCCGTCTGCTGCCGAATTCATCCGAAAATCTCCATCGGTTCGCGGTCCATTACTGGGTAAGGCCGGTCGTCAGGTGCGGGTTGAAACCGATGCCCAAAACCGCCTGACCGAATTGACCGCTCGCTGGCTTGCCGACGATCGCAGCGAACAATTTCAACGCCTCGTCATGAAGCGCCAGGGTCTTGATTGGTCGGCCGAAATCCAGACCGCTGCCCTGACCCCCACCACCCAATTGGCCGGCGGGTTCATCCAGACCTCGCTGTTTGCTGCCACCGATCAAGCTCGGGTGCCCGACTCGGTGGCGTTGCAATTGGCCGATATCTTTGCCGGCGACATCGATTTCCATCGCAACCTGCGCAAAGGTGATCGCTTCTCGGTGGTCTACGAAACCCTTTCGGCTGACGGCGAGCCCATGCGTGCCGGGCGCGTGCTCTCGGCCGAATTTGTCAACAACGGCAAGACCTATACCGCCGTTTGGTTCAAAGAGCCTGGCACCTCGAAGGGCGAATATTACAGCCTGAACGGCCAAAGCCTGAGTCGCTCTTATCTCACCTCGCCCTTGGCCTTTTCGCGCATCACCTCCGTGATGGGCTTGCGCCTTCACCCGATCAGCAACACCTGGCATGCACACACCGGCGTCGATTACGCAGCGCCCACCGGCACCCCGGTGCGCAGCGTGGGTGATGGCGTGATCGAATCCGCCGGCTGGAAAAACGGCTACGGCAACACAGTGGTGGTGCGCCACCGCAATGGCCACAGCACCCTGTATGCGCACCTGAGCAAAATTCAGGTCGTCAAGGGGCAAAACGTGTCCCAAGGCCAAGAAATTGGTGCCGTGGGGGCCACTGGCATCGCCACGGGTCCGCACTTGCACTTTGAATTCAGGGTCAATGGTGTCCACCGTGACCCCTTGACCCTGGCCCGCCAGAGCGAGTCGCGTCCGATCTCCAGCGCCGCGCGCAGTGCTTTCGAAAAACAGGTGCGACAAGCCCGCACCGACTTGGCCGCTGCTGCCTCGGTTCAATTGCTGGCGGTTCAATAAGCCGACATGGCAAGGCTGTTCATCGGCCTGATGTCGGGCACCTCCCTCGATGGGGTGGATGCGGTACTGGCTGACCTCTCGGCCCCCGAGCACCCCCGCTGGCTGGGTCATGCCCACCGCCCTTACCCACGCCCCCTGCAACAAGCCCTGCTCGAATTGCACTCCAGCGGTCACGATGAATTGCATCGCGCCCAAATGTTGGGCTTGGAATTGGCGCCCTTGTATGCGGGCGTGGTGCATGACCTGTTGCGCCTGCAGGGTCTGGCGCCCCAAGACATCCGCGCGGTCGGGGTTCATGGGCAAACCATCCGCCATCGGCCTGTCATCAACAGCGGCATCGGCTACACCCTGCAACTCAACCAGCCCGCGCTGGTGGCCGAGTTGACGGGCATCTGCGTGGTGGCCGATTTTCGAAGCCGCGACATCGCCGCGCAGGGCCAAGGCGCCCCACTGGTTCCGGCGTTTCACCGGGCCCTGTGGGCTGATCCGCAACACCCGGTGGCCGTCCTGAACCTGGGAGGGATCGCCAACCTCAGCCTGATGGCTCCCGGGCAACCCTTGCTGGGCTTTGACTGCGGCCCTGGCAACATGCTCATGGACGCCTGGATCCAACGGCATCTGGGCCGGAGTTTTGACGCCCAAGGGGCCTGGGCGCTCAGTGGTGTCTGTCACACGGGGTTGTTGCAGGGCCTGCTGGCCGAGCCTTATTTCAGCCTGCCTCCGCCCAAAAGCACGGGCCGTGACCTGTTCCACCTGGGGTGGTTGGACGACCATTTGAAGTCTTGGGGCGATCTGCCCGCAGCCGATGTCCAAGCCACGTTGCTCGAACTGACCGCCCAGGCCTGCGTGCAAGCCCTTTTGCGCGACATGCCGTCGCCAACCCAACTCATCGTTTGCGGCGGCGGCGCCCTCAACGACGCGCTCATGCAGCGGTTGTCTCAGCTTTGCCCATGCCCTGTGATCTCGTCAGCCCAACGGGGCCTGCACCCGTGCCAGGTTGAAGCCGCTGCCTTCGCCTGGCTGGCGCAACGCGCCATCGAGGGCTTGCCGGGTAACGAGCCCAGCGTCACCGGCGCCAGCGGTCCCAGGGTGCTGGGCGCGATCTATCCGGCATGAAAAAAGCCCTCACCCGATCGGGAGAGGGCCATTTTGCGGGCGCCCTCGGGCGCTTGAAGCGTCAGACCGAGAACGACGATCCGCACCCGCAGGTGGTGGTGGCGTTCGGGTTTTTGATCACAAACTGCGCACCTTGCAGGTCTTCTTTGTAATCGATCTCGGCACCGACCAGATACTGGTAGCTCATGGCATCAATCAGCAACGACACGCCGTTTTTGGTCATGGTGGTGTCGTCTTCGTTGGTCACCTCGTCGAAAGTGAACCCATACTGAAACCCGGAGCAGCCGCCGCCTTGCACGAACACGCGCAATTTCAGATCGGGATTGCCCTCTTCGGCGATCAGGTCGGCCACCTTGGCTGCGGCGCTGTCGGTGAACAGAATCGGTTCGGGCATTTCGGTGCTGACGGTTTCGGCAACGGCACTCATGGGCATTCTCCTTAATCGGACTCAATAGTAGCGTAAACCACTCAACTATGCCACGGGTAGGGGTAATCCCCTCTACATCCCGCGCGAGATGACTTCTTTCATGATCTCGCTGGTCCCGCCATAAATGCGCTGAATGCGGGCATCGGTGTACATGCGCCCAATCAGGAATTCATTCATGTAGCCATAGCCCCCGAACAACTGCAGACAGGTGTCGATCACCCGACCTTGGGCCTCGGATCCCCACAGTTTGGCCATCGAGGCGGTGACCGTGTCCAGCCGCCCCGCCACCAAATCCTCGACGCAGCGGTCGATGAACGCCCGCCCCACCTGAATCTCGGTCGCCACCTCGGCCAGCTTGAACCTGGTGTTCTGAAAGTCGGCCACGGTTTGACCAAAGGCGCGGCGCTGGCGCACATGAGCCAGCGTGGCCTCGTAGGCCCCTTCCATGGCCGCCAAAGCGGCCAAGCCGATGATCAATCGCTCGTAGGGCAAGTCAGACATGAGTTGGGCAAAACCCAAGCCCTCCCGGCCACCCAACAAACGCTCTTCAGGCACCCGCACTTGATCCAAAAACAACTCTGCCGTGTCTTGCGCCTTCAGGCCAATCTTGTCCAACACCCGGCCCACCTGATAGCCCGGGCAGTTTTCGGTTTCAACGATCAGGATCGAGATGCCTTTGGCCCCCAGGGCCGGATCGGTTTTAGCGACCACCAGCACCAGCCCTGCCAAATGGCCGTTGCTGATGAAAGTCTTGGAGCCGTTGATCAGATACCCCGCCTCGCTGCGCTCTGCGCGAGTGCGCACGCCCTGCAAATCCGAACCGGCACCCGGCTCGGTCATGGCGATGGCCCCCACCCATTCGCCCCGTGCCATGCGGGGCAGGTAGCGCTGTTTTTGTGCTTCGGTACCGTGATTCAAGATGTAATGCGCGACGATCGAGTGCACCGAAATGCTCATGCCGGTCAGGCCACGGCGCGCCATTTCTTCGCACAAGACCGCTTCGTGGCGGAAATCGCCGCCGGCACCGCCCCAAACCTCAGGGATGTCGATGCACAACAGGCCCAACTCGCCCGCCCGTCGCCAGATCTCGTGCCCCACATGGCCGCGCTGACGGGCGGCTTCGTCCTGGGGCAGCATCTCGTCTTCCAGAAAACGCACCACGGTGCTGCGGAAGGACTCCAGTTCAGGCGTGATCCAGGATCGGCGGAATTCGATGGGCATGCCGTCATTTCAATGCAAACCCGCCGGCCGCGTCAAGGGCATGGATACCGATGCTGCCCACAGGCGAAAAAAAACCGCAAGGCAAACACCTTGCGGTTTTGTGGGGCGAAACAGAATCAGCGCTTGCTGAACTGCTTGCGACGACGTGCAGAATGCAAGCCGACCTTTTTACGCTCGACCTCACGGGCATCGCGGGTCACAAAACCAGCGGCCGACAGGGCGGGCTTGAGGTTGGCGTCGTAATCGATCAGGGCACGGGTGATGCCGTGACGCACCGCACCGGCCTGGCCGGATTCACCGCCGCCGTTGACATTGACCTGGATGTCAAAGGTCTCGACATGCTGGGTCAGCACCAGGGGTTGCTTGGCGATCATGATCGAGGTCTGACGGCCGAAGTATTCGGTGATGTCACGACCATTGACGCTGATCTTGCCAGAGCCTTTTTTCAGAAACACGCGGGCGACGCTCGATTTGCGACGGCCGGTGCCATTGTTCCAATCTCCAATCATGGCGGCTCCTTAGATGTCCAGCACTTTTGGCTGTTGGGCGCTGTGCGGGTGCTCGGCACCGCCATAGACCTTCAGCTTTTTGATCATGGCGTAACCCAGGGGGCCTTTGGGCAACATGCCCTTGACCGCCTTCTCCAGCGCACGGCCAGGATGCTTGGCTTGCATGTCGCGGAAGTTGGTGCCGTAAATGCCACCGGGGAAGCCGGAGTGGCGATAGTAAACCTTGTCGAGGGCCTTGTTGCCCGTGACGCGGATCTTGGATGCGTTGATGACGACAATGAAGTCGCCGGTATCGACGTGAGGCGTGTAAATGGCCTTGTGCTTGCCGCGCAATCGGCGTGCTGCTTCGCTGGCAACACGTCCGAGCACCTTGTCGGTGGCGTCAATCACAAACCACTCATGCTTCACATCAGCGGGTTTTGCGCTGAACGTGGACATGGATATTTCCTGAAGTGGATTGTTGCGGCCCTTTTCCGCGGTCGGCGTTCCTCTGATCGGGAACCTCTTAGGCGGTGTGTCGTGCCTCGCCGCGGGGCCATGAAATCGCTGCGAAGCCCTCCATTCTAGCACTTCCGTGCCTCTTGGAGAAATTGGGGTCAGACCCCAATGAATCATGAATGGCCACTGTGGCGCGAAAGCAACCATTAATTGGGGTCTGACCCCAATTAATGCCATGACCGACGTTTTGGGCGCATGACCTATCATGGGGCATGTTCAGTTACCGCCACGCCTTTCACGCCGGCAACCACGCCGATGTGCTCAAACACGCCACACTGGTTGCAGTGCTGCGCCACCTGACCGACAAACCCGTACCGATCACAGTGATTGACACCCACGCCGGCGCCGGTCTGTACCGGCTTGACAGCGAGGCGGCGCACACCAGCGGCGAATCGGTTGAGGGCATCGCACGCCTGCGCCAGCAACTGGCCGCTACAGGCACACCCCCGTCGGAGCTCATCGCCCACTATCTGGAGGTGCTCGATCATTTCCAGTCGGCTGCGGGCGATTCGGCTTATCCAGGCTCTCCCTTTATAAGCAAGCACTTACTTAGATCAGATGACAAGCTCAAATTGTTTGAGTTGCACCCCACCGATGCCCGCTTGCTGGACAAACACGTCGAGCAACTGAACGCGCACCGCCAGGTGGCGGTGTTGCGCGAAGACGGCTTTGAGCACAGCAAGAAATTCCTGCCCCCGCCCAGCCGCCGCGGGCTGGTGCTGATGGACCCCAGTTATGAACTGAAAACCGACTACGCCAAAGTGGTCGACACGCTCAAAGACCACGTCAAACGCTTTGCCACCGGGACCTACATGGTCTGGTACCCGATCATCGCCCGCCCCGAATCGCAGGACTTGCCGCGCAAACTGAAATCTGTGGCCATGCAATCCGGCAAAGACTGGTTGTCGGCGGCCTTGCGGATCAAATCGGGCAAAGTGGCCGATGCCCCCACGGTGCCCGGGCAGACCCGTGGTCGCCCTGGGCTGGTGGCCAGTGGCGTGTTTTTGATCAACCCGCCTTACACCCTCAAGCCGGCCCTGAAAGAGGCTTTGCCGCAGCTGGTCGCCACCCTCGGCCAGGACGCCCAATCAGGGTTTACGCTCGAAGGCAGCAATTAACCAACCAATCGGTCGGGTAATTGGTATGATTCGGGTTCTTTGGGGCGAACGGCATTCCCCGTTCAGCCCGGAAATGGAGGAGACATGTACACCCAAGCCATGGACCTGCCCGGCCTGCCCGAGGGCCAATCACCTGCCGAATCCGGCGCCAGCCACGCTGACCTGAGCGCACGCTTTGAAGCCACCATCGACGCCGATGGCCGCATCGAGCCGCAAGACTGGATGCCTGACAACTACCGCAAGACGCTGGTGCGCCAGATCAGTCAGCACGCGCACAGCGAAATCGTGGGCATGCTGCCCGAGGGCAACTGGATCAGCCGCGCGCCCAGCCTGAAACGCAAAGCGATTTTGATCGCCAAAGTGCAAGACGAAGGCGGCCACGGCCTGTACCTGTACAGCGCCGCCGAAACGCTGGGCACCAGCCGCGACGAAATGATCGCCGCCCTGCATTCGGGCAAAGCCAAGTACAGCTCGATCTTCAACTACCCCACACTCAACTGGGCCGATGTGGGTGTGATCGGCTGGCTGGTTGACGGGGCCGCGATCATGAACCAAATCCCGCTGTGCCGCTGTTCTTACGGCCCTTATGCCCGCGCCATGGTGCGGGTGTGCAAAGAAGAATCGTTCCATCAGCGACAGGGCTATGAATCGTTGTTGACCCTCATGAAGGGCACCCCCGGGCAACGCGCCATGGTGCAAGACGCGGTCAACCGCTGGTGGTGGAAGTGCCTGGCCATGTTTGGCCCGCCCGACGCCGACAGCCCCAACAGCGCCCAAGGCATGCGCTGGGGCATCAAACGCATCAGCAACGACGAATTGCGGCAAAAGTTTGTCGACGCCACCGTGCCGCAAGCCGAGGTGCTGGGCGTGACGCTGCCAGACCCCGAGCTGAAGTGGAATGAAGCCCGCGGCCATTACGACTACGGCGCGATCGACTGGGATGAGTTCTGGGCCACGGTGAACGGCAACGGCCCGTGCAACCGCGAACGCCTGGCGACCCGCGTCAAAGCCTGGGAGCAAGGGGCCTGGGTGCGCGAAGCCGCCCAAGCGCACGCCCGCAAGCAACGTCAACGTCAACTCAAGGAGGCCGCATGAGCCAGACCCCGTCCGCCCAAGCCCTGAGTGAGTGGCCCCTGTGGGAAGTGTTTGTGCGCAGCAAGCAGGGCCTGGAACACAAGCACTGCGGCAGCCTGCACGCCAGCGACGCCCAGCACGCCTTGCAAATGGCCCGCGATGTCTACACCCGTCGGCAAGAAGGCGTGAGCATCTGGGTCGTGCCCTCGGCGTCGATCGTCGCCAGCGCGCCCCAAGACAAAGGCGTGCTGTTTGACCCGGCGGCCGACAAGATCTATCGCCACCCGACCTTCTACACCATCCCCGACGAAGTCGGCCACATGTGATGGACGCCCACACCGAATACCTGCTGCACCTGGCCGACTGCGCCCTGGTGCTGGGCCAGCGCAACGCCGAGTGGTGTGGTCACGGTCCGGTGCTGGAAGAGGACATCGCCATGGCCAACATCAGCCTGGACCTGATCGGTCAGGCCCGTCTGCTCTACCAGCACGCTGCCACCCGCATCGGCGGCGACGCCGATGAAGACCGGTTGGCTTACTTCCGTGATGCCGCCGAGTTTCGCAACTTCACCCTGCTGGAGTTGCCGCACAGCCCCGGCCTGGTGCCAGGCGGCGTGGGCGAACGCGACTATGGCGTGACGATCGTGCGCAATTTTTTGTACAGCGCCTACATGGCGCCGCTGTGGGACGCCTTGTGCCACAGCAGCGACACCACCTTGGCCGCGATTGCCGCCAAGTCCGCCAAAGAAACCCAGTACCACCTGCGCCATTCGCACGACTGGCTGCTGCGCCTGGGCGATGGCACCGACGAATCACATCGCCGGGTGCAAGATGCGCTCAACTACCTCTTCACCTTCACGCAAGAATTTTGGGTCGAGGCCCCTTATCAGGCGCAGGCCCGCAGCGCCGGCATCGCCCCCGATCCGGCAACGATCCGCACGGCGTGGAGCGCCCAGGTCGAAGACAGCCTGGCGCAGGCCACCTTGCGCCGGCCAGCCGATGGCGGTCACGTGTCCGGCGGCCAGCAGGGTCTGCACTCCGAGCACCTCAGCGTCTTGCTGGCCGAGATGCAATCGCTGGCACGCGCCCATCCCGGTGCCACCTGGTGATGGACGCGCCTGACAGCGCCACGACCCTGCGCCCCGATGTGGCGCAGGTCCGGGAATGGTTGTCGGTGTTGACCGACCCCGAAATCCCGGTGGTGACGCTGCAAGAAATGGGCATCTTGCGCGATGTGCAGGTGCTGGACACGCACATCGAAGTGACCATCACACCGACCTACAGCGGCTGCCCGGCGATGGCCGAAATTGAAACCGACATCGTGGCCTTGCTGGCCCGCCACGGGCAAACCGCCCGGGTCATCACCCGGTTGTCGCCCGCCTGGAGCACCGACTGGATGGACGCCGTCACGCACCGCAAATTGCGCGAATACGGCATCGCGCCGCCCACCGGCGCCGCCCCGGTGTCGGCCACTTCGCCCATTCGCGTCACGCGCCTGCGCCCCGCCGCCGCTGTGGCTTGCCCGCGCTGTGGCTCGACCGACACCACCCAAACCTCTTATTTCGGCTCGACCGCCTGCAAGGCCTTGTACAAGTGCCTGAGCTGTCTGGAGCCCTTCGACCACTTCAAGCCCCACTGACACAGGATGCGCTCATGAGCACCCCCATCTTTCAAAGCCTGCCCGTGGTGGCGATCGACCCGGAAGCGGCCCAAGCCGCGGCCATCACCTTGCAAGTGCCGCCCGACCTGATCCCGGCCTACGCCTTTGAGCCGGGCCAATTCATCACGGTGCGCGCCTTGGTGCAAGGCCAGGAGGTGCGACGCAGTTATTCGCTGTGTTCCACGCCGGAACTGCTGGCGACGCAAGGTTTGATCCGCATTGGCGTGCGGGCGGTCGAGGGCGGGCTGATGTCCAACTGGCTGACACAGTCCGTGCAAGCCGGCGACACCCTGCAAGTGGCGCCGCCCGAGGGCCGTTTTGTGATCCGGCGCCAACGCGCCTTGCACCGGGTCGGCTTTGCCGCCGGCTCGGGCATCACGCCCATTTTGTCGATCCTGACCCACACGCTGGAAAGCAGCCCCAAGGCGAAATTCACCCTGGTCTACGGCAATCGTCGCATGGGCAGCGTGATGTTCAACGAAGCCTTGCAAGACCTCAAAGACCGCTACCCCGACCGCCTCACCCTGATTCACATTTTGTCGCGCCAGGCGCAAGAGGTGCCTCTGCTCGAAGGACGCATCGACGAGGCCAAGGTGCGCGAGCTGATGGCGGTCTTCTTGCCAGTCAACAGCATGGACGAAGTGTTCATTTGCGGCCCCGAGCCCATGATCGAAGCCACCGAAGCGGCCCTGCTGGGTGCGGGGGTGGCGCGCGATCGCGTCCACACCGAGCGTTTCGCCAGCGCAGGTGCACTCAAAGTGACCCCCGCATCCCCCAAAGTGGCCACCGACACCGCCGGGGTGCGACTGAGCGTGATCGTGGACGGCAAGCGCCACGAGATGCACATGCAAGATGACCAGCGCATCCTGGATGTGGCGCTGGAAGCCGGGCTCGACTTGCCCTATTCGTGCAAAGCCGGCGTGTGCTGCACCTGCCGCGCCAAAGTGCTTGAGGGGCAAGTGCACATGGACAAAAACTTCACCCTGGAAGAAGCCGAAATGAAACAGGGCTTTGTGCTGAGTTGTCAGGCCAAACCCTGCAGCGCCAGCGTGGTGGTGAGTTTCGACGAGCGCTGAACCGGCCCGGCTTCAACCGGGATCGCCAGACCCGCCCGGCTCAAAGTTCCAATCCGCGCTCGTTGCGCAATTGTCCGATGATCGACAGCGTGGCCGCGCTCTGGTTCATGGTGTAGAAATGCAGGCCCGGCACCCCGGCGCAGATCAGTTGGTCGCACAAGTCGGTGACCACCTCCAGCCCAAAGGCCTTGATCGATTCGACATCATCGCCAAAAGCGACCAGACGCTGACGGATCCAGCGCGGGATCTCGGCCCCGCAAGCGTCCGAGAAACGCAACAATTGCGATGAACTGCTGATCGGCATGATGCCGGGCACGATCGGCACATGCACCCCCAACCGGTCGGCCTCTTCGACGTAACGGAAATAAGCGTCCGTGTTGTAGAAGTACTGGGTGATCACCGAATCGGCACCGGCCTTGACCTTGGCCACCAGCGCCTGCAAGTCGGCGGCGGGCGATTTGGCCTGCGGGTGCACCTCGGGATAGCCCGCCACCTCGATGTGAAAATGGTCGCCGGTTTCCTGGCGAATGAACTCGACCAAATCGCTGGCGTACACAAACTCGCCCCCTGCGCCATAGCCGCTGGGGAGATCGCCACGCAAAGCCACCAGGCGTTTAACCCCCATCTGGCGCAACTGAGCCAGCTGCTCGCGCACCTTGGCTCGGGTGGCCCCGATGCACGAAAAATGACTGGCCGCAGCGCAGCCCTCGGCGAGGATCTCGCTGACCGTGTTGAAGGTGCCTTCCTGGGTCGAACCGCCGGCCCCATACGTCACCGAGCAGAATTCGGGATGAAGGCCGTACAGCTGGGTCCGGACCTGGCGCAATTTGCCCGCGCCTTCAGGCGTCTTGGGCGGAAAAAATTCAAAGCTCAGTTTTGTGTTCATGTCTGTTTGTTCCTGAGTCGGGTCGCATCGCAGCGATGAAAAACTCGCGATTGCCGTCCCCGCCTGTGATGGCACTGGACAACCACTCCAGCCTGATCAAGCCCAACAACTGACAGGCTTGTTCGATGCGTTGCCGCACCTGTTCATGCAAGCGGGCATCTTTGACGATACCGCCCTTGCCCAACTGCCCCGGTTGCAACTCAAACTGGGGCTTGACCAACATCAGCAAACGACCACCAGGCTTGATTTGGCTCACCAGTGCAGGCAACACCAAGGTGAGCGAAATGAAAGACACATCGCCCACCACCAGGTCAAAGCCCTGACCTGCATCCAGCCGCTCATCCAGCGGTTGCAAGTCGCGGGCATTGAGCCCTTCGAGGGACTTCACTTGCGGATGCGCCCGCAAGCGGGGGTGCAACTGGCCGTGACCGACATCGAGGCCGACCACCGACCGCGCACCCGATTGCAACAACGCATCGGTGAAGCCACCGGTGCTTTGCCCGACATCGAGGCACCGGGCCCCCGTCACCGACAGCCCCGTGGCACGCAGCGCGCCCTCCAACTTCAGGCCGCCGCGCGACACATAACGCGCCTCGGCATCGTCGTCCAATTGCAACTCGGCTTGCGCCGGCAACTCATCACCGTTTTTTTTCACCGCCTGAAACGGCCCCGGCCCGATGCGCCAACTCACCCCGGAAGCGATCAAACGCTGGGCTTGCGAGCGGCTGGCCGCCAGACCTCGCTCCACCAGCAGTTGATCGGCCCGCATCGTGCATCAATAGCGGTAGCTGTCGGGCTTGTACGGGCCTTGCTTGGGCACGCCGATGTACTCGGCCTGCGAATCGCTCAGTTCGGTCAGCTTGGCACCGACTTTCTTCAGGTGCAAACGCGCCACCTTCTCGTCGAGGTGCTTGGGCAGGACATACACCTTGCCCATGTCGTAGCTGTCAGGGTGGCTGAACAGCTCGATTTGCGCGATGGTCTGGTTGGCAAAGCTCGAGCTCATCACAAAGCTCGGGTGACCGGTGGCACAGCCCAGGTTCACCAGGCGGCCCTTGGCCAGCATGATGATGCGCTTGCCATCGGGGAAGATGATGTGATCGACCTGGGGCTTGATTTCTTCCCAGGTGTATTTTTCGACCGAAGCGATGTCGATCTCGTTGTCGAAGTGGCCAATGTTGCACACGATGGCCTGGTCTTTCATCTTGACCATGTGCTCATGGGTGATGACGTGCTTGTTGCCGGTGGCGGTGACAAAAATGTCGGCCTGGTCGCAAACATGGTCCATGGGCACCACGCGATAGCCTTCCATCGCCGCCTGCAGGGCGTTGATGGGATCGATCTCGGTCACCCAGACCTGAGCCGACAGCGCGCGCAGGGCCTGGGCGCTGCCCTTGCCGACGTCGCCATAGCCACAGACCACGGCGATCTTGCCGGCGATCATCACGTCGGTCGCACGCTTGATGCCGTCGACCAAAGACTCGCGGCAGCCATACAGGTTGTCGAACTTGCTCTTGGTCACTGAATCGTTGACGTTGATGGCGCGGAACATCAGGGTGCCCTTGGCCGACATTTCTTTCAGGCGATGCACGCCGGTGGTGGTTTCTTCGGTGACCCCGATGATCTGGGCGCTCTTGCGGCTGTACCAGGTGGGGTCTTGGGACAGCTTGGCCTTGATGGCGTTGAACAGGCAAACCTCTTCTTCGCTGCCAGGGTTGG
>JACCEA012090658.1_pt1 | contig 23237 bp, 27 predicted proteins | sample 7449851 | NCBI WGS metagenome assembly JACCEA01 (sample SAMN15323453, study PRJNA562643) | freshwater metagenome | isolation source: river surface water | place: USA:Blue River Watershed | collected 2017-08-18 | reverse complement strand
GATAAAATCTTTTTCTGTAACACTCATTTTCAAGATGACATTCCAGCGATTTCACGATACTTCATCATTAGTGGTTCCCCTTATTTATTCCATTATTATTAATTTTGGACTTTTTCAAGCAAGCAGAGGCCAGCGAAAACAGTATTTCGGATATACTTTTGTCCGTCGTGAGAAACGGTTGGACTCCCCCAGCACAAGCATCTGCTGCGCATCTGGGCCGCCTGCTGCTGTTGAGGCGCCAGCAGCGCAGAGCAGCAGCAGCAAGCATATTTGCTTTTTGTAATATTGCACCATGAAGAATCAATTCCGCATTCCATATTTGCAGCTGTATTGTACTGTTCCATATTGTTTCATCATAGTATTCTGACTCCAGACTGTTGACTCATGTCGGATGTATATTATTTTATTGATTGTTCCGGAAGTAGAAATTTTTCGTGATAACGCTTTGAATAGTTTTGTCATATGTACCACACTTGCATCGTGATGGATCTAAGTTTGCCTGTTAGAGTTTCCGCTGAATAATGTCCCATAAGTCACAGATCCAAAGTGTAGCTGGGCTCTCCCGTAATTTTGACGAAGATGAGAATGAAAGAGAGGCAGAGCCTGTAGGATTTTACTATTCTTCCGAAGATGATGAAAAATGGGGGGAGTCCCATCCGTTGATAAATATATTTAGCTGCGGATGGTGCGAAGGTAACTTTACAAGAAGTTTTTCTTTTGTCATAGTTTATACTTGGAGCTTTATCAGATGGAAGATTGGGTTATCAAAGTGATCATAAATGCAAAATGCAGCTTTGCCCGAAGCCTATGGCTTCATTGCGGATTTCAAATGAGGATTCGATTGGAAATCGTCTAGTGTGCAAAAAAGCGTCCGCTGGTAGTAGACATTCATTGCTGCTAATGATTGACAGTTCTTTTAAACGCCCAGAGCTACAACAAAAGAATTCTGGAAATAACTCATCAGATGATGATAAGGACACTCAGCAAAGACGTATACCGAAGCCGAAACGAAAACGAAGAGTTTTAATGACTGGATTAAATCAGGTTGGTCTATGCGAAGAACAAGGCTTACAGGAACCGTGTGAGATTTTCTGGGAAGACTCATTCGATCGGCCAATAGATATTGCCGCAGGTCGAGGGACGAGTTTTATCATAACGAAGAAAGGCCATTTGTACTCATTTGGAAATGGGCGTTTTGGTGTGCTCGGTCATGGAGACAGCGAGTCGATTACTATTCCTCGGCGAATTCTGGGGTTAGAAAGGAAATTTGTGTTAAAAATTGGTGTTGGGGCGTTCCATGCAGTTGCCCTGGCTGATGACCATATCTTCTATTCATGGGGGCGTAATCATAAAGGTCAGCTAGGAATTGGACGAGAATCTACTGAAGAATGCAACCCAACTGCGGTGGTATTTCCTCCACAGGCTGCGAAGGCTGATTTATTGGATATTTCCTGTGGATTTGATCATACTATTGCCCTTCTTCGTGTAAAAACCCGTGTTAGTGATGGAGAAACGCTTGTATATGGTTGGGGTGATGAGTCTCGTGGTCAACTTGGTTCTGGTGACAAAGAATTCCGCTGTCGTCCTCAAGAGAATAGATACTTAACGAAACTTTGTCGCACCAATACATTGAAGATTAAATCTGTAGTTGCTGGAGGATACCATAACATGGTACTTTTGGACCAAACTGGACAAGTGATTGCGTGGGGCGCCGGAGATTACGGACAACTCGGGAATGGTTTCCAATTCGATACCAATGACCCCCAAATAATCAATGGACTGGATAGAGTAATAAGTCTCTCTGCGGGTCTGCGGCATTCCATGGCGGTATGTGAAAGACAAACTATTGACGTTATGGTGTGGGGATATAATGCATATGGGGAACTCGGCTTGAGCGACACCAATATTCGTTTGCATCCAACAAAAATATCCGCCATTAAGAATTCCAAGGTGCTACAAGTCAGCTGCGGCGACAGACATTCCTTGATAGTAACATCGCATCATCCAGTTAAAGCCAATGAACTACCGGCGCTAAAGCCCTATTTTCAGATTTTGGAAGTGAGTCCAAAAATAATTCATTTTGTCCAGTGACTGATCATCGATTATTGTCTTAGTCGGAAGGTAACAATAGATTATTGATGAAAAAGTTAAAATGGACTCTTGGTAAAGAAGGAATGGATCCTAATTTGTTGGATGATCCTTTGGCGATTTTACCAAATCAACCTGGTAGTAGTGGCGAAGAAGTGAAAAACGATAAATATGAAAGGGGGTTGAGGTACGGAAGGTATTTCTCGAAATTCACGCATTAATAAATCATTATTTTAGGTACTGCTTGGACACAAAGTGCGATCCATTCGATTGGCGCCGAAAAGCTATGGAAACATGTTTTAAGTGCTTTTTACCAGGTGGAAAGTTGCTGGAAAAGGTGTGTTTGTCTTGTGCGAGATTGTGTCTACCCAACAATCGACTAGTCCCCTACACCAGACATCGCAGTAGTGGAGATACATGTGATTGCCGAACATCTGGAAAGTGCATCAGTCTTTGGACAAAAGTTCGAAACTATTTTGATCAATTTTGTGATGTTGAAGATCAATGTGTTGCTCCCAATCAAGTTCGGCAGCTGCTCAAAGTCCTGCGTGCACCTTTTCCTGTGGAAAATGCAGATGTGGAAGATTGTTTGACTATTTTAGCTAATGGTGTGGAAGATACGGCAACTCCCAGAATTAATGCAGTTGCATTTGAGAGATGGTACCGCAAATTTTATGATGAACATGTGCAAGGTGACTTTTTCCCTATGGAGGACTGAATCATATGGTAGGACAATCACGAGATGTGGCATCATCCAAATCATCTACCTCTGTTCAAGTTCAACTTTGAAGGGCATAAATAATTTCTTTGTTATGCTTTTAAACAATCATTTGATTCAAAAGATTCTCAGATTGATCGTAAAATTACTCTTCTAATGATAGAAATCCATGTGTTTAGATTATCACTTCATCATCAGCTACTCTAGTATATTGTCCATGTTGACCACTCCTCGATCGATTTCGCCCAATTTCACGAACATTATATGATGTTTCGGTATCATCATTCCATACTTCAACTGCAGCGTTTTTTATGTCGATAATAATCGGTCCACAAATAGCTAGGATACTAACTGCCACTACTATCGCTGCTGATGCATCACATATATCACCATCTACACCAGATAATGTAGAAACTAGCGCTGCAACGAACATGGCAATCGTCCGGAGAGTATCTCCCAAAATATGAGTAAAGGCCGATATCATATTTAGATTGGCTTTACTGGTGGTTATATTTGAAGTGGCATTACCAAAAAACATTTTCCCTAATACTGCCAGACTCTTGGAGTCATGAATCTCTGACGGAGTAGTTGATCGCGTCGGAAACTCTAAGATATCGTCTAAATGACCGAACTCATCGTCAGGGTCTTCAAAATTGATTGATGTATCAAGACTTAGGACAGGCACAGTGATAGGTTCCTGAAAAACTTCTGTTCCGCGAAAATAGAATAAACCACTCACGACGAGATCAATGACGAGATTCGCAGCGGAATAACTATACAAATAAACTACATCCACATCATCTTCAGTGGGTGGATCTATTAGTACCATTATGGCATCGTATGATATGTAAACGGTAACTCCCATTAAGGAAAGCAATGAAATAGATGGAATGATTATCTCAATAGTCATTCGTGACCATTTTGTAAATCTCCCATGGTTATTTTTATACCATTCCACGTAAACGCTACATATATATGTAACTACATCGACACACATTGACACTGCGTCACCAAGCAATGATAATGACCCACTTATGATGGCACCAGTAAGTTCAGCTAGAGCAAAGAGAAGGAACAATGTCACCGATATTTCCAAAATGACTTGATTGGAAAGGCGAGGGAGTTCGAAATCAGGAATAGAAATTGAGATAAGTGCCATTGCGTCAGTTATAGCTCCTTTGCACCTACATGTGATTGTACAATGTATGGATAATCCAAATCCTTGTGTTTTTGTGCAGGGTATTATTGTATTGTATTCCATATTGTATCCCATACATTCTGGATTCGGTTTGGGTTTGGGGTTTGGGGTTTTATAATATAGAAGTAACAGTTTTGTGCGTGCGTGCAGTTGTGTTCATCCCACATATCCATCATCCATCATCCATCATCCATCACCTGATCACCGTCATGATAATTTGCTTAGTTAATAATAGAAGTATAATACTAAGCCTTATACAATAATAACTCACCATTTGGGTACATTGATTCATGAATTCCGTGTCACATCCGGTTTTATGGTTTTATTGGTACAATACATAGTACAAGTTTCCCCATATTAATAGATTATTTTGGTTGATCAAACTTGTTCAAACTGGGGATTTTTTGGCCTGATCAAAGTGAATTGTCACAAAGCTACACGATTTCGATTGTTCATTTTCTCTTTATCAGTGTATTGTATAGTACATATCCCATATCAGTCTATGCATTTCCCAACTACATAGACCTCAACAACTAAGCAAATGAAAATTATTGAGAAGAAAAATATTGGAGGATTTCAACCTCTACAATTGAAAACATCCCACCCACCCACATCGTTAAGGTAAGTTGATTGCAGAGCATTATTTTCCTACAATCTTTTACCAGTCATCCCAATCATTCCAGTGATGATGTTTATAAATTTTTCATACGTTCAAAAGTCGACATCGACAGAAAGGTATTGAGTATACAATTCTGTTCCATAGTATATAATTTTCATGATCACATTTTAGTGCAAAGCTTACACCGAAGCATTAAATGACAAGAAACAGCAGGCACTGCATAATTTTGAGCTGAGTCAATTAAGTCACCAAAAAGCGCTGGAAATGTTGGAGACTGAAATAAAAGAATCGGAACTTTGGAAAAATTTGATGTCCGAATTAAAACAATACTTACAAGCGCATTCGAAATCAGAAGTTTTTCAACAGTTCGTGTTTAAACAGTTAATCTCCGCTGAGCAGGGACAAGAAAGAATATTACAGCATGGAATATCGCCATCATCTTCCTCAAAATCAGTATTTTCTACTTGGAAGGTATCGCTATTGGTCAATTTCGACAATTTGGTTGTTCAGTCTTCGAAGGTGAATCACTTTGAATTGAACGAATTGCAACTTTTGACGGCCTTCTTTGAGCAACATGCTGATTTGAATAAGCATTTTGTAAAATTGCGCAATCTTGTCCAAAATATTGAAAATTTCCAAAACGAGATATCATCATTGGTGAATCGTGTTCATAGCATTGTTTCAGGAGATTCATTGCGAGATAACGCTGATGATCGTCTGCACTCCCTTGAATCGATAAAATTCGAGCTTGAAAAAACGTTGGAACAGGATAACATCAGTTATCTTAGTCAAAATTGGAGTGTGCGTTGCCGTGAACTGTTGGAAAAGTTGGATGAGCTGATACTACAACGACGACTTGAGAAGGAAATGTCGGCTGCTTCTTTGGGAGCAATAAAAACATTCCCATATATTCGCAAAGGTCAAAGTATGGCTATCATGATTAACGAAATACGACATCAGACACCTTCAACCATTAAAACTATTTTGAATCGTTGCTCAATAGAGAGTCAACGAAATTTGGACTCGGAATGGGAACACATAGTTTCTAATGTACGGGCTGTAAATTGCAATGGAAGTGATAATGATAGATACCCGTTATATAGATTATCTACCATAATTATTCGTTGGAGCGAATTACTTACTCAGATCTTGCAAAAGGGTCATGAAACTGCTTCCCAAGATTTTCAAATCATGACTTGTCAATCCATCGATTTGTGTTTAGAGAAATATGCATCATCTTCATCTGTGCATGATGCAAGTTTTGCTGCGATGATAATGTTTGGTTTGCACCAATTGTTGGGCAAGAAAGCAAGAGCCATATTCACAAAAATCTTAACTGGTGTGGTGTATTCGCATTCACTAGTGATTCCAAATTTAATCCAATCAGAGAAATCGTTAATGACACAATCTCCTAGTTTACGCGATCAAAGTAACTTTGCATTGGTGATGGGTTCAATTGTTGGATATAGCGCTGATAATTTATTGACTGGGCCACTGGATATTAGTTTTGGATGGGCGTTCCTGGTACGAACAGCCCAACAGTTATTTTACATTATTCACCTTAAGTCTCAAGCACCACAATCACGTCCACTACCTGAAACTGTATCGATGGAAACAACGTGCTTAATCTTGTTCCAGTTCTTGCAAACAGCTGGTTATGCCTTGTATTCTATTTATCAATCAAAGTTTGAAGATTGTCTTAGAGGGTTGGAAGAAACAATTGCTTTGGCCAAGAATACTTCAAGTGTTGTTGGTTCGTTGAGAGAATTCATCCAAACAGCTTTGAGAGACCATTTGATACCTCCATTATATTTCAACAATCAAGATCCTGCCATAGTCAATTGCACTTTACTTGCTGGGTAAGGCTGACGCTTTTAAGTGATTTTAATTTGTCTCACAATCGTTTCCTGATCTAAAGTGAATACGAGCTAGGCACGAAGATGTTTGAAAATTTAATGGAACCTAAAGATGGACATTTTGCGACTCAGTGCAAGCAGCTCGGCTTGGGTCGCACGAGGGCGATATTCAATCGAATTAGCACTACAGAATCGAGTCAACACCTTGCATCCTCTCAAATTATTGAGAAGATTTGTGAATCGACTAAAATTCAAAACCCTCAAATTTTGCGGTATACATTTCATAAAGTTATTGATGGTCTTTTGGAGGCCATACAAGAGGAATCTTTTGTCCACCTCAATCAATCACAACCAGTGATGTTTGCGCGAGTGGCTTCGATGGTTTGTTCAGAGTTGCCGGAGTTGGGCCGTCTCCTTAGAAGTGCAGTGTACTTAGCGTGTCCACCGTTGATGCCAAAAGTTATATCTGAGGGAGTAAGTGAAGCAGAGTTTCTCAAATCTGTTGGGTTTCGCTGGAAGAATGTGAAAGGGTCAGAAGTAAGTTCATAGTTTTGTCACTGTCAAAAGTTGTTTCCAATCGCGTATAACTAATAGGACACACAGCCAGAAGCTTTACAATCGTGGATGGTTCGAATCGAAAAGATTACTACCGTTGTTTCGGTTATGAGTATTCAACCAGAGCAATGTCCTTTCAATATTAAGGACATATGGACTTTGCTTGTGAGGCTGACAAATTACGTCAATCGATTACCTCAAGCTCCTTTTTATCTTCCTTCGATTTACAATATAATTCTCCGAATTGCTTCACCGATGCTCTTCGAAATGTACGGTAATCACTTCGTAGGGTTGGTAAAATTGATTGATGTTCATGTATATTCAAAACTTGAAGATGGAATTGCAAAAGGGAAACTTAGAATTTTTCTTGATAGCTTCATCAAGTCAAATGGTATGATATTTGAGAAATTTTTTTCTCAACATGAAGATTAGCAATCAGATAATATAAATTTTTTGAATACAAAATTCTAGAAACATGAAAGATTATTTGGATCGATCTCTTATTTGTTGTCATCACACGACTCAAGATAAACTTCATCCGCCAACTTGTTGTCTAGAATTGTAGAGCACACTTCTTGCTGTTTAAGGATCATTTGCTTCTTCATCTTAGACTTCGCTCTCATTTTCTTTTTATGAGCTTTCTTTGCCTTGGAGGGTTTCTTACTACTTGTAATTAATTTCAATCGCATCGCAGTTTTCAATAATTTGGCCGACCATTCTTCATTCAACTCCAATGCAAAGTCTACCATGTACTCCTCCTCTTCTGGGGAGGGTTGGGGTCGCAAATCATCATAATCCACTTGATCTGTCTTTTGTACCTTGTCCGTTGGCATCCGTATTGCCAGAGTTTCGTGGCAATGAAAAGCCGGGACATTCCATGCCTTCTTGATGACTGGATCGTTGTTCACCAAACCCCATTTCGCAGGAAAAGGGAATGGAGGTTTAATGAAGCTCATCATTGTCGTATGAACATGGTACAGATACGTTAGATGATTCCTACAAAACCTACAATATGGAATATTGTATGCATTTCGATTCCAGATGCGCCTTTGCTTCTCGACTCTTTTTATTAGGCCTTGCTTTTTGGTTGTTCATCATGGCTGCTGTATTGTAGTAGTGTGGCGCGCGCTGCTGCGGCGGCCGGGCGGCGTAGGCGCCGCAGCAGGGCGCGCCAAGGCTGTTTTCTATAGCTTGTTGGTTGTACATACACATTTTAACTCGATTGGGATTGTATTGTATATGGTATATGTCCTTGTTGGCCGCATGAATACAATAATAACCCGTTAAAGGACTCCTACCACACGTATCTGCATTTCGTTGTTCAACTACAGCCATCTACTATCAACAGCGGTTCAAAACGCCATGCAGCAATCATCTTCCAATAATGATGGAAGTCAAAATGCAACAAACGGATCTCCCATTATTGCATCACCGGCACCACAACCACCAGCCTCGGAATTGTTAAAGCCAACTGTCTCTTCCCTTCCTTTGGAAATGCTTATTTTTTTTAGTTATCACTACTCTCCCTTCTTTTTCACTCTCAACATTTGTCTTTTTACATACAAATGTAAGTTAATTTAGACTGACCATGAAATATCCGTCATGGGTGGTGTTTTCCCAGCAATACGATTTTATTATCCGAGCAACTTCCTGGGATGGGAGCTTTCCACAATATTCTTATATCTTTTCATTGACTATGTGCGTCTCACGAGCGGTAAGGGAAACGTCAAGTTATTTGTCTATTAATTTATGTTTTTTGAATACTAATTACTATTCGATGACCGTTATTAATAATAGCATCGAAAGGAAACAAGACCGGCATGTTAAAACCGTTCATTCAATCACTGATACTTTCGATGCCAATCATCGTCCTTCACGCTTATTATATATCATCTCAAACATATGTGTAAGTTGATGCCAAAATTCTTTTCTTCACTTGCCGTTTCATACAATGCTGAATAATATTTAGGCTTCGAATCGACATTGTAATTAACTCAATCGCATTTTTATTATTGGGCTTTCAAATTGTGCTGAGTGTGGTTGCAATATTGAATATTATACTATCATCAAGGCGTTTCTAAAAAAAATTGCTGTCTGGTTGCAAATATTCAGTTCTGATTCTAGATTTGTAGCCTGAAGTGTAGGTTATTGTATCATTATAAAAAATAAAACATGGTAACTCGTACCTCCCAGTCCTTTCATTGAAATGCGCTTCTTGTGAGCTTTCGATGCGGCGGAAGTGCTCGTTGATGGCACGGTCGACGAATAAGAAGAAACATCATTCCTTGAAGCAGATTTCAATATTCGATGATTTTTTAGATAAATCTCGTGATTATCTTGACCAACAATTGGCAAATCTTGCGCACATTCGGCCTTCTCTATTATCACGCCTCGCTGATAGCTTGGTCGATATAAATTAACGGATTTTGATGACAATTTGGTGTAATCAATAGGGCTTTGACTGACAATATGAGCAGTATCAATAATATTTTCATTTGCAACAGTTTCCGGTGTTTTTGAATACTTATCAGCTTCCATGGTGAGGCCATTCACAATTGCTGAAGCAAGACGGTTAGCAAAATTCATTTTCCACGAGTCCCAACTTAGAATGTCCATCATCTGTCCTGCAACTTCCGCTGCACAATCCACCTTCAAACATTTAGATACGAAATCAAGGGAAATTAACCTATCCAATACAATATCAATATCGTTGGAGGAGAGTATACTATGGACATTGATTCCTTCTTTTTCCGCGATAAGAAGTCTCTCACGCTTCATCAAATTACGTATCATCATTTGAATTTTCTTCAAATCTTCTTTTTCAGCACAATCCTGCTGCAGATCTGTAAATATGTGGAACAGTTCATCATTCTTTTGGATCTTTGGCTTTTTCTCTCGAACATGCAACTCTTCGGGTCCACATGCCCTAGATAATTGCACACAAGTCACATCGGCAGTATGCTTCAATTTGATTTTACTTTTGATTTCATTCTCTATTTCAATCCTCAAGAGTTGAGACCGAAGTTCAGACGAATAGCGATGAAGAGTTTTTGAATATTTTGTAACAACAACAGGTAATCCACCTTTCAAAAATTCTTCCCCTAAAGAAGTTACTCGATATACAAAATAATGCACATTTTGTTCCGAATTTCCTCTTGCTTTGAGACGCAGTTCGTCTTCAACAAAATGGTCTACATCCATTATTTGATACAAAAGAGCTCTCCACCAACTCTCATTGTGGCGAATGCCACACCCAAAATATTCAAATGATTTGTAATCATGAATTTTTTTGACTGCATCATCGTATCTACCGAGCAGAATTGAGATTATAGCCTTCAGCGAGAAGCATGTTCCCATAACATAAAGAGTCATCAAAAGCATGTAAACTTCATACCCAATATCAGTTGAAGAAATCTCAATTTGAAGTGGTTCCAACTGCTGATCATGCATATCGCATAGATCACAGCATTTCTCTTGGGTCGTCCATCGCCGATCCCCAACAGATTTATCACCCAAAGTTTCAAAACTTTCGTCAAAGTAGTTCATCAAAAATTTTCTTCTGCATCCTAAATATCCTGTTGCGAATGCTTTCATATTGGCAATATTACTTTCTGAAACATCATTATCACCAATGACCGTTGATTTGTCAATTAAGACAGCAGATTGTTTAGCATCATCTCTGCTCCAAAGCAAAATACATAAAGTTGGAAAACCATCTCTTCCTCCACGACCTGATTGCTGATAGTACGATTCCACGGACAGTGGTAATCCATAGTGAATTACCAACCGAATATCAGGTTTGTTAATACCTACATGGAACTATTGAATTTACGGGCAAGTAGAAAGAAACATAGAAAAGCTTACCCATACCAAATGCGGTTGTGGCCACCACAATATGGATACGATTATCCAAATAATCCTTCAACAGTCTTGCTCGTTCTGTTGAAGACAATCCTGAATGATAATATGCAACCGAAATGCCCGTCAAATTTGATGATTGTGCTATAAGCGATGCGATCTCTTCTGCACATTTCTTAGTGATAGTGTAAATCAAAGTAGCGACGAAAGGGATATCAAAGGAATTTGAGGGTTTGTATTGTCGTAATTGATCTCTGCGGTAGTCACTAATTTCATTCACTACATCCATGGCAGAACAGTTAAATCTTTCTTTGACCAAGTACTTCAAATTATTGCGATTAATACTTGATCGGAATATGAGCGGGTGATCTAACCGAAGTAATCTAACAATATTTCGTTCCATTCCCGTCGTTGCTGAAGCTGTAAGAGCAACTATAGGAACTTTTTTTCCTATGCTCTCTCTCACCTGATAAATATTCCGATATTCCGGGCGAAACCCCCCACCCCACTCTACTACACAGTGACTTTCATCCACCGCACAGCATACTATATCGGTATAGTTACTGAGTTGAGATATTTCACTTTTAAGACTCAGTGCTTTTTCTGGTGTACTATAGATAAACGTATACTCTCCATTCATAGCATGGTAAACCAGCATTGCATTTGAATCACTATTGAGCATGCAAGCTTTTATATTCATTTGAGTTAAATTCTGCACCTGATCTTGCATCAATGAGATTAGAGGGCTTATGACGAACGTACATACTCGTCTACCCTTATCAGATAAAGCAATTGTTGGAAGCAAAAATACCATACTCTTTCCAGAACCTGTAGCTGTCATGTAGAAACAATCGCGGCCAGACAGAATTGCCATACATGCCTCCACTTGGTGCTCTCGGAAATCTTGGTAACCCCAATATTTCAGCAAGCATCGGCGCAAGTCACATTCTTGAATACCATCAGAATCGAACATTATAAACTATGAGCAAATTTTGGCGACCCGGTGTTCATTTTGATCGCTCTATTGATAATGCCAAATGCTAATCCCAATCCCAAATCTGAAATCGATCGGGGTCGGCCGTATGATGATATTATATTATCCCTTACAATATAATACTAATACTAATACTAATATAAGGCCTTATATCCCAATTTCGAAATTGCTTTTGGCACCCTTTCGCACCACGGCCAAAACTACCAAACAGCCTAACTAGGCTCATCATCATTAAAGTCATCATGCATTTTGGATTTGATAATATAATATTGTTGTGTGCATTGGCGCATCTCGTTATAAACTTCATTCTATGGCCTAAATGAATAATTCAATCTGTAGTGCCTGCAGATCGAGAGGTAAAACTGTCTCACATCCTCTACTTGAGGTGCCCATATGTCAAGATTGCAACTTTCACTACCACAATGGAGAATTTACTATTCTAGATGGCAATGAAATATATTGCCGGTGGTGCGGGCAAGGGGAAGGGTATCTAATAATGTGTGATACATGTCCCAAAAGCTTCTGTGTGCGTTGCATCAGCAATAATTTTGGTACTGCAGAACTGGAACGGATTAAGAACTTGTCGGATCGTTGGTGTTGCTTTATTTGCTACCCGCCAGCAATTCGAGATTTGTGTAAGAAGAATGGCTGGGTTGCACAAATTAAAGACTATGACGCTATTTTAAAGTCTTCAAATAATGTTGGTTCAATTAATGCAAACAGTAGCAGCAGCCGCATAGCGACAACCCGGCAAGGTTTGGTATGTTATGATATAACTAGAGGAAGGGAAAAAATTGATATCCCTGCTATCAATGAAGTTGATGATGCTCCCCCACCTCTGGATTTCGTTTACATTACTGAGCCTGTAGTTGGTGAAGGTGGAAAGTTACCCAACAATCCAAATTTTATGTCATGTTGCAATTGCACCGACAATTGTTCAGACCCAAGGAAATGTGAATGCATATTGAATTCTGGGGGCCAGAGCTATGACTACGATGGTAAACTTATCCAGGATAAACCAGCGGGCATTTATGAATGCAATTACCGATGCTCTTGTAATGCCAATAAGTGTTTCAATCGAGTTGTTGGGCGAGGTCCCCGTGAACGGTTAGAAGTATTTCGCTGTCATGACCCAAGAAAAGGTTGGGGAGTTCGATGCACCACTGATTTGGCAGCAGGAACCTTCATTGCTGATTATATTGGAGAAATTGTTCCAGAAACAGAATCTGAAAGGCGTGGATTAACTCTTTCTGACGAATATCTCTTTACCCTAGATTGTTGGGGAAGATCAAATGCGTGTCTGAAGCTCAGTTCTTTGGGACTTAAAAACTCTATATCAACGATACCAAGACATCGATTTCAGTTCGCTGATACACTTGACAATCATCTGTTGAAGCACTATCTGGGGGAAGATATTGTAAACTTACTGGACAAGCGGGCTCAATTTCAACAAACAATTGGGAAAAGAATTCGGGAAGTGCCAAGTAAAATTTACTGTAACGCAGAGAAACGGCCCAAACAATGGTATCACCGAAAATTATCAGAGCGATCCAATCAATGGTCAGAAGCTGTTTCGATAATCACTGATCGATCAATTATCGAAACTGAAGAGAGCTGTGAAATGTATAACATCGATGCAAGGTAACTGGCAATAGTACATGAAGAACTTTTCAAACTAACTGAACTCGAATACACAGATGGTACGGAAGCGTTGGGCGTTTTCTTAATCATAGTTGCCATGGTAATGTTGATATCCAAATGGTATTTTGCGAATCTCAGGACGTGCGCATTCCCAGGTATGTAACATACAAATATATTTAAAATAAATTAGTGGAAGCTACACGTTACGATTGGATTAATTTTATAGAGTTTCGTTTTTTGCCAATGATTTTATTCCGGCTTATACAGAATTGTGCTATGACTATGGTTACCTCCCAGGTAATGTCGAGGGGAAACATCGTGAATGTTTGTGCGGCTCACTAAATTGTAGAAAAAAATTATATTGATCTTCACGAATGATGGGATTTAGATGGTTAAAGTGTGTTAAATGTTACCTAACCTGACAAACCACGAGTTGCAATAATTGCTTATTTTCTGCCTCTGAAGAAAAAAATATTCTTCAAAATTGCTCCATCCACCTCAAATCATAAACTCCCTTACCATCGACTGTCAGTTCAATTGAAATTTGGGATCCAATAGAATATTTCATTATGAGAATACCAAATACAATCTTGATAACATGTATCTACTAAGAAGTTCTATCAAAAGAAAGGAAGTAACAACCGACGATAATTCGCCGAGGATTGAGGAATTAACGAGTCATTTGAGCAAAGGTCACATCATCAATAAACTCAACAGTGATCATGCGTCCTGCAAAAAATCTTCCATTTAACGCGTTGGCGGCTTTCGTGGCACCGTCAATTGAGAGCATCTTTACAAAAACGAATCCTCCGGGCCTCTTTGCTTCCACATAACAAGTCTCAACCTTCCCAAACTTTCCACATTCTTCTGCTACATCTTCCCGGATGTCGACATCCCACTGAGGATCTGTTTCAGTGGCAGGATCAAACATATTTTTTATCCAAATTAATCTGGAAGGGGTTCCCCTAACAGGGGGTGGGCCCTGTGGAATGGGTTGAGTCATAGCAGGAATTTGAATACCCGCAGTTTGCCCCAACTTTGCCATGAGCATGAGTCTACTCTGTGAATTTAAAGCAACACCAGCCCCTCCTTCATCCGCATCTAATTTCCAATTCACAGTGGAATTTGTGGGGTCCGGAAAACTCATCAAAGGTGCAGTATCCATACCAGTTAAAGTTTTGTTATCAGTTACTGGTCCTACCTTTAGAGGTCGTCCCATGAGTTCAATACCTGGTAACGTTGCCATGGCAAGTTGAGCACTCTCTGCCTTTAAAAATTTGACAAATGCAAAACCTTTGCTATTTCCCAAATGATCGCGATGCAATTTAATGCTTTCTGTGGGACCAAACTGATCAAGGGCCGCTTTCAATGCTGATTCATCAAGACTCACATGAATATTACCCACATATATACGAGTATCGGGACCAATAATATCATTTTTGATGTTAAATGGGTCTTTTTTTGCTAAGAAGTTTTTCTCAGCTTCAGAAGCTTTCACCAAAATTGGGAATTTCTGAAAATCGGGGACCACATTATTGAACAAAAGGCAATTAGGAATGTGCTCTAAATCCTCCATTTCCACATACGCGAATCCCTTGTGAGCACCCGTGAATTTATCACGAAGCATAATAATACTTTTTACCTTCCCAATCTGTCCAAAAAACCGTTCCAAATCAGACTCACCTACTTTTTTTGTCAGTTGACTGACAAAAATAGTTCGTTGATCTTTGGTGAGATCCTCAATTTCACGCTTTTTATCAATTTCTTCTTTCGACAAAGTTGATAGAGGATTATCTACTAATTGCTGTTGATCTTTTTTCTCTTTGTCCGTCTCCTTGGATCGATCGCGTTCTCGATGTGAACGATCCCCTCTTTCTCTGTCTCTGTTTCTCTCTCTCTCATCGCGATCACGCCTTCTATCGCGACTGCGACTTCTACTTTCACCTCTTCGGCGACGATCCCGTGACCTACTTCTGGAAGAACTTCGTCTGCGTCTGCGATCCCTATCTTTTTCCTTGTCCCTCTCTCGAGAGTCTCGGCGACGATCCTTCTCACGATCTCTGTCACGATCACGCCCACGATCACGATCACGATGCTTATCATTATCTGTTTCCCTATGATATCGATCGGTATCTCTTTCTAAACTGCGGTCCTCTCGATCATGTCCTTTTTTATCCTCGCTAGTATCCATTATGCTTATTAATTTTCTAGAAAAAGAAAAACATCATGTTTACTTACATTGTCTTAGAAACATGTTGTTCCAGGTAGGCTTCAACATCAAATGCATCAGTCATTTCGATGTTTTGTAAAATTTTAACCTAACCTGATATTGCTGATGGTACTTTTTAATATTATGGTATAAATTATTTGTATTAAAATAAAGACCCACTGCTTTATTTGAGCAATCCAAACAGGCGCAGGCGCAAAAAACCTTCCCACCAGCAAAATAGTCTAAAAAAATTGGAAGCCTTCGCATGTTTCCTGTAAAAGCCTTATAGACACTGGCCAGCAGATATATTATAGGGAAAAAACGATTTATGTTATTGTAAAAAAAATTTATTGTTATTGTTGGTTTGTGAATAGTTTCAACAGAACCATGACTAGGATACGCTTGTTGGTCTTCGCAATCTTATCGCTTGCAAAGCTATCCCAACCTTTCAGAAATAGTGGACAGAAAGCACATACGCCTGGTAATTTTTCAAATGGTTCTTTATTGTTGATGGTTTGACAAAACGCTGCAGTGAGAAATAATCTTAATATGATAGCTGGTATCAGCGGTGCTGTGCTCTCTGTGGAGGATCCTACAAAATCTGTTCAATTTTATACGAAACATTTGAATTTGTGTGGGGATGAATCATCTCATTCTGTAAAATTGATCAATGATGTCTCTATTCAGTTTATCAAAAATCCAGAGCTTGTGAAGGTTGGAGAGGTAATATATTCTATTATTGCAATTGCAAATACATATTGATCACCGAACTCGCATAAGAATATTTTTGGCTTGTCGTTGATGTACAATCCCTCCCAAGTACCATCAGTACCAAACATCATGGAGAATCTTCCAAGAAAGCGAATTATTCAACCATTTGGTCATTATTTTTATGGTGCAAGTATGATTCCAGATGAAGATTTTGACGTTAAACGATATGTTAAGTATGGTATAGTGTCTGATCATGATGGTTTTGCAGTTGAATTACATCAGCAGGATATCAACATTAAACCAACCACTATATTGACTCTTAGAGTGTTGGATTTGAATGAAAGTATAGATTTCTACACCAAACGATTTGGATTAAAGTTATTTCGAAAACGATCGAATGTAAGTAGTCATCCTTCAAAAGCCTCCATGTGTGCCTTTCTAGTAAGTGTCTGTATTTACTTAACCCAAGTCTGCATCAACTATCAAATTGACAAAAATAAAGGGTAACGGGATGGAATTCGAAGGATGCATTCTTCAATTGCTATATTTGTATGGTACTGAAGAGAAGATTAGAAGAGGAAATTCATTTCGGAAGGTATTCGCTTTTTGTTTTCGATCAAATTTACCTGAAATTTAATTCTGTTCAGCTAAAATTGCGTTGTGACGACATTGAAGAAACCAAGAAATATTTCGGTGCTTCTGAAATAGTAAGTGTAGAGTTGCAAATATGTATTTGGCTGGATCATTTTTTTGCGTAAATATATATGTGTTGTATTCCGATACAGGTGAATCCTTCGCGAAGCGGTTTTGAAGTAATAGATCCAAGTGGCCATGAGGTGAGTTTTGCAACGGGAAAGGTTCTAGAGTCGCAGCTAATCTGCATAATTTGCAGATCATTCTTCAGCAGATCGGTGCAACTTTGCTCAATGGCCATTGACATCATCAATCAATAATTTATTGTCTAGTGTCAGCATTTGAAAGCGCACTGCAAAAAAAACTTATATATAGGAATAGAAAAACCCAGATTTCACCTCCAATAATTAAGCTATTTTGTTGGTAAACAATCCTATAATCGTAACCTGCATATATTCGAATATGGTATAATCAAAATACATTTTGTGAAGCCTTTCGCAATTGTTTGTACTCCTCTTCACAATGTTTGAAATTCTATGTCCAAATAACAAGGGCGACTGCACAATAGAAAAAAGATAAACGTTACCTTTGTTAAGAAAATTAAAGAAAAACAATTACTGAACTCACTCAAGATGATCAAAATCAAGGCAAGAATAACAATTGTCCAAATTTGACAACTGTCTTTTGTTTTTAACAATTTGCCGAGTGCCTGTTCCACTTGGCCCATTCTCGTGCTAGCATCGTCAATTTCAGTTTCCAGTTTGTCAAGCAAAATGGATTGTTCTTTCACTTCCGTGTTAATAGTTCTACCAATTTCTCCTAGTCTATCGACTTGAGTTCCCAGCTGTTCAATGGCTTTATCCTGATCCTGCATGGATTTCTGTATCTGTACTTTCTGATCTTTGATGAAACGATTATTCTCTTGGTTGATATTACTGATGAGTGCACTATTTGCATCATCGTAGGAATCTCGCTTCGATCGCAATTCATCTTCCTCTATCTTCCTTCTCACGCTAGTAGACTCAATACCATTTTTAATCGCTAAACAAACCATATTCATGAGCAACAAAACCATCACGTATTAAGACTTACAAGTGATAGATTGTTGTGCATCTTCAACAAACTTCTTTCTTGATGCAAGTTCAGAATCTTTGATATGAACAAATTTTGCTCTGTTTTTATCAACCTGCATAAATGTAACATACGTTCAACGATGTGGTGACAGTGCAAAGTAATTATTCTAACAGTTTCCACCGCCTCTTTCAACCCTTTCAAATCTTTGTCTACTGCACGCAAATCTTTTACAAGCGCTATAAAATGTTACAGAGCATGAGTTTTTTAAATATCCTTTTTCGTCACTTTCTCACTTTTTCTTAATTCTTTGAATTCTGGATTACTAGCAGTGTCACTGTTCATAACTAGATCCTTAAACTTTTCATATTTCACTTTGGCTCGTTCAATTTGAGATTGTACATGACTAAAGATTGAAAAATTAAGATGTTTTGACATATCGAATATATGATCGACGTACTCTCGAACGCTGTAATACGGGTCAACTTCTGCTCTAGACATTTCCAACAATGGTTCTCTATCTTCCTCTATATCAAAGCGATAAGTATTTCTTCTCATACATACAGTCTCAACCGATGATTTTCAAGAATGTAGGATATCTCGATAATAAAGACAGGATATCCCCAGATTTTGGCGGAAGTAGTATGTTTCTTTTATTCAAGCTACAAGCAATGTCACCTAACGGACTGCTTTATTTATAAAATACTTCCTATGACAAAATACTGTATGGTGTAGTAGTATAATATTATGCTATAATAATTTTACACAACAAGCAGAAGAAGGCCAAAAAAGCGGTCCAAACTCCAAACTTCCAAAAAAGTGCAGGAACCCACCCACAGTCAACACGAAAAATATATGCAACAATACCATAGAACTATATGCCAGTATACTTTTCACCACAATCGAAGTATATCTACTGATCAAAATGTCCTGGAACAGTCAGAATTATGAAGAAAATCCTTTTGCGGCAAGTAACGTATTTATGATACCATTTCTAAATAAAGCTAAATGCAACATGTATCACAGGAACCTGTGAGGACGGCTTCCAGCAATACCTCGGTAGTACCACCTTGGCTACAAGATTCATCTCCTCCCCAAGCACAGTCATCACAATATTCACCACCAAGTCAGCAATTTAACGGTGCATACTCTTCTGTGCCCTCTGCGCCTACTAGTGAGGGTACAACAGTACAATCAAGTGTAATCGACCCAGCAGTACCAAAGATGATTCTGTATACCAGGATAATAAATCTGGTATTAAGTATCGCCATGATCATGGTATCACTCCTTTCTATGCTGACAACGCAAAGTGCTACAACTGGTGTACTGGCATGTTACGTGGTAATATTTGCTTGCCTACTTTGTTGTTTTGAAACACATTTGAAACAAGTCTCCAAAATAATTGCTATGAACTTTGGCTTCATGTACAGTGCAAAATCGAGAGCAGCGTTCATGATTTTTATAGGTATGGTAATATTTCCAAGACCGTGCAAATCATTAAATTCGTTGAGTACTTAGGGACGATTATGTTTTCATTCAGTCTTTTTGGGAAGTTGATTGGATTGATGATGTTGGCTAATGCAGGATTCAACATCTTTATTCTCTTTAAGTATCCCCAATTTGAAGATGCCCAGAGAAATCATGCTCAATCAGAGATTAAGGATTATTTAGCTTCAAACCCAGCATTTGCTCAGCAAATTATGAAAGCTAGTGTATCAGCAGGGGTTGATTTATTTAAGTCCAATCCAGGTGATGACGAATCTTCCCAGTTATGATTCCGTCTCATATCTTATTTATAGAACTTGCACGTCAGGGAACACAAGCCATGTTTGATGCAACGCTTAATACACCAGCAAATGCATCAGGATCCTCATCAACACCCTATAGTGGTTATTCTAATGTGTAGTTGTGTTGGATTATAGTGATTCATAGAAAAAGTAAATAGTATATAGATCCAGCAGCTTGTGGAATAAGGGTGTTTATTTTAATATATATAAGAAGCCAGAAGGGCCAGCAATGATCATGTTTTATGTATCAAAGTATGTATTTATATCCATAATTGCCTGTTCACCTAACTCCCGGGACCAGATCTGGGATTTTTCGAACAAGTCCAAGACTCCAGGCCATTTTCTGCAATTCCAAATCCAATACCCTCACGGAAGCGTATTAAGGGCACTTGACCTACCGCTGAAATGACTTTTATCTGTCACAATACAATATCTAGCTACAGTATCTACAGTATTTGAGAACAACCGAACTTTAATTAATAACTAGGGGCCCGTGGGGCTTGGTCCAAAAGCTGCTGCTATATGCTCCCATATCGGCGGGCGGTCTTCATGGCGCCGCCCCCGCGACCACCCACCAGTTGGTTCGTGCTGTCGCCACTCAATTTTCTTATGAAAAAGCCCCGGGGAGATCGCCCCAGGGCAAAAAAACGGGGGTAAAACCCTTAGCAGCTTTTGGAATTAGACCTATATGGTTAAAACTTAAAGTATCCGTTGGTTTCTGCGCTGTGGGCGAAACCTTTTCAGCGATAACTAAGCATCAGCAAATAGGAATTAAGAAGATCGAGTGAACGCCACTAAATGAATAAATCTTTGTCACAATCATCAACTTCTCCCAATCCAACTACCACCTATGTCGACCGTAAAATCTTCTTCGCGAAAAGCTGGTGCAACAAAGGAGCTACAGAAAGAACCACTAAGCCCTAAATTGTCCGGCGAGAACAAGACTGCAAATATTGTGACTCCAATCAAGCCATCGAGGAAGGGAACTGCAGGCCATCTCCGAAAGAAATCCCCAGCATCACCTATTGAGGAAAGCATTGATGATGATATCACTCCTGTGAGAATCATAGAGGATGTTGAGGAATCGAAACAAGAAAAATCAGTATTTTCACTCAAAGATGCGAAAAGAATAGAAGTTATTCCTCAAGTGAAAAAAGTTTATCAGTTTGTGAATCAAATGACTGGCTCCCTCGGTGGAAATGGATACAATGGAGCAATTTATGGAGAACTCACTGTTGGTAGTATGCAAAGGGTTATCAATGTGTTGATTGAGCAATGTGAATTGGACCACAAGTCTCGATTCATTGATGTGGGATCTGGTTTGGGAAAACCAAATTTTCATGCATCGCAAAGTCCTGGTGTTAGACTTTCGATTGGAGTTGAACTGGAGACAATACGCTGGCAGGTAAGAGTTGGGTAATTCTGGTGATGGTAGATTCGTAACGATTGGTTATTTCAGTTGGCAATGCATAACCTTCACTTGTTTGTTAACAAATTTATGTCACAAACAGCATCAGTACCCATAAGTTCTCGTCTAAATGATGGGGTGAATTTTATTGCAGGAGATATTGACAATGCTATGTCTTTGGTAGGGGAATATTGCAAGTTTTCCTTATTTTCCTTAATCAACACAATTCATAGGATCCATTCACACACATATATATGTATGACTTGGGATTCCCACCACCCTTACAGCAAAGTATTGCAAGAAAATTCAATAATAGGTAATTTTCCAAAATCATTTATTGTTTATTGAATTATTGCCTCATTCATTTTCATAAAATAGTGTTCATGCAAGATACCTAGTGTCATATCGTCCTCCAAGAAGAGTAATCAAAGAATATGGTTACAATGTTGAATTTATTGCACGCCATTTGACAAGCATGTTCGGTAAGAATGTTCATATTGATCATAATCATAAAATGGATATATTTTTTATCTGTATTTTCTCAGGTTCTGGAGAGGGTCATACAGCCTACTTTTATAAGCGCATTGGCACTATTCCTTCAACCCCAGTCCTTTCCAACCAAAAATCTTTGACAATTCCCAAGAGAACAAATTTCAGACTGGCGGAATCAGATACGGAAGTTTATTGTGACGAACTCTTTTATGAGCCTGCAAAGCAAGCAACTCAAGAGGTTGAAATTCTCGCAGAAACCGTAAAGATAGCAATTGATGAACATCTCAACAGCGGCAGATCGAAACGAACAACTCGTGCTTCCACTCGAGTGTTATAAATTTCACCTGATCATACATTTCTCATTTATCTCGATAGATTTCAAGACAGTTAGTTCCTGGAAATTCCTGGTAACAATATAGTTTATAACTTAAACATTCATCAAATAAAACCTCAATTGTAACATAGTGCTTATTGTTCTTGAAAGAAACCTCGACGCTCTGGCATTTTTGCACGATCTCGACTTGCATTCTTTTTTCTCTTTTTATTCATGAACTTCTGCAGTTTTCCTTGCTTTTTCAATAAGGAGTATCTAACACAAGCGAAAGAAAAACGTTGGAAAACATCCTGCAATTGACATGACGACTGAAAAGTACCTCTCCTCTGCAATAATATCTTTTTTAGCTGAATTCTTCAAAAAGAATGGTTTCTTTCCCCCTTTGACCAAATCTTTCTGCCTCTGCTTCAGTGAATCAACTCTCTCCATAACTTTCAGACTCAATTGCCTTTCATTGTGCTGTTGTTTCAATCTAACAAAAGTTAAGCCCCTGGCTGATATAACATTTATTGCACTTACTTGTACAATTCTTTCTTCATTTGCTCTTTCATGTCCGTACTTTTCGTTTTCTGAATCGTTTTTGATAGAGATCTTATTTCGCTTTCACGCTTTTCATCTAAAAACTCGAAATTTTTGGCAAATATTCTCTGATCCAATTCGCCAGTGTAATCCGCAAACCGCGGATCCATGAACTTTCTGGTTGAATTATCTGCGTCAACTCTCAATCTGCATATGAATAAATGGTAATTCTCCAAAGAACAAAAATATTAAAATCAGGATTCACCTTCTTACTGGACGATCACTTCGCATCTCTGCTGGTGAATTTTTGTGACGTTTTTCGGTAGGTTCAACTGATTCTATTGAATATATCCAATTAACTTGCATATGACCAGTCAAATTATCCTTACTACTAATTTTGTCCCGCTTTTTCTTATTGCTCTTAAATCCAGACGAGATTGAGGAAAGGTCAATAAAGCGGCAGCAGCAGCGGCTCCCACAGCGGGTAAAAAGAAGTAAATTTCACGTTATCATGAAAGGAAAGAGTTTCTTCGTGCTTTAGTTTAT
>JACCEA010877097.1_pt1 | contig 23259 bp, 20 predicted proteins | sample 7449851 | NCBI WGS metagenome assembly JACCEA01 (sample SAMN15323453, study PRJNA562643) | freshwater metagenome | isolation source: river surface water | place: USA:Blue River Watershed | collected 2017-08-18 | reverse complement strand
GCCAATTTGGAAAAATCATTGGCCATGCCAAGCGCCTTTTGAAAGGCCGGATCTTGTGAGGATTCTGATGAGTACACGCCGCTAACACTTTTAACAGAGGCTTTGTGGCGACCATACACCCGCTCTAATGCCTCCGAAATTTCACCCAATGTAGCACGATTTCGGGCTGCATCAATGGCCAAAGCCAATAAATTACCTTCTCCACTCTTGGCGCTTTCTTCCAATCGAGTGAGCGTTTCCTTCACGCGTGCATTGTTTCTGTTTGCCTTTATGAGATTAATTTTCTCCACTTGTTCTGTGCGCACTGCTTGGTTGTCAACTTCCAAGATATCCATCTTGGTGTCCTCTTCTACTGTGAATAAATTGACTCCGATAATCTTTTCTCGTCCACTATCAATTTTGGCTTGTCTTCTTGCAGCCGCCTCTTCAATACGTAGTTTTGGGATGCCTGCTTCAATGGCTTTGGTCATTCCGCCCTCTCTTTCTACCTCCTCAATCAACTCCCATGCAGCATCAATCATCTCTTGCGTCCTTTTCTCCATCCAAGTGGATCCCGACCATGGATCGATGAAGGCACACACTCCTGTTTCTTTTTGAATGTACAGCTGTGTATTTCGAGCAATGCGTGCAGAAAAATCTGTAGGCAGTGCGATTGCTTCATCCAACGCATTGGTATGTAAACTTTGCGTACCACCCAAAACCGCCGCCATTGCTTCAATGCATGTCCTTGCGACATTGTTAAAGGGATCTTGTTTGGTCAAACTCCAACCACTGGTTTGGCAATGCGTACGCAAGGCCATGGACTTGGTGTTCTGAGGATTGAATTGTTGAATCAACTTGGCCCAAATTACACGTGCTGCGCGCATTTTGGCTATTTCTGAAAGATGATCCATGCCAATGGCCCAAAAAAATGACAATCGGGGAGCAAAATCATCAATACTCATGCCTGCCGCTATACCAGCCCGCACATATTCCAGACCATCCGCCAGCGTGTAGGCCAATTCAATTTCCAACGTGGCGCCTGCTTCTTGCATGTGATAGCCCGAGATGGAAATGGGATTAAACTTCGGCATATTTTGACTGGTGAAGGAAAAAATATCACTCACAATCCGCATGCTCGGGGTTGGTGGATAGATGTAGGTATTTCTTACCATGAATTCCTTCAAAATATCATTCTGAATAGTTCCGCTTAATAGCTCAGGACAAACTCCCTGCTCTTCTGCAGCGACGATATAAAAAGCCATGATGGGCAACACGGCTCCATTCATGGTCATGGAAACGGACATTTGATCCAATGGTATTTGGTCAAACAAAATCTTCATGTCTTCAACGGAATCAATGGCAACACCTGCTTTTCCCACATCACCTGTTACCCTGGGATGGTCACTGTCATATCCGCGATGGGTGGCCAAATCAAAGGCAACACTCAATCCTTTTTGACCTGCAGCCAAATTTCTTCGGTAAAAAGCATTGGACGCCGAAGCAGTGCTGAAACCAGCGTATTGACGAATGGTCCACGGTCTAATGGTGTACATGGATGCATAAGGCCCTCCTTTGTATGGGGCCATACCCGGACCGAACTGCTCCAGAGCATGAGCCTCTTTGGAGATAGTTGGAATGGATATTCCACAGTGGTTGATTATCCCTTGCGTTAAAGTCTCTATGCCATAAGCACCCGCCCCAAAATCCTTGAGTTCATTCAACCTCGATTCTTCTCTGAGCAGATGAAGAATGTTCCTTGACCATCGGGCGGACTCAACTTTATCTTCATGACCTATGTCTTTTAATACAACAACATTGGCACCGCCCAATACTGCACTTAATGATTGGGTAGATAATCGCAGTAAATCTGAATAAACTTCCTCGTCAGCAAGCCCAGAACAACGAGCAACGAGTTGAAAAGTATTACTTCGATGATCCATAATGGCCCGAATGGCCCTTAACAAAGACAAATCAAAAAAATAATTTCCCGTTAAATGATAAATCACTTGACAAACCTCAGAGGTAATATTGGCATGTGTTTTCAAGCAAGACAATACCTCATCGGGCGAGTTGCCCTTTATCTCCCAAACTTGTTCTGATGGTGAATAAATGGCACAACGAAAATCTTTTTCGTCCCAACCTTGTGACAAATACCACGCTCTCAATTGAGACAACGAGGCTGTATTGGGTACTTGAAATGAGATAATGTTCCCCAAAACATCCTCCATCCCTGCAAAATTAGCGTTGTCATTTTTAACAAATAAACATTCTGCTCCACCCATGAGGGCATTCATCACCTCTTCTTTGGAAGAAGCGTCCACCCATGCGCCAATAGAAAAATGAGTTGGGAATGAAGCAAGTACGGTCATCTGCGCATGCGGAGAATAAGGAGATACAGGAAAGGCTGAAACCGAGGAGGCATTCATAGGATTCAAACTTTGTTGACCCAATTCCTTTTGCATTCCCTTCATCCATTGCTCAAGGCTCCATGGTGAAAATGAGTTTAATTCTAACATGTGCAAGACTTTGCGCAAATATGCATCAATCAGCGACATCTTCCTTCGTTAATTTGCAATATGAAATCAGGAAACAGCGCCATCATTTTCATCTTTATTACCCTTCTTATTGACGTTATTGGATTGGGAATCATTATCCCCATTCTACCAACTTTGATGACAGAACTGACAGGTGAAAGTGTAGCAGAGGCCTCCGCAGAGGGTGGATGGCTCATGTTTGCCTATGCCATCATGACATTTTTGTTCTCCCCCATTCTTGGAAATTTAAGTGACCGATATGGTCGTCGTCCCATCATTTTATTCTCTCTCTTGGGCCTCGGAATTGACTACCTTTTCATGGCCTATGCTCCTAATTTAACGTGGCTTTTTGTAGGGCGCATCGTATCAGGAATAATGGGAGCCAGCTTCACAACAGCATCTGCTTACATCGCGGACATCAGCACACCTGAAAAAAGAGCGCAAAATTTCGGTCTGGTCGGTGCGGCCTTTGGTTTGGGATTCATCATTGGACCCGTCATTGGCGGATTATTGGGAGGCTTTGGTTCAAGAATCCCCTTCTTTGCCGCTGCTGCATTATCCTTGATCAACTTCATTTATGGCATTTTTGTTTTGCCCGAATCACTGAGTCAAGAAAATAGACGACCCTTTGAGTGGCGCAGGGCCAATCCTTTTGGAGCATTTAAAACCATCCAAAAACACAAAGCGGTTTCTGGAATTGTGCTTTCTCTTTTCTTTCTTTATTGGGCTTCATTCAGCGTACAAGGCACATGGTCTTATTATACAAAATATTTGTTCAATTGGTCCGATAGTGAAATTGGCTATTCCCTAGCTGCTGTTGGATTTATGGCAGCATTGGTTCAGGGTTATCTTATTCGGAAAATCAATCCCAAATTGGGAAACAAAAAAAGCATTGTGTTGGGCATTTTGCTCTACACATCAGGATTGATATTGTTTTCCTTGGCCAATGAGGGATGGATGATGTATGCCATTCTCATCCCCTACTGTCTCGGCGGAATTACCATCCCCGCTATGCAAAGTGAAATGGCGCAATATGTTCCGGCCAACGAACAAGGTGAATTACAGGGTGCACTTACCGCTGTTAACAGCATAACAGCCATCATTGGACCCGTTTCCATGACAGGGATATTTGCCTATTTCGCCAGTGACGCTGCTCCTTTTTATTTTCCTGGAGCTGCTTTTTGCGCAGGTGCTGTGCTCTGTTCGTTGAGTGCATGGATCGCTTATGTATCATTGAAAAAACATGGATGATGAAAAAAAATAAAGTTCTCTTTTTGGATCGGGACGGAGTGATTAATCACGACCCTGGTGATTACACCTATTCACTATCCGAGTTTATCATTTTACCCACGGTAATACCCGCCCTGCAACTGGCTCAGGAAAAGGGCTACAAAATCATTTTGATTACCAATCAAGGAGGAGTAGCCAAGGGCTTGTACTCCCAAGAAACGGTAGAGGAAATTCATACCCATTTCAAAAAAGTATGTACTCAGGCAGGAGTTACTATTGATCACATTTATTACTCCATTGATCATCCAGAGGTGAGCAACTCCATATCACGCAAACCACACTCACTCATGGTAGAAAGAGCCATTCAGCGCTTTAATGTAGATACAGAAAATAGCGTCATGATTGGTGACCGTGACCGTGATGTTCAATGCGCTGAAGGTGCTGGAGTAAGGGGAATAAAAATTGAAGTCAACAGTGATTTACTTGAAGCCGTTCAAAAATTGCATTAACCAATATGGAATACGTTTTTTACAGGGGAGAATACGTTCTGCGCAATCAAGCGGTTATTCAGGTAGATGACAGGGCACATCGATTTGCAGATGGTTTTTTCGAAAGCGTTCGAATCATCAATGGTCGCGCTCAATTTTTAGATAACCACTTTGCACGCATCGAGGCAACCATCAAGGCCTTGAAAATTCAACCCCACGATTTTTCTTTTGAAGTTTTGTCTCAGCACATACAAGGTTTATTGCAACGCAATGCCATATTTGATGGCGGACGAATGCGCATCACTTTCTTCAGAAAAGCCAAAGGATTTTATTTGCCCAAAGGCAATGACTTAGATTACATGATAGAAGTGGAAGCTTTGCCCAAAAATCTTTTTGAGCTCAATGAAATAGGAAAAGTCATCGACATTTATACAGAGGTTAAAAAAGACCCCAACAAGTACGCTGGATTCAAGACTTTAAATGCGCAACTCTATGTGATGGCCTCCATTTATGCCGAAGAAAAAAACTGGGATGACGCATTGATCCAAAACACCAAGCAGGCCATCATAGAATCCACCAACAGTAATTTGTTTTTGGTATCCAATGGGGTATTGTATACCCCAGCATTAACAGACGGATGTATTGGTGGAACCATGCGTATGCAAATCATTAACCTTGCAGTTCAAAGCAAATTAAAAGTGTATGAGTGCACCATGACACCTCAAACACTGCTGTCCGCAGATGAGGTATTCCTGACCAATGCCATCAAAGGTATTGAATGGGTGGCCTCCTATCGAACAAAACCCTATCAAAACGGTTTCTCCAAAAAACTCTTGGAATTGTTAAATTCAAGTATAAAATAAGTTCAACAAAAAAAGTGAGGAATCGATTGTTCAATCTCAAAAAATCGTACCTTGGCGGCGTAAAAAAATAATCACTCAAATGAGCGAAACAGCAAAAATCATCCTAGACGGCAAAGAATATGAATTGCCTGTTGTAGTAGGTTCAGAAAACGAGAAGGCCATTGACATCACCAAATTAAGAGACCTCACTGGTTATATTACCTTGGACAGTGGATACAAAAATTCAGGTGCCACCAAAAGTGCCATCACCTTTTTGGATGGTGAAGAAGGGATTTTACACTATCGTGGTTATGCCATTGAACAATTGGCTGAATACGGTAGCTTCCTTGAAATTGCTTATTTGCTCATTTATGGTGAATTGCCTACAGATGACCAATTGAGTTATTTCACCAAAAGCATCGGTCACCACACTTTGGTGCATGAGGACATGAAGCGTTTTTACGAAGCTTATCCAACAGGAGCGCATCCTATGGGGGTTTTGTCATCGATGATAGCTTCCATGTCAACTTTTTATCCTGAATCTCAAAACCCAAATCAGCAATTCAAGGATATTGAATTAACCATCCACCGTTTGATGGCCAAGATGCCAACCTTGGCTGCTCAAGCCTACAAGGTGAGCATTGGTCACCCCATCATGTACCCTCGCAACGCTTACTCCTACACGCAGAACTTTATGCACATGATGTTTGCGTTGCCAACTCATGACTTTGAACCAGACCCTGTGATTGATGATGCCCTGAACAAATTATTGATTTTGCATGCGGATCACGAGCAAAACTGTTCAACCAGCACCGTCAGAATGGTGGGTTCTTCTCAATCCAACTTGTACTCATCTATCTCTGCTGGTATCGCGGCGTTATGGGGTCCACTTCATGGTGGTGCCAATCAAGCCGTGATTGAGATGTTGGATAAAATCAATGCCAGCGGTGGAGATGTAAGCAAGTTTGTTGCAAAAGCAAAAGATAAAAATGACCCATTCCGTTTGATGGGATTTGGACACCGTGTATACAAGAATTTTGACCCACGTGCCAAAATCATCAAAAAGGCTTGTGATGACGTACTGAACCGCATGGGAATTCATGATCCAGTTCTAGACATTGCCAAGCAATTGGAAGAGGTAGCATTGAATGATGAGTACTTCGTAGAGCGCAAGCTGTATCCCAACGTAGACTTCTATTCAGGAATCATCTACCGCGCCATTGGCATTCCAACTGAAATGTTTACTGTGATGTTTGCATTGGGTCGTCTACCAGGTTGGATAGCACAATGGAAAGAAATGACAGAACAGGGAGAACCCATCGGTCGTCCGCGTCAAATTTACACAGGACCAACTTTGCGAGAGTACGTTCCCATTGCCAAAAGACACTAATAAAAATATGGAAGGAAAAGTTTCCGTCGAAATGAAGGACACCGTTGCTACGGTGTCTTTTTTTCATCCACAAAGCAATAGTTTACCGGGTGAATTATTAAGGCTGTTGGCCAAAAGCATTGAAGAAACTGGACAACGTGCAGATGTAAATGTTATAATCCTAAAAAGTGAAGGTGACAAGGCATTTTGTGCAGGAGCCAGTTTTGATGAGTTGGTCGCCATTCACGATGAAGCAACGGGAGACCATTTTTTCAGCGGCTTTGCCCTAGTGATCAATGCAATGCGCCAATGTCCCAAATTGATTATCGGAAGGGTGCACAACAAGGCTGTGGGTGGTGGAGTTGGATTGGCCGCTTCTGTGGATTTTTGTTTTGCTACTTCTAAATCTTCTGTAAAGCTCAGTGAACTAGCGGTAGGTATTGGTCCATTTGTAGTGGGCCCCGCCGTACAAAGAAAAGTGGGTTTGAGTGCCATGTCTCAAATGGCCATTGATGCTACGCAATGGCAAAGCGCCCAATGGGCAAAAGAAAAGGGACTATTTGCCGAGGTACATGAAACGGTGGAAGAAATGGACAATGCCATTGAAATATTGGCCAATAAACTGGCCAAGAGTAATCCGGATGCCATGTTTGATTTGAAAAAAATATTTTGGGAAGGCACTGAAAATTGGAATACCTTGTTGTTTGAAAGAGCTAAGATCAGCGGTCGCTTGGTACTATCTGATTTTACAAAAAACGCCATCCATCAATTCAAAGGAAAATAGAATTTAGAAGTTTTGTGAGGGAAAAAGGATAGGAAACTATCCTTTTTTTTATTTCATTTGTACTGCAATCCTAATTGACTTTTAATGAAACAAACTTTTCTCGTCATTCTTGCTTCACTCCTGCTGAGCAGTTGCGGTTTTTACAAACGCCAATACACCTCAGGATGGATGATCTCCCATCATCATGTTAACGCAAAGAAAGACCTATCATCCAACGACGCAGCAGCTCAATTGACTGCCAGCGCAGATGAAGAGCAGATTTCGGTTATGCCCGTTGTTCTCATTTCGCCAACAGACACCATCCAACCTGAACCCAAGGACAGCACCCAACAATCCGCTGTGCCCAATATAGCACCCACTGAGCCTGATTTTTACACCGCTCCTCCAGAGAAGACTACTATCAACGAGTCCCAACCTTCACATAACCAACAATTGATTCAGAGAACGTTTGATAAAAGGGTGAAAAATGCAACACGTGCAATGAAATTAATGTTCATCGGTTTTGGTTATGCTATTCTTTTGGGCGCGCTCGCTCTCAATGGCATCCTTGTAGATAATGAAATTACCTTGATGTTTACAACTTTAGGGATCATTGGCGCAATGATAGCCTTTATAGCCATGTTTTACTTCACCTACAAATCCTTTGAATTGATTGTCAACAATCCCGATGTCAAGTTCAATGCTGACTCAAGAACCAAATTGATGATTCCTGCTGTGTTGAGCATATTATGCAGCGGCTATATTGGCCTCATCTTCGCTTTGGTTCTGGTGATTAAAAACCGCAGCCATAAAAATAAATCATAAGTGAAGACCTTACTTTTTCTGGTTTGTTTTGCCTCTTCCTTATTTCATTACGGGCAAAACATCATTTTGCTCGTGGATACTTTCAAAATAGAAGATTGCACAACACGTGACTCACTCAAGCAAATTTCCTCAAAGGATGCGCTTGAAGAATGGGAAACCAAATGCAGTTACTTCCATTTAGAATGGCCTTCAGTAAAGGAGAAAACAAATTTGGCACACAATAAAATTGAATTACAACTCAGAAATTATATCTGTGGACTCATTCAATCCGATCAAATCGACTCTGTTGAATTCACCTCAACAATGTCAAACGCATTCATATTAAAACACAACAAAAACACTTCTGCTGAGTGGAGCATCACGTGCTCCAACTTTCCATCTTTTTCTTTCATTCATCAATTTCAAATCTCACATGGAGGATACTACTATGGCGCTGCTCACGGATTTGGATACAGCAGATACTTCCATTTCAATGACATCACAGGCACGGAAATGGGAATGGAACAATTGTTTGAACCAGATGAATTGACTTTGCTGACCAATTTTACTTTAAGGAAATTGCAACAAGAAATGAACCACGAATGGGACGATAGCATTTCAAGCGATTTTTTTCTAACGGAAAACTTCCTTCTTACTAACGAAGGTATTTCTTTTTTTTACGATGCCTATGAAATAGGCCCCTACGCAATGGGATATCCCGAAATCAGCCTAACCTGGCTAGAAATTGAAGACTGCTTATCAACGAAGTAAAGCCTTCAAGTTGCTTTCATTCATGGAGATAAAATTGTCTTTTTGGACAACTACTCCTTTTCGCACCAGATAAACAGATGGAAGTGACCCATAGGTCATTTGAACAAATTCAACAGGATTCATTTCTTGATACGATTCCACCTGAAGTCCCGTTTGATGAAGGAACTCCTGAATATCTGCACCAATATTTTCACCCATGAAGATGGCATGGACAGGAATATTCCAATGATTGCGTCTGTGAAACCACGTCCATTTTTGTGCCAACATTTTGCAGAAAACACAATGAGGGGATAAGTACATCAGCATCACCTGTTCTTGATAATTATCCTTCAAGACTGAAAGCACTTCCGAATTCACATTGTCAGTCAATTTTTTACGCAACTCCTGTTTCTCTAAATCAACAGAACTCAAGAAAAATGGAATCACAAATGCAATCCCTGTAATACACATCTGAAACTTATTGGGGACAATGTGAACCTGAAAAGATTTTTTGTGTTTCAAAAAAGCTTGCATGATCAATAGCAGCAATATTCCTGCATTTTTCAAAAGACTTTCCTCTGGAGTCATTTTTACCATCATCCCCATGCAACCGCAATTTTCAACTGATGGAAAACAGATCACCAAATACACCAAATAAGATGAGAACAATAAGGTTGTAACCATTGCCCAATACAAGATCCTGTTGCTCCTTTGGGGAATTATCAAGAGTATCCCCAAGGCTATTTCAAACCCAATGAGGAGTCTCGCAAAAATCATCGCCATCCACTCTGGTAAAGCCAAGTGCCTACCCAAATCCAATTCCAACATTTCAATGGGATATAGCTTGAGAATAGCGGAAACAATAAACAATATCCCAATGAGCGCGGGTATCATGAACCTGATCAACTTCATGGTGCTAAAATAAAAAAAGGTTACCCGTGAAGGGTAACCTTTCAAAGCAATTATTGATTCTTATTTCAATTTGCACTCAACTCCTGAGGTAACACCGTCGACAGTTGTCTGTGCAACGTCTTTATCATCGCAAGTTGCTTCTGCATCTTTCTTCTTGGCGTCGAAAGTGAAGATTTCAGTTGCAGTTCCATCAAAGAAACCAGTTCCTGAAATGGTTGTGGTGCACTCGCATGTATAAGTCTTCTCGCAAGAAGCGAATGTCATGGCTACCAAAGCGATGGCAGCAATAGTAAATACTTTTTTCATTTAAATTAATTTTTAGTTTTTCAAACATATCTGAATCATATTTAAAATCCAAAAATTCTCTTTCATTTCTCCAATAAAAGAGATTCATCTCAATTGAATTAAAAATTCTTCAAAACGTCTTGTTGATTTTCAATGATGATCAATTGCCCATAGCAATCCACCTATCTTAACTTGGTACCTCAAGAAAAATAATTCATTAACCAGTACTAAATTTAAGATCCTGTTGCTCCTTTGGGGAATAATCATGTGTATCCCCAAGGCTATTTCAAAACCAACGAGGAGTCTCGCAAAAATCATCGCCATCCACTCTGGTAAAGCCAAGTGCCTACCCAAATCCAATTCCAACATTTCAATGGGATATAGCTTGAGAATAGCGGAAACAATGAACAATATCCCAATCAGCTTGGGTAACATGAACCTGATAAATTCATGGTGCTAAAATAAAAAAGGTTACCCGTGAAGGGTAACCTTAAATGAATTTAAAGCACAATGTTACTTAATTTCACAGCCACCACCTAGCAAAAGATAAGAAGCTCCAGCAGCATTACATGCATCTTTTGCATCTTTCTTCTTGGCTTCAATTGTAGTAGACCAAGAACCTGAGGTGGTAGTTCCATCTCCATTATCAAGATTCCAAGAACACTCGCAAGTGTAAGACTTTTCACAAGAAGCGAATGTCATAGCTACCAAAGCGATAGCAGCAATAGTAAATACTTTTTTCATTTTAATTAATTTTTAGTTTTTCAAACATATCAGAATCAAAAGTAAAATCCAAACTTTCATCATCATTTTTCCAATAAAAATGGCTGAGTCCAAGTTAAATAACTGTTGTTCAACACCCCTCGTTCCAACTCAACAATAACCTCTGTTTCATCGCAGTGCACTTCATCCATTTTGAAAACCCACTCCAACAGAACTCTTGAGACCTCAGCAGTTTGATTTCCTCTTATCCAACACTTGCGATGCAGTTTCATCCCATTGAGAGCGGCCTGCTCTTCCCACATTTTCATTCGATCCAAAGGTAAGACCACTGCAATCCGGCCATTCTCTCGCTTTAACAAACCGGTTACTTTTAACCAAAATTTCGACGGTGGTAAAAAACGCTCTTGCCTAGCCATGTTTCGCTCTGGAATGCTGGATGATATTTTGTCTTGATAATAAGGAGGATTGCAAATGATGGCATCAAACTTTTCAGCTTCATTCCATTCTAAAAAATCACCTAGGGATATTTTTAGTCGCTCAGAAAAAGGAGAATTTTCAAAGTTGTTTTGAGCCTCATGAAAAGCCTTTGGCTCCAATTCTATGGCTTCAATTTGAGCCGTTGGAAAACGCTGTGCGAGCATCAAGGCCAATATTCCACATCCCGTCCCAACATCTAAAATCCGATCAGGAATTGTCGCATCAAAAGCCCACGAACCCAACAGCACTGCGTCCGTCCCTACCTTCATTGCCGCATCACGGTGCCTTAATTTGAATTGTTTAAAAGTGAAAAATTCATCCCTCATTGGACTTTCTTTCACCCCACGTTTCATAACCTGCGCTTTGGATCTTTCTATCTGATGGAATTTCTCGCAATGGCTCACAGGGAATCAGTGAGTCATGCAATTCCTTCGGCAATCGCTGATACCACGCGGTTCCTTCTTGTTTCCATGCCAACATCTCATCAGATACATCTTTGACTTTTTTGGCTGGATTGCCCACCATTACACTTCTACTTTCTACTATTGTATTGGCTGGTACAAAGGTCAATGCACCAATGATGCATTCATCGCCAATCTCGCAACGATCCATGACCACTGCATTCATCCCCACCAATGTATCTCTTCCTATATTGGCTCCATGAATGATGGCTCCATGCCCTATGTGCGCTCCCGATTTCAACGTAATTGCGACTCCTGGAAATTGATGTATCGTACAATTCTCTTGCACATTGCAGCCATCTTCAATCACTATCATTCCCCAATCCCCTCTGATGGCCGCACCGGGACCTATGTAGACATCTTTTCCAATAATGACGTTACCCGTTACTACTGCTTGTGGATGCACAAAGCTCGATTCATGCACTACCGGAATGTATCCGTTAAAGGCGTAAATCATACTCGCTCAATTACCATCGCATATCCTTGTCCAACACCAATGCACATGGTGCACAAGGCATATTTCTTTTGTCGCAAATTCAATTCAATGGCTGCGCTATTCACAATGCGCGCACCGCTCATTCCAAGAGGATGACCCAAAGCAATGGCACCACCATTGACATTGATTCTTGGATCATTGTCCATTAATCCCAAGGCGCGTGTGCAAGACAATACTTGCGCTGCAAAGGCTTCATTCAACTCAATGATATCCATGTCGTCCAACGTCAATCCTGCTCTTTGCAATGCCAACTTAGAAGCTTCCACTGGTCCAATGCCCATGATTCTGGGCTCTACTCCGCTGATTCCTGTAGACAATATTTTGGCCAATGGTTTGGCGCCCGTCTTTTTTAACCCGTTGTCATTCATGACAAACAAGGCCGCCGCTCCATCATTCAATCCCGATGCGTTTCCAGCTGTAACACTACCTCCCTTTCTAAATGCTGCTTTCAGTCCACTCAATACCTCTAACGAACTGTTGGACTTGATGAATTCATCTTGAGAAAATATTTTGGGTTCTCCTTTCTTTTGGGGAATGGAAACGGGAACAATCTCCTTGTCCCATCTTCCTTCTTGCTGTGCACGGGCCGCCTTTTGTTGAGATGCCAATGCAAAAGCATCTTGATCTTCTCTTGAAATATTGAATTGCTCTGCTAAATTTTCCGCGGTTTCTCCCATGGCTTCCACTCCATAATCCTCTTTCATTTTAGGATGAACAAATCGCCATCCGAAACTGCTGTCAAACATTTGAGCGTCTCTTCCGAAAGCACTGCTTGTTTTCGAAATCACCCAAGGACCTCTTGTCATATGCTCCACTCCTCCGGCCACCATGACATCCCCCTCACCGCAATGCACTGCTCTTGCTGCATGTGCAATGGCATTCATTCCTGAAGCACACAAGCGATTGACAGTTTCCCCTGGAACTGTAACGGGGTAACCCGCCAACAGCAGAGCCATGCGAGCAACATTACGATTATCTTCTCCTGCCTGGTTGGCGCAACCCATGATCACATCATCAATCATGGATGGGTCAACGTTGCCATGTTTTTCAACCAGCGCCTTCAATACGTGTGCTGCCAAATCATCCGTTCTCACGGGGGCCAATGTTCCTGCAAAATTTCCTATCGGTGTGCGGACACCCTCTACGATGTAAGCGTTCATAATCTCAACTGATTTCCTGCAAAGATGATAGAAATCCTTATTAGTTTTGACACATGCAGAGAAAAGATCGACCATTGATTTTGGTCACCAACGATGATGGAGTCACGGCCAAAGGCATTCATGCCCTGACCCTGGCCATGTCCACTTTAGGGGATGTAGTGGTCGTTGCGCCAGACAAACCACAAAGCGGAATGGGACATGCCGTAACCATTCACCATCCCATTCGTGTTAATGAGACTGAAGTTCCTTACGCAAAAAAAGCATTTTCCTGCAGTGGAACACCTGTTGACTGTGTGAAAATTGCCTTGTATACCTTGTTGGATAGGAAACCTGACCTTATTGTGAGCGGTGTGAACCATGGTTCTAACTCTTCCATCAATGTCATTTATTCCGGAACAATGTCCGCTGCTGTTGAAGGTGCTGTTGAAGGAATCCCATCCATCGGATTTTCGCTGTTGGATTACAGCCTAGATGCCGATTTCACTGCCTCTCAAAAAGTGGCCATTCACTTGGCCAAACAAATGTTGGAAGATGAACATCTTCCCGAACACATTTGCCTCAATGTGAATATCCCAAAAGGAACCGAAATAAACGGAATAAAAATGTGCCGTCAAGCACATGGCATGTGGATGGAGCAATTCAATGAAAGAATAGATCCCTTCCAAAAAAAATACTATTGGATGACAGGAGAATTCATGGTCAAGGACAAAGGTGAGGACACCGATGAATTTGCCTTGAAACACAATTACGTTTCTGTCGTGCCGGTGCAATTCGATCTCACTGCCTACCACGCACTATCGCATTTACAACAATGGAATTTGAATCATGAGTAATGTTTCTAAAAGCAAGTGGGACACCGTTCCCTTTGGTATGGCACTGGGTGTTGTTGGCGCTGCCCTTGGTTTTATCCTATTCGGATTGATTTTCACTTTAGGAACTTCAACCAACCTGACCACCTTTTTCAATGACCTAGCCTATGGCGTAACAGCCATGTATCAGGACAAAGTGGTTACGGTTTCCATTTTGGTTGACGTAGTATTGTTTTACTACTTCATCAGAAAGGAATGGTTTCAAATCAGCCGCGGCATATTGTACATCGTCATTTGTAGTGTTCCCGTAGCACTTTATTTTTATTGAAATGAAGATTTTTTTGGTCGCAGGAGAAGCCTCTGGGGATTTGCATGGCGGACACTTGGCACATGCCTTAAAGACCCAGGACCCTTCGATTGAAATGCAAGGTTGGGGTGGTGAAAAAATGGAAAGTGCTGGGGTAAAAATTCTCAAGCACTATCGAGAACTGGCCTTCATGGGATTTGTTGAAGTATTGTTCAATTTGCGCACCATCAAAAAAAACTTCACCACCATCAAGGAGCAGATCACTGCATTTCAACCCGATAAAATTATCTTCATTGATTATCCGGGTTTCAATCTACGTTTAGCACCTTGGGCCAAAGCACAGGGCATCGAAACCCATCATTACATCTCCCCCACCATTTGGGCGTGGAAAGAAGGTCGTGTGCATGACATCAAAAAATACATCGATGCCATGTATTGCATTTTGCCTTTTGAACCTGCGGTTTATGCAAAGCACGATTATACCGCACATTTCGTCGGGCATCCTTTGCTGGATGACTGGGCGTTGAATCAAAATACAACGATTCCTTCTTTAGATTTTATTCTACTCGCTCCTGGAAGCAGAAAACAAGAATTAAAAAAAATTCTTCCCGCCTTTGTTGAGGTGGCGAAAAAATTTGAAAATGAGCAATTCGTGATTGCTGGAGCTCCAGGTTTGAAACAAAGTGATTACGAAAATGCTGCAGGAGAATTCCCTCAAAATATTTCGATCCAATTTGGTCAGACGCCGGAATTGATGCGCAATGCCAAAGCAGGGTTAATTGCAAGCGGAACAGCCACACTGGAAGCCGCATTGCGGGGTTGCCCTATTGTTGTGGCCTACAAAGCCAATCCCATTTCGATTTTTTTAGCCAAAATGCTCGTTAAAATCAAATGGATTTCATTGGTCAATTTGATTCTGAACAAAGAAGAAGTCACAGAATTAATTCAAGAAAAAATGACCGTTCCAGCGCTAACTTCTGCACTTCAAGAATTGCTCTCCCCTCAAGGCAAAATGAAGGCCCAACAAATTCAAGAAGCGCTATTTCGTCAATTGGGAGGTCCCGGGGCCAGTAAAAATGTAGCACAACTCGTCTTGAATCATGGAAAAGTATAGAATCTTGCTCGTTGAAGATGAAGCTCAGCTCAATCAACTGATTCAAATGAATTTGGAAATGGAAAACTATGCCGTTGTATCCTGTAACAACGGAATCACCGCGCTCCAAATCGCACAAGAACAAGCCTTTGATTTGATTATATCCGACATCATGCTTCCCGGTATGGATGGCTTGACCTTTTGTGAATCCATTCGTATCCAAGGCAACAAAACCCCACTGATGTTCATCTCTGCCAAGAGCAGCAGCAAAGAACGCATTGAAGGACTCAAAGTCGGGGCAAATGATTATTTGCCCAAACCCTTTGATTTAGAAGAGTTGCTTTTAAGGACAAAAAATCTCATCGCGCAAAAGGAGTCTGGAGTTAAACCCCTGGCAGAATCCAGTGAATATGCCTTTCAATCGGGCACCATTAAATTCGATGCTTTTGAAATCATCAATCGCAATGGAGAAACGCATCGCTTGTCCAAAAAGGAAATCATGTTACTCAAACTACTTGTCTCAAGAGAGGGCGAAGCCATCAGCAGAGAGGAAATCATGGATAAAGTATGGGGCTATGACATTTTCACGTCTTCACGCACCATTGACAACTTAATCACCAACTTTAGAAAACACTTTGAAAAGGACAGCAAACACCCGGAGCACTTCCACAGTGTGAGGGGAATTGGATATAAATTCACAGCATAAACCTATACCCTATGCGTCTATTTTTCGTTTTTCTATGCTTGATAACCATACAAGTAACTCAAGCACAAACCATATTCAACACCTTTGGATCAGCATGCAGCAATTGTGTATTCCCCAACCCATCAGTACCCTCGGGGTGTTACCGGTTGACCAATATCCAAACACCAAGTGGCCTCAGTGCTTGCCCCAGCAATCCCAACAACTCGGCTAATAATTTTTGCACCTATGGTCAAATTTGGAGTTCTACCTGTTTGAACCTCGCAAGACCATTCACATTGAATACCACCATGTACTTTGGCACTGAGGGTACAGGATATTGGGGCCCCGGCGCTGACGGAATGTGTTTTGTCTTAAAAAACAATTCAACCCCCATCACTACAGCTCAAAATGGCGGCATGTTGGGCTACACAAGCAGCATAACGCCAACACCTAATTCCATGGCTGTAGAGTTTGACACCTACTTAAATGGTGGCAACTCCATCCAAAACGACCCAACTGACCCTTCCTCTCCATCAGGTGATCATGTCTCTGTCTTTAGAAATGGTTCTTTGGCGCATGGCAGTGTTAATGAACTGACTCCTGCTGTATTTGTGGGGCAATTGGAAGATGGTCTTCCACACAACGTTATTTTTTCTTGGGTTCCCAATACGCAAAACTTTTCTGTTTCTATTGACGGAATTCCAATCATCAATTTAACCGTCAACCTGCAGACAGTTATCAATTCAAACACAGCCTACTTCGGGTGGACCGCTGCTTCCGGGTGGACGGGGAATGTGCATTGGGTATGTCCCAATTACACTGGAGTAACAACTTTACCGAGTGAAACATTCAGCAATTGTGAAAGTGGAAATGTTGTCCTGAATGCCAACGAAGTAGGGCCTGGCCCCATCAATTGGACGCCATCCATCGGATTGTCTGCGAGCACAGGAACTACGGTTACTGCGTATCAACCCGGGAACTTCACTGCCCGATATGTGGACGGTTGTGGGCTGGTTACCGAAAAATTATTTATCGTCAACAATATTCCACCTTCCGTTTTGGCATCTGACACAGTTGTTTGCGTCGGTGACACTTGGACATTGTCCCCCACCAGCGGAAACTATACCCAATTGGGTTGGGTGAATAACATTAGCCCATTGGATACCATCTGGGCCAATTCCGTCACCGGCATTGGAGATGCCCAATATCAGGTCATTCCTTATCACTCCAGCTGTCCAAATGCTGGTACTGCCATTACAGTAGAAGCCCATGAATTTATCATCACTCCTCTTTTTGCGGGCAATGACACCGCTCAATGTTTGTCTTTCAACTCTAACCAATTCAGTATACCTGCTTCAGCATTTCAATACCCTGCGGATGCAACAGTCACTTGGTCAACTTCAAATGGAAGCATCGAAAACTATTCACAGGGAAGTGATTTAACAGTAAGTAATAGTGGAGACTATGTTCTTACTGCAACATACAGCAATGGATGTTCATTAAGCGATAGCATTACCATCACATTAACCAACAATCCTGAATTCGGAATTATAGGAAATAATTACTTGTGCCAAGGTGCTACTGATCAATTGTCCATCATCGGCAATTTTGAGAATGTTGTCTGGACCAATACTGCTGGAGATATCCTAGGTAACAACAATGCGATAACCATATCAAATGCTGACTCCTATATTGTGGAAGCCATGAGTGACGGTTGCTGGGGCAACGATACCATTACTGTTCAAAGTGTTTTTGCAACCAACCCAAATGCGGGAGATAACATTCAAGCGTGCAGCAATGACCCGCTAACAATAACAGGAACAGCCAACATGAACTATCAAATTCTTTGGACAACCAGCGACGGAAATATTTTAGGAAATACCAATTCCTCCACTATCAATGTTGCAACAAGCGGATTGTACATCATGCATGTTGTGGACGAATTTGGTTGCACCGCGCAGGATGATATCGAAGTAATCATCAATCCCATTCCAACTTTTTCATTGGGAGATGATTTCAGTCTTTGTCCTCAAATGCCCTATACCGTATCCATACCCTCAGGCATAGTATACGACCAAGTAACTTGGCAAAACAACACCCATGATCCAAATTTCAGCAGCACATCAGGAAATTCAGGAGTAATAAATCTGACAGCGACCTTAGATTTAGGACAATGCAGCTTTACTGATTTATTAAATATCACCATCTATGCACTTCCCAATTGGAGCCTGCCAGTCGACTTTTCCATATGTTACGGCGATGACATAGTCATCAACTCTTCTGAAGTCGTTGAATGGCCCGATGGCGTTTTCGACAACAATTATACAGTTCCCAATCCGGAAGTCGGAACTTTGAATTATATCGCAACGCTGCACTTTGGTAATGGATGTGAATTAACGGATGATATTTCAGTCACAACAAATGCATTGCCCCAAGTAAATCTTTCCTCTGACGGTCCAATAACATGCAGCCATCCTTTATCAACTTTAAATGCTAGTACTGATGCAAACAATTACAATGTTATCTGGAGCAGTGGAGCGCAAGTTTTTCCAACGCCAACGCCCAATCCATTGACTTTTTCTACAACAAACTCAGGAACTTTTGTTTTCACTTGTGCTGACAATAATACCAATTGCAGCAATCAAACAGCAATTACGATTGATATCGACACCATCTCACCCATCATTGCCTTTGATTCACCCGATACGCTCAGCTGTTGGACTCCCGTCATTGAACTCAATCATTTTATTGTTACCAATACTGATCAATACCAATTGAATTGGTCAACGATTGATGGTCAATTTTTACAAGGGACAGAAACAATCGACACGCCTTCCGTCATTACCTCTGGAATGTATTCAGTGAATATTACAAATTCTGAAAATGGATGTGAAGACACTTTTCTGACTTCCATTCCGCAAACCATTGACCTAGGATTTGATGCCAATGACATGGAATTCCCCAATGTAATTACCAGAAACAAGGATGCAAAAAATGACTTTTGGCGACCTTTCTTAAAGCAAAATCCAGAGTGGGATTTCTACGTTTACTTCAAAGTATACAACATGAAAGTTTTCAATAGATGGGGCGCCTTGGTATTTGAAAGTACTCCCTCTCAACCTTATTGGAATGCATCTGAAGTGAATACTGGAGATTACTTCTTCACCTTTGAATATACTACACAATGCGGGACCATTCAAAGTGGAAAGGTCAATGGATCGATTACCATTGTTCAATAAGTTGATATTCAAAAAAAATGCCTCCATTTCGGAGGCATTTTTTATTTAAAATCTTTTGTCATTTAGTTCAAACTCTTGCGAATCAAATTCAACGCACCACCAGCCTTGAACCACTCAATTTGCTGCGCATTGTAGGTGTGTCCTACTTGGATGGTCTCCGCTGTTCCATCGTCATGCTTCAAATTCAATGTCAATGGTTTTTCTGGAGCGAAAGAAGTCAAATCAACAAAATCAATTTGATCGTTCTCACGAATTTTATCGTAATCTGCCTCATTGATAAAGGTCAAAGCCAACATGCCTTGCTTTTTCAAATTGGTCTCGTGAATACGGGCAAAACTCTTCACCAAGATAGCGCGAACGCCCAAATGACGGGGTTGCATGGCGGCATGCTCACGTGAAGAACCTTCTCCGTAGTTGGTATCTCCTACAACAATGGTAGGTACACCCGCTGCTTTGTATGCACGCTGAACAGCTGGCACTTCAGCATATTCACCGGTCAATTGATTCTTCACCTTGTTTTGCTCGCCATTGAAGAAATTGGTAGCTCCAATTAAAGTATTGTTGGCAATGTTGTCCAAATGACCCCGATAAGTCAACCACTTACCGGCCATGGAAATATGGTCGGTAGTACACTTACCTTTTGCTTTGATCAATACACGGGCATTCTCGATATTGCTTCCGTTCCACTCAGCAAATGGAGCCAACAATTGTAGACGATCCGAAGTTTCACTCACGCTGACTTCTACTCCACTGCCATCTTCTGCTGGCGCTTGGTATCCGGCATCTTCCACCGCAAATCCTCTGGTGGGCAACTCTTCACCCGTTGGAGGCATCAATTTCACTTGCTCTCCTTTCTCATTGGTCAATGTGTCTGTCAAAGGATTAAAAGTCAAATCACCCGCAATGGCCAATGCCGTTGTCAACTCTGGTGAAGCCACAAAGGCCAATGTATTGGGATTTCCATCCTGACGTGCCGAGAAGTTTCTGTTGAAAGAGTGAACAATGGTATTGCGTTCTTTCTTCTCCGCACCAACGCGTGCCCACATTCCGATACATGGTCCGCATGCATTGGCAAAAACTTTGGCTCCCATCTGATCAAAAATCGCTGTCAATCCATCGCGCTCGATGGTGTAACGCACCAATTCAGAACCGGGCGTGATGCTGAACTCTGCCTTGGCTTTGATGCCCAAATCATTGGCTTGCTTGGCCAAGTTGGCGGAGCGAGAAATATCTTCGTAAGAACTGTTGGTGCAAGAACCAATCAAACCTACCTCAACCTTCGTTGGCCAATCATTCTTAGCCGCAGCCTCTTTCATTTGAGAAATCGGTGTGGCCAAGTCTGGCGTGAATGGACCATTCACATAAGGCTCCAACTCATCCAAATTGATTTCGATTACTTGATCAAAATATTGTTCTGGATTGGCATATACTTCAACATCGCCAGTCAAGTGTTCACGGATGCCATTGGCCAAATCAGCCACCTCAGCGCGACCCGTTGAACGCAAGTAACGCTCCATGCTGTCGTCATAACCGAAGGTTGATGTCGTAGCACCAATCTCAGCTCCCATGTTGCAAATGGTACCTTTTCCAGTGCAAGACAAGGATTGGGCACCTTCACCAAAATATTCTACAATGCAGCCCGTTCCACCTTTCACGGTAAGAATACCTGCCACTTTCAAAATCACATCTTTGGCAGAACACCAACCGTTTAATTTACCGGTCAATTTGATACCAATCAATTTAGGGAATTTCAATTCCCAAGCCATTCCGGCCATCACGTCCATTGCGTCAGCACCGCCCACACCAATGGCAATCATTCCCAAACCACCTGCGTTAACCGTGTGAGAGTCCGTACCAATCATCATTCCACCTGGGAACGCGTAGTTTTCTAATACAACTTGGTGAATGATACCAGCGCCTGGCTTCCAGAAGCCGATGCCGTATTTGTTGGAAACCGATGAAAGGAAGTTGTAAACTTCGCTGTTCTTATTCACGGCCTCACTCAAATCCGCCTTGCTTTCCACTTTGGCTTGAATCAAGTGATCACAATGCACTGTAGAAGGCACGGCCACTTTCTTGCGGCCAGCTTGCATAAATTGCAACAACGCCATTTGGGCTGTAGCATCTTGCATCGCAACGCGATCAGGCGCAAAGTCAACATACGATTTACCTCGCTCAGATGCTGCAGTAGCATTCCCTTCCCACAAGTGGGTGTACAATATTTTCTCGGCCAAAGTCAATGGCTTATTGGTTACTGCGCGAGCAGCGGCAATTCTCTCAGGAAAGCGACGGTACACCTCCTTGATCATTTCTAAATCGAATACTTGACTCATTTTGTTCTTTTTTTAGACGCGACGAAATTAAGGCAGGAAACCCAAAATTGTTACGAAATCACAAAGTCTTTTCTCACAGCTTCAAGTCTGTGTATTTTAGCCACATGCCAATCCTTTCGCCCGCCCATGTTGAAAACATCAAAATAGCTTGGCAAAGTTTGACGGCCCAAAAACTACGAGCCTCACTCACCATCAGCATCATCGCCATCGGCATCATGGCGTTGGTAGGAATGATCACCGCGGTTACAGCCATCGAGGAGAAAATCAAAGCGGAGTTTACCCGATTGGGCACCAACAGTTTTAGCATCGTGTCTGGCAACAATATGCGACGAGGAAGCCGCAATGGAATGGCTGCCAAACGATATGAGTCAATGAAGTATGAAGAGGCCCGTGCTTTTCAAAATCAATTCACCATTGCACCATTGGTATCCATCACGGCTCGGGCATCATTCAATACCACTGTAAAGCACGATGCAGAGACCACCAATCCCAATGTCAATGTGATTGGATGCGATGAGCACTATTTACAAATATCATCCTACACCTTGAGTGAAGGACGCACCTTTACCCGACAAGAGGTAGAGCAAGGAGACAACGTAATCATCTTGGGACAAGACGTGATTGAAAAATTATTCATTCACGGCGAATCGCCCATCAATAAAATCGTCAGAATCAACAGCAATGCTTACCGTGTGGTGGGCACTTTGAAATCCAAGGGCAACACCATGGGATTTGCGGGTGACAATCAATGTTTGATACCCACGCAAAATGTAAAAAAGTGTTTTGACAGTGCCAACACCGATTACACCATACAAGTTCAGGCCAAGGACAGCAAGGATTTGGGACGTTTGGTTTCAGAGGCGGTAAATACCATGCGCGTCATCCGAGGCGATGAATTGGGAGAAGAAGAAAGTTTTGAAATCAGAATGAGCAATGGATTGGTAGAGGAGTTGACAGGATTGATCAGCGGCATCACCAATGGCGGAATCTTCATTGGCATCATCACCCTATTGGGCGCATCGATAGGATTGATGAACATCATGTTGGTGAGTGTCACAGAACGCACGCGGGAAATAGGAATTCGCAAAGCATTGGGAGCGACACCCAGTAGAATTAGATTACAATTTTTGATTGAGTCCATTGTCATCGGACAGATCGGAGGCATCATTGGAATTTTCTTGGGAATATGGGTCGGCAACATCTTATCCATCTTCATGGAAACGCCCTTCACCATCCCTTGGTTGTGGATCATGATGGGCTTTGTCATCTGTGCCGTTGTAGGCATCATCAGCGGCTGGTACCCTGCCTCTCAAGCCGCCAAGCTGGATCCGATAGAGGCGTTGAGATACGAGTAGTGTCTCGTCCTAAAATAGGTTTACAAAAAAAAGGGACAAAATGGAGAAAAAATGTAAACCCAAATTAGGACGATGGTTCAACAACGGAATCTATCTGACGAACGATGAAAAAAAGATTATCATTCAAGATTATTTGAGTGGAAATGAGTCGAAATCGGCTGT
>JACCEA012567217.1_pt1 | contig 23271 bp, 22 predicted proteins | sample 7449851 | NCBI WGS metagenome assembly JACCEA01 (sample SAMN15323453, study PRJNA562643) | freshwater metagenome | isolation source: river surface water | place: USA:Blue River Watershed | collected 2017-08-18 | reverse complement strand
GTGAACCCTACCAATGTGATGGGTGCTAGTAAAAGATTGGCAGAGATTTATGTACAAGGTTTGTCCAAAGAAATTGCCAATGCCACTAAGTTTATCACCACACGTTTTGGGAATGTACTAGGTAGTAATGGATCGGTGATTAATCGATTCAAGCAACAAATAGAAAAAGGTGGACCAGTGACTGTAACGCATCCTAATATCACTCGTTATTTTATGACTATACCCGAAGCTTGTCAATTGGTATTGGAAGCAGGTAGTATGGGTAACGGAGGTGAGATTTTTGTATTTGATATGGGCCAACCAGTCACTATTGCAGATTTAGCAAAAAAGATGATCCGCTTGTATGGATATATCCCAAATATTGATATTGATATTACCTATAGTGGTTTAAGACCAGGGGAGAAATTATATGAAGAATTGTTAAATGATGCAGAGAATACCTTGAATACCTATCATGAGAAAATCATGATCGCTAAAGTAAGAGAAGTAGCGATGCAAGATATAGAAGCAAAGTTCAATCAGTTTAGAACCTTAGTGAACACCTCAAAAAACGAAAATGAATTAGTTGGTTTAATGAAGGCATTGGTGCCTGAATTTATTAGTAATAATAGTGTATTTGAACAACTTGATGTATCAAATGCTAAGGTGTTTGAGATTGGCAGATAGGAATCTGCTAAATATATATCAGTTTCGTCTATTCAGCTAATAAATTCTCTCAATTACATTTCGAATATTTGAATGGCCTACATTTAAAAAATTTAATGACCCGTCGTGCATTACTTTGCGTGTTTATATAAAAAAATAATAAAAAATGAATCTTCAAGAAAAACAAATTGCAATTATTGGACTAGGCTATGTTGGGCTGCCATTAGCAATTGAATTTGGTAAAAAATACAAGGTTTTAGGCTTCGATATAAACAAAGATCGAATCGAAGAATTAGCATCTGGGAAAGATCGAACTAACGAGGCTGACCTTAATGGGCTATCTTATGCGATGGATTTAAGAAATAAAACCAAAATAGGATTAAGTTTTTCAAACATGATTGACGATTTGACTTCTTGTAATGTATACATAGTTACAGTTCCAACACCAATTGATCAATTTAAGGCGCCAGATTTAACACCTTTACTTAAGGCTTCTGAAATGATCGGAAAAGTATTAAAAAAAGGGGATATAGTGATTTATGAGTCAACTGTTTACCCTGGTTGTACTGAGGAAGATTGTGTACCAGTGCTTGAAAAAAATTCAAAATTGAAGTTTAATTTAGATTTTTTCTGCGGTTATTCACCTGAAAGGATTAATCCGGGGGACAAAGTTAATACCTTAACCAAAATTATGAAGGTAACTTCTGGATCAACTTCAGAAATTGCCGATGTTGTAGATGCATTGTACTCAAGTATTATAGATGCAGGGACACACAAAGCACCAAGTATAAAAGTTGCAGAAGCTTCCAAAGCTATTGAAAATGCTCAGCGTGATGTGAACATATCATTTATAAATGAGTTAGCCTTAATATTTGACAAAATGGGAATTGACACCAATGATGTGATTGATGCAGCAGGAACAAAATGGAATTTTTTGAAATATAAACCAGGATTGGTTGGAGGTCATTGTATTGGAGTCGATCCATACTATCTAGCACACAAGGCTGAAAGTCTTGGATATTACCCTCAGGTCATTTTATCAGGTAGAAGAGTTAATGATAATATGGGGATGTTTGTTGCTAATAAATTAATAAAGCTTCTAATATCAAAAAACCATGTGATTACCAATGTTAAGTCGTTGATTTTAGGAATTACTTTTAAGGAAGATTGTCCCGATATTCGAAATTCAAAAGTTATCGATATTTATCGAGAGCTCAAACAATTTAATATGAATGTTGATGTTTATGACCCTCATGCAGATAAACATGAAGTAAAAGAAGAATATGGGGTCGATTTAGTGGAAACTATTTCTGAAAAGTATGATGCAATTATTTTGGCTGTGTCACATAAAAAATTTCTTGAATTAGATATGAGAGCAATTTGTGTGAGCTCAAATTCAATTATTTATGATATAAAATCATTTTTAGAGCGTTCCATTGTTGACGCTAGATTGTAAATTAATAAAATATGAAAATTGAAATGGTTGACCTTAAAGGCCAGTATGCAAAAATTCAAAATGAGATTGATGATGCAATGCTTGCGAGCATTCGTAGTGCAAATTTTATAAATGGCCCTGCGGTTTCTGAATTTTCAAAAAATCTTTCTGAATATTTGGGTGGTGCTTATGTCATTCCATGTGCAAATGGAACAGATGCATTACAAATTGCAATGATGGCTTTGGGTTTAGAACCTGGTGATGAAATTATAGTACCCTCTTTTACTTATGTTGCAACAGCAGAAGTAATAGGATTACTTAATTTAAAGCCGGTAATTGTAGATGTTGATCCTATCCATTTCAACATAACCCGTGAAAATTTTGAACAAGCTATTACACCAAAAACAAAAGCTATTGTTCCAGTACATTTATTCGGACAATGTGCTGATATGGAGCCAATTTTAGCTTTAGCTAAAGAGCATAACTTATTTGTTATTGAGGATACTGCTCAGGCAATTGGTGCTGTTTATACATTTAAAGATGGTACAAAAAAACAAGCAGGAACAATGGGCGATATAGGTTGTACTTCTTTTTTCCCATCAAAAAATTTAGGTTGCTATGGTGATGGCGGAGCTATTTATACAAACAATTTTGTATTAGCAGAAAGAATTAAAATGATTGCTAATCATGGACAAGAAAAAAAATATGTACATAAATACATTGGGGTAAATTCTAGATTAGATACAATCCAAGCTGCGATACTTAATATCAAATTAAAGCATTTAGATGAATATTCAAGTGCAAGAAGAGCAGCTGCTGATAGATATGATAAATTATTGTCAGGTATTAGTGAAATCATTACTCCAATAAGAGCTCACAACTCAACGCATGTCTTTCATCAGTATACTTTGCAAGTAAAAAAGGGCAAAAGAGATGACTTAAAAAAGCATTTAGAAAATGTAGGTATACCGGCAATGATTTATTATCCTGTACCATTGAATGAGCAAGAAGCGTTTAAAACTATTGGGGTTGTAATAGGCTCGCTAAATACAACAGAAGAACTTTGTAGATCAGTTTTGTCTTTGCCAATGCATACCGAATTAACTGAAGCTCAACAAGTATTTATCGCAAAACACATTCAATTATTTTTTAATTAGCTAAACAATGGAGTATTATGTTCATCCTTCCGCAATAGTTGATGATGGTTGTAAAATTGGAACAGCAACTAAAGTGTGGCATTTTAGTCATATAATGACTAATTGTACAATCGGCAACAATTGCAATATCGGCCAAAATGTTGTTATTTCTCCAGAGGTAATAATTGGTAATAATGTCAAAATTCAAAACAATGTCTCACTCTATACTGGTGTAACTTGTGATGATGATGTTTTTCTTGGACCTTCTTGTGTTTTTACTAATGTTATAAATCCAAGAAGTGCAATCAATAGACGAGATCAATTTCTAAAAACACATGTTGGTAAAGGTGCAAGTATTGGAGCTAATGCTACAATTGTTTGTGGTCATGATATTGGTGAATATGCATTTATTGGAGCTGGTGCAGTTGTAACAAAAACAGTACCACCATATGCGTTAGTTGTTGGGAATCCAGCAAAACAGATTGGTTGGATTAGTGAATGTGGAATGAGATTAAATTTTGACTCTGAAGATATTTCAATTTGTAGTGAATCTAAAGTTCGTTACAAATTAGTTGAAAATAAATTAGTTAAACTAGTTTAATAATGTTTAATTCAACAAATAAGGTTGGTTTAAAAAACATCATTTTTTTTGTTTTAAATTATTTTAAAAATCATAAATCTAAAGCTGTAATTATATTAATTGTTGGAACTGTTGTGACACAACTACTTTCAATTATAAGCAGTCCAATTTTGACTAGAATTTACACGCCATCAATATTTGGAGGTTTTGCAATTTTCAGCTCTTTTTTATCAATTTTATTAGTTTTTTCAACATTAAGATATGATTTGTCAATTTTTGAGCCAAAATTGAATTTACATTCAAAATACATTATACAATTTTCTTTTTTTATCTCACTTTTTTTTTCATTTTCATTATTAATAGCAATTTTTTTTTTAAAAGATGTCATATTAAAAATTATAGGAAATAATGAGATAGAAAGCATAATTTATTTTATACCAATTGGAGTATTATTGGCATCATTTGTAACCTTAGTTACCTCATGGTCCAATCGTTTAGGTTTTTATGAACGTATAAGTAAAGCAAGAATTATTTCAAGTTTTACAAATATTATACTTTCAATTTTTTTAGGTTATTATATTGGCAGTTTATTAGTAATGGTTACTGCCTTCTTGATTGGTCAAATTATAAATTTATTCTTTTTACGAAATGAAATACAAGACTTGTTTAAAGATTTAAATTTTCATAAAAAGAAATATTTTGTATTAATTAAAACATATAAAGAGTATCCAATTTTTCTGATTCCTGCTACTTTATCTAGTGAAATTTCAGGCGCAATACCAATCATTTTTTTATCAAAATTTTTCAATTTAGAAATTACTGGTTTTTTTGTATTAGCATTGAAAATGACAAGCATTCCGGTAACATTTTTAGCGAATTCAATCAGTGAGGTTTACAGGCAAAAAGCAGGAGAATTTTTTGCAATAAATGGTAACTGTAGAAATCTATTCTTGAGTACTTTAAAAAAATTAATTTTAATAGCAACCCCCTTTTTTTTAATAGTCTTTTTTACTTCTAACTTCATTTTCCCACTTATTTTTGGAAGCAAGTGGATTATTGCAGGTCAATTTGCACAAATAATATCAATAATGGTTTTCTTTCAAATGCTTTCATCCCCATTATCATATACAATAGTTTTTAACAAAAGTCAAAAATATGACATGTTTCTTCAATTTTATAGATTAATTCTCTCATTTGGAGCAATATATCTCGGATATTATTTTGGAAACTATATTATATCAATAATAGGATATACCATAGTTTTTTCTACTTATTACATATTTCATTCATTATTGCAATATAAAGCATCATGTGGGAAAGGTTAATTTTAATTAATTAAAACATGAGTGAAATAATTACAACGGATACTTTAAAAAATGATTTAAAAAATCTAGGTATAGAGAGTGGAGATGTTCTCTTCGTTACTATTGATATTTTAAAAGTAGGATTTTTTAATAAAAATAGAAATACAACTCTAAAATCTTGGATTCAAATTTTACTTGATTTAGTCGGTGATAATGGAGCAATAATTTTTGCATCTTATACCCCTGTTTTTTTTAGGTTTAACAAAAAAAATATTGTTTTTAAAAGAGATGCTATTACAACTAGTGGGTCACTGCCAAATGCAGTCATAAAACATGAAAAATCTATAAGAAGTACACATCCAACTAATTCAGTCGTAGCAATAGGTGAAACAGTTCGTAAATTAATTGAAAAGCATACCCCAGAATCTATGTCATATTCGATAATGGGCGATTTAATACAAACTCCTAATACCAAATTTATAATGATTGGCACAATTGATAAGAATAATGCACCTCAAGCAATGCATTATGTACAAGAGGAGTTAGGTTATACACAACTCAATTTGTATAAAAATCTTTTACAAACATATTATATAGAAAATGGCAATAAAAAACTATTTACAAAATTAGATATAGGTGGATGTAGCTCAGGTGGATATAAGCTTTTCTCATATTTACTGATCGAAAATTCCATAAATTTTGGAAAAGTTGGTAATACAACAGCTGCTATTATGCCAGCACAAAAATCATACAATGTTATTAAAGAAGTTCTTCAGCGAAACAAAAAAATTGTAAAATGTGATAATAAAAAGTGCTTAAATTGTTATGGAAATCCTTTCTATAATGGCTTTGGTATTATAATGTATTTTATTTTATATTTTTTCAGGGCTATCAATAAAATCTTTAAATATTTATACAAAAAAATTAGTTATCAATTAGTTCGTTTCAATTTTCAAAAGAATAACTCCTCAAAAAGCTAGCAATTTTGGCAAATATTAGAAATGACATATCATATTTAACAGAGAATGCTCTTGATTGGATCTCAAATATTTTAAGTATAAGATTTGGATTTAAAGTTAATTTGTCCAAATATGATGAGTTCTCGTTAAAAATAAATATAAAAGGGTTTAATTCATTCATCATTATAGATAATTTAGTTTCTGACTTTGCTAATCCTCATGCTTCTTTATATTATACAACATGGAATCCGACGTTGCATGGGTATAGTTCTCTTTTTAATGAAGATATTCCCATGCCTGGATATTCTATAGCAAGTCCGAATTTAATTGAAGAAAATAACGGGTTATTATTTTTCCACTTTGATATTGTTGGTTTAATATATTGGTCACTAGTTAGGGTTGAAGAATATAATGATAAAAATTTAGATTTACATCAAAGATTTAATATCAATACTTCACACGCTAAATGTTTTAACTATCTAGATAGACCAATTGTTGATGAATGGATTGAAATATTAAAACAAATTGTAAAGAAAAAAGAACCCGATTTTGAATTTAAAATAAATGATTTTAAAATTATACTAAGTCACGATGTAGATAGACCTTTTTTTTATCTTTTTCTTTCTAAGTATAATTTATTTAAATTAATCTTTGGTGATATATTTAAACGACTCAGTTTTTTTTCTGCTATACAAAGAGTCATTTTCTGGATTAATGTAAAACTTTTAAAAAAGTTAAAAAAAGACCCTTATTATACATTCGATTTTATAATGGATGAAGCAGAAAAAAGAGGTATTAAAAGTGTCTTTTATTTCATGACAGACGTGTCTAATTTATTATATGATTCTGATTATTCAATTGAAGATGATTTCATTTTAAAGTTGATTAAAAATATAAATGAACGTAATCATTACATTGGCTTGCATCCTAGTTATGAAACTTATTTAGACTCTATTCTTATAAAAAGAGAAAAAAAACTTTTGGAAAATGCAATAAAAAAAATTGGATTGAACTTAAATTTTATTGAATCCAGGATGCATTATTTAAGATTTGATATAAAAACAACACCGATTATACTACACGAAAACAATATCAATCGGGATTCCAGTTTAAACTTTTCATTAGAATCTGGATTTAGATGTGGTACTTGCTTTGATTATTTGATGTTTGATCATAATCGTCAAACTCAATTAACTTTAATCCAACGACCTCTTTTAGTAATGGATAATAATTTTTTGCCAATTAATGATACAATAGATTTTTCACAAAAAATAGAAAAAGTATTTAAAATCAAAAAGTATTGTAAAGCAGTTGGGGGTAATTTTACGATTTTATGGCATAATAGTGAATTGTATAATTCATCTCTTAGAAAGTTGTTTATAGATGTAATAAATTAGTTTTATTTAGCTATGATATTTATATTTCTCTATTTATTTTTCCCATTCTGCTGGCATTTCCTTTTGAAACTAGCCGGGATTACATTTAGTAAGGTTAATATAATGACTCTTGTTATTGCAGGTATTATTTTTTATCAATATTTAGGATTGCCATTATTGTACTTTAGATTAGATCCTTTTAGATCTGATGATGTTACAGATGTTGATCTTGTTTTTCTTGTATTTATTTATACTTCTATAACTATTACTCTAATGATATTGGGTTTTGTATTTGCAAGAAATATTCTTGGCAGATCCAATTGTGTAAATATAAATGTAGTTTCAAATGACATCAATAAAAGTATTTATCCATTACTTACTTTGACTCTTGTTTCTATTTTTGTCTTATTATTTTATTTAAAACAAATTGGTACCGAGAATATTGCTTTATTTGCCGCATTTAATTTAGTTCAAGAATCTAATTTAACTTTATTAAGATCAAATATGGGAAACTCATTTGATGGTAAATATCATTGGTATTATTTGTTTATGAATCAGATTTTGAAATTTTGCACTTTAACATTTTACGCTATTATATTAGTGAAACCAACTAAAATCTTCTATTTTTTATTTATAACATCATTCTGTTTTTTAACTCTTTCAGTAACAATGGCTACCGAGAAAGGCCCAATTGCCTATATCTTGATTTCACTTTTTTTAGTAAATGTGATAATTAAAAAAAATAGCAATATTCCGATTAGAACAATTTTACCGGTTGGTTTTATTATGACAACAATTTTAGTTTTCTTTTATTTTATTTTTATGGGAGCGAACTCATTTAGCGATGCTATACTAGGTGTCCTAAGTCGTTCTTTAACTGGTCAAATACAACCTGCTTATCATTATCTACAATTTTTTCCAAAATATGAAAGTTTTTTATTTGGTCGTAGTTTCTCAAACCCAATGGGAATTTTTCCATTTATTTCTTATAACATTCCACAAGCTGTTATGGCTTGGTACAATCCTGGTCAAATAGATAGTGGCGTAGTTGGTTCTATGCCAACAATATTTTGGGGTGAATTATATGCTAATTTTGGTTTTTTAGGTGTCTTGACCATACCTTTTTTTGTTGGTTATTTTCTTTATTGGTTCAACAATAAAATTTTATTGTTCTATCCAACTCCAGTTTTGATTGGAGTATATGTTTGGTTTATGATGTACTTTTTGAATCTTAACGGTACATCATTATCATCATATTTTTTTGATATATATTCATTTTTTGTTTTCCTTTCTTTTTTCGTTGTCACTTTAATTAGTAATAAGTGGAAAATAAGACTTTTAATTAATAGTAGTTTTTAATGCTTTTTATTTATGCGGATTTTACATATTACACATACTGATATTAGATATGATAATAGAATTATCAAAGAAATAAGTGTTTTATCAAATTGTTCAGATTATAAAGTATATGGTATTGGAATTGTAAGAGATGAAGGAGCTGCGATTAATAAACTAGATAACATTAATGCAGAAATAATTAGTCTTAAATTATTTATTGATAATTTTCATTTTTTACCTAAATCATTTAAACATTTTTTCAAGTTAATTGAATTATTCATTAAAGTTTTATTTTTGACAAAAAGAATAAAACCGGACATAATACATTGTCATGATACTTTGGTCCTGCCCATTGGTTATTTTTTAAAGTTTTTTTGTCGAACGAAATTGATTTACGATGCACATGAATTAGAATCGAATAAGAATGGACAGACAAAAATCTTATCATTTTTAACACTTTTAATTGAACGTTTTTGTTATAATTCTATTGATTTATTAATATCTGTAAGTCCGTCTATTTTAAAATGGTATGAAAAAAATTTAGGATTAAAAAATAACGCATTAATTTTAAATTCTCCTCAAATTGATAATTTTAGTTCATCTGAAAGTAACAATTTTAATTATTTTCATAAAAAATTTGAAATAGAAGACGGTTCATTAATATTTATTTATGTCGGAGCATTGGCGGAAGGAAGAGGAATTGAATTATTATTAGAGTCTTTTCAAGATATTAGAATTAAATCTCACATTATTTTTATGGGATTTGGTCCATTGAAAGAAAAAATTATAACTACTGCAAATATTCAAAAAAATATACATTATCATACACCAGTCCCTCACTATGATGTTATTAATATTGTAAAACATGCTGATGTAGGTTTATGCTTTTTACAAAATATTTCACTTAGCGATTATTATTGTTTACCAAATAAATTATTTGAATATATTTTCTCTGGAACCCCTGTATTAGCAACAAATTTCCCAGATATTTCTAATTTAATTGCAGAATACAAGCTTGGAATTTGTTGTGATTTTGCTTTAACTGAATTAACTAATTCAGTTCTTTCTTTTGAATCCACCCCTCCTGGTAGAATTTCCATAGATTTATACGATTTATCATGGGAAGCTCAAGGTGAAAAACTAATCAATGCATATAAAACCTTAAAATTTAAATAATGGAAAAAATTAAAAAATTTGCACTTATAGGTGCAGCAGGATATATAGCCCCTAGACATCTTAAGGCTATTAAAGATACTGGTAATAATTTATTGGCAGCCTACGACCCAAATGATTCGGTAGGAATTATTGATAGCTATTTTCCTAATGCCAGCTTTTATACTGAATTTGAACGTTTTGATAGAAGTGTAGAAAAAATGAGAAGAATAGGATCCCCGATCGATTATGTGTCGATTTGTTCTCCAAATTATCTACATGATGCACACATTAGATTTGGTTTACGGAATATGGCTAATGTTATATGTGAAAAACCATTAGTTTTAAATTCGTGGAATGTTGATTCTTTAATACAGACAGAAAATGAAACTGGAAAAAATGTTTTTACAATTCTACAATTGAGATTGCATCCAGTATTAATTGAGTTAAAAAATAAGATTGATAATACAAAGACCGATAAAAAATATGATTTAGATTTAACATATATAACATCAAGAGGTAACTGGTATTATACGAGCTGGAAAGGTGATATAAATAAATCAGGAGGTATTGCTACAAATATAGGTATTCATTTTTTTGATATGTTAATATGGCTTTTTGGTGATGTAATAGACAATAAAGTTCATTTAAATACGCATGATAGAGCTTCTGGTTTTATTGAATTTAAAAATGCGAGAGTTAGATGGTTTTTAAGTATAAATTCAGCTACACTACCTGAAGATATAATTAAACTTGGGAAAACAACATATCGCTCAATTACAATTGATGGTGAACCAATTGAATTTAGTGATGGATTTACTGATTTGCATAATAAAAGTTATACTGAAATTCTTAATGGAAATGGCTTTACATTGAAAGAAGCTAGACCTGCTGTGGCGTTAGCACACGAAATTAGAGAAATCAAATCAATTGGATTGGTGGGAGACTATCACCCATTTTCCAAATTGGATTTAACTGAACACCCTTTTAAAATCAGGAAATAATTATTATAAATATAAATTAAACTATATGTGTGGAATTTTCGGCTCAATTTCAAAATCAAATATTAACGTTAGTAACATAAATAAATTAGCACTCCATTCTCAGCAAAGAGGCAAAGATTCGAGTGGATTAATTTATTTTAGTTCAAATACTTATAAAGTTGTTCGCGCAGACTTTGAATTAATGCAACTTATTAAACAGACAAAAATACATGAATCTAGTATAATACTTGGACATAGCAGATTAATTACAAATGGCCTTTCTGATAATCAGCCTGTAGTAAAAAATAATTTAGCAATAATACATAACGGAATTATAGTTAATGAGAAAGAAATTTGGGAATCAATATCAATTAAAAGAGAATTAACTATTGATTCTGAGGCTATAATTGCATTAGCAGAAGAACAACTTAACAAATCTCAAGATATTTCAGAATTATCAAATGTGATTCTGTCTAAATGTAAGGGAGTTGTAGCTTGTGCTCTTTTACTTGCTTCGCACGGTAAATTAATTTTATTTTCTAATAATGGAAGTTTATATACTGGAGAGATCGGAGATGACATTTATTTTGCATCAGAACGTTATGGTTTAGAATTAATTAAATGTCAGAATATAAATCAAGTTATTAACGAATGTAAAATAATTAATATACCAAAATCATTTGGAGATCTCAACATAAAAAATTTTGAACAAAGAACAGAGAATCTCATTCCTGAATTTATTTTTAATTCTAACCAAGAAAAAATTCTTGAAAATAAAAAAATTGAATTAAAAAGATGTACTAAATGTGTTTTACCTGAAACAATGCCTTATATTAGATTTGATGAAAAAGGGGAATGTAATTATTGTAAAAGCTACAAGCCAAGAAATAATCCAAAGCCTAAAGAGGAGTTATTTGAATTGGTAAAACCTTATAGAAGAAAAGGGACAGAGCTTGATTGTATTGTTCCATTTTCGGGAGGTAGAGATAGTTGTTATGGATTACATTTAATAGTTAATGAACTTAAAATGAAGCCAGTTACATATACTTATGATTGGGGTATGGTTACAGATTTAGGAAGAAGAAACATAAGCAGGATGTGTTCACAGTTGGGAGTTGAAAATATAATTGTAGCCGCTGATATTTCTTTAAAAAGGAAAAATATCAGAATGAATTTAGAAGCTTGGCTTAAATCTCCACATCTTGGAATGATGGCTATGTTAACAGCTGGCGATAAACATTTTTTCAGACATGTTGAAGACATTAAAAAACAAACCGGTATAAATTTAAATTTATGGGGTGTTAATCCACTTGAAGTTACACATTTTAAAACTGGATTTTTGGGTATTGAACCAGATTTTGAAGAAAAAAAAGTATACAATAACGGTCTAATGAACCAATTAAGGTATCATTCAAAAAGATTTTTAGCAATGACAGATAGTCCTGGTTATTTCAACTCTTCACTTTGGGACACCTTATCTGGAGAATATTATAGAAGTGTCACAAAGAAGGAAGATTATTATCATTTATTTGATTATTGGAGATGGGATGAAGATCAAGTTAATGATTGTTTATTGAATATTTATGATTGGGAAAAAGCTGTTGATACACCAACTACATGGAGGATAGGTGATGGAACAGCAGCATTTTATAATTATGTTTATTATACAGTTGCAGGTTTTTCCGAACATGATACATTTAGAAGTAATCAAATTAGAGAAGGTCAAATTACACGAGAAAAAGCTTTAGAATTACTTGAGGACGAAAATAGACCAAGGTATCAAAACATCAGATGGTATTTAGATACATTAGGTTTAGATTTTGAAAGAGTAATTAAAATTGTAAACAATATACCCAAATTATACAAAATTGATTAATGAAGATCTGGATAATTACAAAATATGCCTCTTCTTATGAAACTGGTTTTGAAAGTAGAATTTTTGCACTGGCAAGACGTTTTGTTAAATATGGAAATGATGTAGTAGTTATAACCTCCGATTCTAATCATTTTGGAATTTATCCTAGATATAATAAAACATATAATTTTGAGAATATTGATGGAATTGATGTTACTCGGATTAGAACTGTTAAATATAATAAGACAGTTTCAATAAAAAGAATTTTGAGTTGGTTTGATTTTGAATTAAAACTATTTTTTCTCCCAATTAATAAAATAAAAAAACCTGATGTTATAATTGTTTCATCACTCTCTTTGTTAACAGTTTTAAATGGAGTTAAGTTCAAAAAAAATTTTAATGCTAAGTTAATATTTGAAATTAGGGATATTTGGCCCCTTTCAGCAACTGAATTAGGAATTAGTAAAAAAAATATTTTTATTTATTTACTTTCAAAAATAGAGAAGTTTGGGTATAAAAATTCTGATTTAGTCGTTGGTACTATGCCAAATTTGATTGAACATATAAATCAAATATTGGGTTTTAATAGAATTAAATGTATTTGTATTCCATTTGGATTTGATTTAAAATTTTACAATAATTTAATAATTGATTCTGATTCATTTCGAAAAAAATACAACTTACCAGAACACAATTTCATAATTGGGTATGCTGGAAGTATAGGACATTCTAATGGATTACATTCTTTAATCGAATGTGCTAAATATTTTTCTAATGACAGTAGGTTTATATTTTTTATATTAGGAGATGGAGATTTAAAACAATATTTTATTGAAGAGACAAATGGCTATAAAAATATTATTTTTCTAAATAAAGTAAATAAAGATGAAGTAGGTTCCTTTTTAAATCTTTGTGATGTTCTTTATTTTTCTTCAAGTAACAGCGAAATTTGGAAATATGGGTGGTCCCCAAATAAAATTATTGACTATATGATGTCTGGCAAACCGGTTTTGGCTTCATACTCGGGTTTTCAGTCAATGATAAACGAAGCTAAATCTGGCTTTTTTACTCCATCTGAAGATGTGACTTCTTTAGTTCAGAAAATAGAATATATATATTCATTGAGCAAATCAGATTTAAATGATATAGGTTTACGAGGAAAAGAATGGCTTCTTAAAAATAGAAATTGGGATGTGATAGCATCTGATTATCTTGAACACATAAGTAAATTAGTAAACATTGAAAAATAATTTATTAATTATAGGTGCCAGTGGGCATGGGATGGTGATAGCTGATATTGCGAAACTCTTAAATATTGATGTCATTTTCTGTGATGATGACCCCAAGTTAATTGAAGGGACTGAAGTTTTTGCAAGATCAAAAATCAATTTTGAAAAAAAAGATTTAATAATTGGCATAGGTGATAATAAAACTCGCAACAAAATTTCTCTTCAGTATCCGAAACATAATTTTGTAAAATTATTGCACCCTGCATCAGTAATAAGTAAATCCTCATCTATTGGGTTTGGTAGTGTTGTAATGGCAAAAGCTGTTATAAATGTTGGAGCTGTAATTGGCAATCATTGTATTATAAATACTGGTGCAGTTATAGAACATGATTGTATTTTAGAAGACTATATTCATATTTCTCCTAATGCAACATTGTGCGGCTCTGTAAAGATTGGAGAATTTTCATGGATTGGGGCTGGTTCAGTAATAATTCAAGGAATAGAAATTGGAAAAAATGTAACAATAGGTGCTGGTTCAGTAGTAATTAATAATATACCGAACAACTCAATTGTTGTTGGCAATCCTGCTAGAATAATTAAAATTAAATAATATGGTAACAAAATCTGATTTTTTAAAACTTTTACATGAAGAAGTTTTAACTGAGTGTGACATTGAATTAACATTTGAAACTTCTTTCAAAGAATTAGAATGTTGGGATTCAATTACTGCCTTAACTATGATCGCATTGTTTGATTCAGAATTCGATTTCAAGTTAACTGGAGAGTCCCTTCGAAACTGTAACACAATACTTGACCTTTTTGATTTAATTGAAGAATAATAAATAAATTATGATTATTCCGTCAATATACTATTCAAATAATTATTCTTTTGATAACGAACTAACTAAAGTTTTTCGTGACAATTGGTTATTTTTTGGTTTTGTATCAGAATTTGAAAATAAAAGGATTGTTTCAAAAACTATTGCAGATTTGCCAATATTTCTTTTTAAAGATGATGATCAATTTCAAGGATATTTTAATATATGTCCTCATCGTGGTGCTAATTTAGTTCAAAATGATTCATTTTTGGGAACACATAATACTATCTTGTGTCCATACCATAATTGGTCTTTTGATCTTGAGACAGGGAATTCCAAAAATGTAAAAAATTCTAATCTCCATGATGCAAAATGCACTCATTTAAGTAAGTTTAAAGTTGAGACGGTAGGAAATTTTATTTTCATTCAACTGTCAGCTAGCCACGAGTTATCACTAAATGATTTTTTGGGGGAAGAAATTTTATATGAACTATCAGTTGCTTCAGATTCATTAAATTTTACCAATATACGTTCAAAAGAAATTTCACATGAATGTAATTGGAAGCATATAGTTGAAAATGTAATTGATAATAAACATTGTGGTCCTGTTCACAAAAATACTTTAGCAAAGATAGGTTTTTGTAAGAATAAACCACTTACACAACTCTATAAACTTCATAGTCAGTTTACTATTGATCCTGGGAGTCCAGATGGGGCTCTCAAGCGTAAACGTCTTCTTAAAAAAATTTATAAGGAAGATAACATTGTAGACTATTATAAACACATTTTAATTTTCCCAAATTTAACTATTTCAATATTTGAAGGAGTTCATTACACCATAGGTTTTATTAATCCACTATCAAATTTAAAAACAAATTACGAAACTTATTATTTAAGACCATTTATTGGTGACACCAATATTTCTGAACTTATTGAGAATTCACACGTTCAGACAGCCCTAGATATTTTTTCGGAAGATGTTAATATGTTAAATTCCTTGAGCGATAATTTAAATAAAATTGGGTTGAGAGGTGAATTATACAAAGATGAACTTAGAATTGTACATTTTATGGAAACGTATTTAAAATTTATTAATAAATAATTCATGGCCGATTTTAAATTTTTAAATGTTAATATCAAAGGTATTTATACCTCTGTCTCCGAGAGCTTTAAAAGCATTTTTGATATTGGTACTGATGCGGGTTTATCTAATGATGAAATTAGTAAATTTCAAGCAGCAACTGGGGTTAACAAATTGCACAGTAGTGAGAGACTTACTACGTCTGATTATTGTATTAAAGCTGCTCAGGAATTACTAATTGATTTAAATTGGAGTAACTCTAGTGTTGATTGTGTTATTTTTATTACCCAAACACCTGATTATATTTTACCTAAAACCTCTACAATCATTCAACAAAAATTAAACTTAAGAGATGATATTTTCGTACTCGATATTAATGATGGTTGTTCTGGGTTTATTTATGGTTTAATAACTGCGTTTCAGTTTTCCTCACCTAGTATCAAGCGAATTTTATTGATGATGGGGGAAACTCCTTCAAAAATCGTTAATCCCAAAGATAAAAGTGCAAATTTATTATTCGGGGATGGGGGTTCATGTATAGCAATTGAGCACGATCCCAATGAAAATTATCAATATGTTTCCAACGGGATAGATGGTAGCGGGTTTGATTCCATTATAATTAATGACGGTGGTTTTAGGAATATAACAAATATGAATTCTTTAGAAGAGCAATATATTAGCGATGGAATTGTAAGAAACAAATTAAATCTTCAAATGAACGGAGAAGATGTCTTTTTATTTGGAATAAGTCGTGTTCCCAAGGAAATTAAAAAGTTTTTAGAATTACATGCTTTTTCAAATGAAGATTTTGATTTTTTTGTCATGCATCAAGCGAATCTTAAAATGAACAATATGATTTCAAAAAAATTAAAAGTTGACGATAAAAAACTTTTACATTCAATTAATGAATACGGTAATACTAGTTCTCTTTCCATACCATTAACTTTAACTGAAAATAGTCATTTGCTGTTAGGTAAAAATTTAAAAATTTTATGTAGTGGTTTTGGTGTTGGATTATCTTGGGGATCGGCATTATTGAGCATTAATGATAGAACCATCTTTAAAAATATTTTATATGTCTAATTATTTAATTTTTGGTGCTAATTCCCCTATGGTTGACGATTTAATTTTTGCCATCAATAAAAATGAGAATGACAAGTTATTTCTATTTATAAATAACCTTGATAAATTTAAAACTGGACTTGGACAAAAGTTAGATATGAATAATGTTGAATTATTTTGTTGTGACCTTCTAAGTGATAAAGTTTTTGAATTGCTAGATAATATTAATGTTAAAATAGATTCTTTTTGTTATGTTTCAGGATCTACTCACTTGTCTTTAATTAAATTTTTAAAGAGAGATGATATTTCTAATGTTTTTGAAGTTAATTTTTTTAAGCCACTTTTTATTACTCAATATCTATTAAAGAAAAAACTAGTTGCTCTTAATGCTAATTTTGTATATGTTTCGAGTATTTCAGGTATTAATAGTGTTGCACCTGGTATTTTAAGTTACTCCTCTTCTAAAGCTTCTTTAAATAATCTTGTAAAGGTGCTTACTTTGGAGTGTAAATCATTAAACATAAAGTTTAATACTATCTGTCCAGGTATAGTACAAACTGATTTTAATAAAGATATTGATAAAGTAAAAGCCACCAATGAAGATTTATTATTGACACGATACCCTTTAGGTTATGGTATTCCATCAGATATTTCATCTCTCATTAAATATCTTTTAACGGAAAATACTTGGATAACAGGACAGAATATTTCTATAGACGGAGGGTTTACCATCAATTAATATTGAATGAAAGTTAAATTAAAAGGTATTGAAATTGCGTCAATAGTATCTTGTATACCCAAGAAAAAAGTGAATTTATACACATTTGCAAGTGAATATGGACAAAACGAGGTTTCTAAAATTATTAAAACAACAGGAATTGAGAGTATACGTCAGGCAGATTACAATGTAACAACCTCTGATTTGTGCATAGAATCTGCCAAAGAGATTATTAAAAGCAATAATTTAAATGTATCTGATATTGATGCGATTATTTTTGTTTCACAGACACCAGATTATAAAATGCCTCAGACAAGTCACATAATACAGGATAAGCTTAAATTGAGTGAAGGCACAATTTGTTTTGATTTACCTGTTGGTTGTAATGGATATATTTATGGCTTATATCAAGCCTCATTGTTGATTAGTTCAAATTCTTGCAAAAATGTTCTATTACTTTCAGGTGATACTTCGACTAAGCTTATTAATGATAAGGATAAATCTTTAAAAATGGTTTTTGGAGATGGCGCATCTGCCACATTAATCAAGAAAGGAGTCGATGAACTATCATTTATTATTTATTCAGATGGGTCACAGTTTGACAGGTTAATTATTCAAGATGGAGGATGTCGTAATCCTATTAACGACAATTCAAATAAAATAAATTTTGATACTGATGGTAATGGACGAACATTATCAAATTTATATATGGATGGAATGGCTATTTTTAATTTTGCAATAAAAAGAGTGCCACCTTTAATAGAAGAAATTTTAGATTTTGTAAACTGGGAAAAAGATGAAGTGGATTTATATGGTATGCATCAAGCTAATAAATTTATGATTGACTATTTAAGAAAAAAATGCAAAGTTTCTTTAGAAAAAATGCCTGTTGTAGTAGATGGCATTGGAAATACTGGCCCAGGTACGATTCCTATTTTATTAACAGAATTGAATTCTAACAATAAAATTTTAAATAAAGTCATTCTTTGTGGATTTGGCATAGGATTATCTTGGGGTGCAGTAAGCTGCAATTTATCAAAAACAAAAATTTTAAATACAATTGAATATTAGATCATGAGAAATGAAATTTTAAAAGTAGACCTTCTTAAGTTAGTTTTGAATGCTGTTGAAGCATATTGTAATGAAAATAGTATAGCAGTAGATATAACCAAAGGTGATGATTTAAGACTCTTTGGAGGTGAAAGTTTATTAGACTCACTTGGCTTAGTAAGCTTAATTGTACAAATTGAAGAAGCGATAGAGGATAAATATAATCTTTCAATAGTCTTAGCGGATGAAAAAGCAATGTCAAGGCGAACAAGTCCTTTTGCAAGAGTCTCATATTTAGTTGACTATATTTTTGAATTGTTAAATCAAGACTAAATGAATGATTCTAATATGATAATATTAATTACTGGATCAAGGAAAGGAATTGGATATCAACTTGTACAATACTATTTAAATATTGGATGTATTGTTATTGGTTGTAGTAGATCTGAATCTGAAGTAAATCACGATAATTATACACATTATACATTAGATGTTTCCGATGAAGAAAAAGTATGTATGATGTTTTCCGACATTAGAAAAAAGTTTGGTAAGCTAGACGTATTAATTAATAATGCCGGTATGGCTTCATTGAACCATTCATTACTTACTCCAGTATCTACTATCAAGAAATTATTCGATACTAATTTTTTGGGCACATTTATAGTTTCCAGACAAGCAGTTAAATTAATGCAAAAAAACAAGTTTGGAAGAATTATAAATTTTTCTACGGTAGCTGTGCCATTAAATTTGGAGGGAGAAGCTATATATGCTTCATCAAAAGCTGCTATTGAACAATTTACTAAAATCTTTTCAAAAGAAGTTTCATCAATGGGGGTCACAATAAATTTGATTGGACCTACGCCAATACAAACTGATTTGATTAAAGCAGTTCCAAAAGCAAAAATTGATGAACTTCTTAACCAGCAAGCTATAAAACGATTAGGAAAATTTCAAGATGTAATTAATGTTATAGATTTTTTTATTAAAAGAGAAAGTAATTTTATTACAGGTCAAACTATATATTTAGGAGGAGTTTTTAAATGAGATACATTGATAAATTCATAACTACGTTTACAAAATTTGGGAATAGAAAAGCTATTTTTGAAGGGGAGAAAATGTATACTTACACTGAGTTATTAATTTGCATAAACAAGTATAAAAATAAATTACTTGAATTAAAAATAAAATCAGGGGAGGTAGTATTTCTTCTTGGGGATTATTCTATAGAATCAATTTCCCTGTTTTTTAGTTTAGCTCTCAATAATAATATAGTTGTTCCAATAACCTCTGATAATAAAGAAGAGTTAAAAGAGCGAATAGATATTGTAAATCCAGATTGGATAATAGATTTAGTTAATGCAAAGTATACTTTTTGTCAAAAGGATTCAAGTAAGGAAAGACATCAGATATTAGCGAATTTGATTCTAGCACATAACTCTGGTTTGATTCTATTTAGCAGTGGAAGTACTGGTAAACCTAAAGCGATGGTTCACAATTTAGAAAATTTACTTTCAAATTATGAATCTAAGAAAACTAAAGATATGAATTTTTTAGTTTTCCTTATGTTCGATCATATTGGTGGTTTGAATACATTGTTTAATTGCCTATCAATGGGAGTTAGTATTACAATTCCTGACAATAGAAATCCAGATGATATATCTAGATTAATACAGAAGAATAGTATAAACGTACTTCCTGCTTCTCCAACATTTTTAAATTTAATGCTAATTGGGGATGTATTTGATAATTATGATTTTACTAGTTTAAAAATGGTTACTTATGGAACAGAAGCTATGCCAGAGAAGCTATTGTTAAAACTTAAAGAAAAATTACCAAGGGTAAAATTTTTACAAACTTTTGGCACTAGTGAAACAGGAATAGCAAAAACCTCTAGTTTATCATCTTCTAGTACATTTTTGAAGTTTGATGATCCAAATCAGGAATATAAAATTTTTAATAATGAGTTATGGTTAAGAAGTAAAACTCAGGTTTTAGGGTATATCAATCATTCAAATGAAAGTTTTACTGAAGATGGCTGGTTTAAAACAGGAGATATGGTAGAGGAGACTGCCGATGGGTTTATTAAAATTATTGGTAGAACAAAAGAAGTAATAAATGTTGGAGGAGAAAAAGTAATGCCTGCGGAGGTAGAATCAATCATTTTGGAACTAGAATCTGTACTAGATTGTATAGTCAGACCGGAAAGAAATGCAATTACAGGTCAAATGGTCTGTGCAGAAATCGTATTAAAAAAAGGGTTTGATTTTAAACTTGAAAAGGTGAATATTAAGCAACATTGTAAATTAAAATTAGATTCATTTAAAGTACCTGTTAGAATTACCGAGATAGATTCAGTTCTTTTTACAAATCGATTTAAGAAAAATAGGCAACTATAATGAAAAATAAAATTTGGCTTTCCTCTCCTCATATTGGCAATAATGAACTTCATTATGTCAATGAAGCATTCACAACTAATTGGATAGCTCCTCTAGGGCCACATGTCAATGCTTTTGAACAAGGTTTGCAACAACAAACAAACACAAAACATGCAGCTGCATTATCATCAGGAACTTCTGCTATCCATTTGGCATTAATTCTTTTGGATGTTAAAGCTGGTGACACAGTTTTTTGTCAATCAATTACTTTCTCTGCTTCAGCTAATCCAATTGCATATCAAGGAGCTATTCCTGTATTTATAGATTCTGAGATTGACACTTGGAATATGGATCCTGCCTTATTAAAGGCCGCATTAGAAGAAGCTAAGCAAAATGGTAAATTACCAAAAGCTATAATTCCTGTTCATTTATACGGCATGCCAGCTAAAATGGATGAAATTATATCAATAGCAAATGAATATGGTGTTCCCGTAATTGAAGATGCTGCAGAAGCATTAGGTTCTAGTATTGACAATAAATCATGCGGTAGTTTTGGTGAATTTGGAGTCCTAAGTTTCAATGGCAATAAAATTATTACAACCTCAGGTGGTGGAGCTTTATTATCAGAGAATGCAGATATGATAGAGAAAGCACGTTTTCTTGCCACTCAAGCTAGAGATGCTGCACCTCATTACCAACATTCTCATATTGGTTATAATTATAGAATGTCAAATGTTTTAGCAGGTATTGGTAGAGGACAATTAGAAGTGTTAAAAGATCGTGTAGCTGCTAGAAGAATTAATTTTGAAAGATATAAACAGTATTTTTCTAAACATAATAATGCTGGATTTAATATTCAATTCCAAGAAGAGCCGACTGGATATTACTCTAATCGATGGCTTACTTGCATTCTAATTGATCCTGCAATAAATAAAGGATTAACGAGAGAAGAAATAAGACTTACAATGGATGAAGAAAATATTGAAACTCGACCACTTTGGAAACCAATGCACCAGCAGCCAATTTTTGCTACTTCAAAAAATTATCTAAATAGGGTGTCAGATAAATTATTTGAGAATGGTTTATGCCTTCCTAGCGGCTCTAATTTAACTGAAGAAGAATTTGAAAGAATCTTTGAATGTTTAGATAAAATATTTACTAAGCATAACTAATTTATGTTTAAACATTTTTTAAAACCTTTGTGTGATTTTTTAATATCACTTTTTCTTTTAATTATTCTCTCCCCAATAATAATTCTAACAGCAATTTTTCTATTTGTTGCAAACCATGGAAAGGTTTTCTTCTTTCAGCAAAGACCAGGACTTAATAGCAAGCCTTTTCGGATTATTAAATTCAAAACAATGAGGGATGCTTTTGATAAGGATGGTATTCCTTTGTCGGATGATGTTAGATTGACTAAAGTTGGAAGTATTGTTAGATCTACTTCTTTAGATGAATTGCTACAATTGATTAATGTTTTAAAAGGTGATATGAGTTTAGTTGGACCAAGGCCATTGCTAATGAAATATCTTTCTAGATATAGTCCAGAACAAGCTAAAAGGCATAACGTTAAACCTGGAATTACAGGTTGGGCTCAAGTGAATGGTCGTAATGCGATTAGCTGGGAACAAAAGTTCAAGTATGATGTTGAATATGTCGAAAAACAGTCTTTTATTTTAGATATAAAAATACTTTGGATGACTTTTCTTAATGTGATACAACGTAAAGGAATTAGTGCTGATGGTCACGTTACAATGGAAGAATTTAAATGATAATACCTAATTGATGGATTCTTTCAATTAAAATCTAAACCCGCCTAGCGGTTTTTTTTATTTAATATATACTTAAATTTGTATCCTACAATTACTACAATGAAAAAAGCCCTAATTACAGGTATTACAGGACAGGATGGCGCTTATTTAGCTGAGTTTTTACTCAATAAAGGCTATGAAGTGCATGGCATTAAAAGAAGATCCTCTTTATTCAATACCCAAAGAATTGATCATATATACGAGGATCCACATATTCCTGATAGACACCTTCATTTACATTATGGCGACTTATCTGATAGCACGAACCTAATTCGTATTATACAGGAAGTTCAGCCAGATGAAATTTACAACTTGGGTGCCATGAGTCATGTGCAAGTAAGTTTTGAGGAACCGGAATATACAG